>Ga0272449_1001803_pt1 | contig 21159 bp, 22 predicted proteins | sample YNPCB0241_FD_198679 | JGI IMG/M metagenome (GOLD analysis project Ga0272449, IMG submission 198679) | Hot spring sediment microbial communities from Yellowstone National Park, WY, United States - YNP-CB-024-1 | ecosystem: Environmental > Aquatic > Thermal springs > Hot (42-90C) > Sediment... | reverse complement strand
CAAGGACGCCCTGAAACTCTACCGTCCGGAAGTCATCCGGGCCTTCATTCTCTCCGCCCACTACCGGGGGACACTGGATTACTCCCGCGAGGCGATGCAGGCCGCCGAGCAGGGCATCCGCCGCCTCTACAACACCGTCCGCGCGGTGCGCGCCCGGATGAAGGAAGCAGCCATACCGGAAGGGACCGCCGACCTGTCCTACATGGCTGATTTGGACCCCTATCGGGAGGCCTTCCTGGCGGCGATGGACGACGACTTCAACACCCCGAAGGCTATGGCGACGCTCCACGACCTGGCGCGGGCGGTTAACCGGATGCTGGATTCCGGGCGGCCTATCAACCATGGAGCCCTTGCCGCCATAGACCAGATGTTCAGCGAACTGGGGGGCCAGATTCTGGGCATCATCCCCGACCAACTGGAGCCGCCGGAGGTGCGCAGCAGGCTGGTGGATGGGCTGATGGACCTGATTCTGAGCATCCGGCAGGAGTATCGGGCGGCGAAGGACTGGGCGCGCGCCGATGCCATCCGCCAGCGCCTGGCGGAACTGGGCATCGTCGTGGAAGACCGACCCGAAGGGCCGACATGGCGGCTGGAAATGTGAAATGTGGAGGGATCGCCTCTACTGCAAATCCTGCGAACATATGGATGAAGTGCCCGATGATGCCGTGGAGCTGGTGGTGACCAGTCCTCCCTACTGGAATGCGAATAGGTGAACGCATGGTTGAGCTCATCCCGGCACGGTGGGAATCTGTTTTTGAACGGTTGGTCAGCAACATTCATCAATGGGGTCTTTTTGCCTCGCCCTACATTTCTATCTCTCCTATTCAGCGGATCGCGCAGGCTTTAGGGAACCGAAACGTACAGCTGGATATTCTGACCGATTTAGAGGCAGTCTGGCAAGGTGCAACAGACCCTGCAGCTCTGGTGGCCTTGATGGATGCTGTCCCGCACACGCGGGTATGGTATCTGCCGCGGCTTCACGCAAAAGTCTACATCGCTGACGAACGGGAGGCTATCATCACCTCGGCCAATCTCACCGACCATGGACTGACGATCAACTATGAATATGGCATCCGGCTCACAGAGCCCTCCATTGTCCGGCGCATCCGGGATGACCTGCTGGAGTACAAGCAACTGGGAAATGTAGTCCCTCGCTCTGAGCTGGAAAGGCTCGCGGCACTGGCTGCCGACATCCGGGCCCTGCGTCGGAAAACGGAGCTTGCGACGCAAGAGACTCTTCGGGAGAACCTTCAACATCGGCTAAGCGATGTCCGGACTCGGCTGATGGAAATTCGCGCCGAGGGCAAAACAACCAACCGTATCTTCGCCGATACCATTGTGTATCTCCTCAGGAAATATGGCCCGTTGACAACGGATCAAATGCATCCGCTGATTCAACAGATTCACCCTGATCTGTGCGATGATACAATAGACCGGGTTATCAAAGGCGTGCATTTTGGCAAATTATGGAAACATTATGTGCGAAACGCTCAGCAGACTCTGAAAAGGCAAGGAATTATCTTGTACGATGGACGCCATTGGCGTCTCACCAGCCAATAGGCTATGCGTGAAACCCTCTACGGTCGCAACGCGGTCTATGAGTCGCTGCGGGCCAGACGGCGGCAGTTCTTCCGACTGATGGTCGCCGATACCGTCCGCGCCGCCGAGATCGTTGCCGACATCCTCGCCCTGGCGGAGCGGGCGAAGGTCCCCGTGGAACGGGTCCCCCGCCGCCACCTGGACTGGCTGGGAGAAGCCAACCACCAGGGAGTGGCCCTGGAGGCCAGCGAGTACCCCTACGTGGACGTGGACGACATCCTGACCGAAAGTACCCGCCGCGCGGAACCTCCCTTCCTGCTCCTCCTGGACCTCCTGCAGGACCCACAGAATGTGGGCACTCTCCTGCGAACAGCCGAAGCGGTGGGCGTCCACGGCGTGGTGATCCAGCAGCGCCGGGCTGTCGGCATCACCCCCGCCGTGGTCCATACCTCCGCTGGAGCCGCCGAACACCTCTTGATTGCCCAGGTGCCCAACCTGCCGGAGACGATAGAACGGCTGAAGGCCCGCGATATCTGGGTGGTCGGGCTGGAGGCGGTGCGGGGCGCCCAGCGGTACGATCAGGTGGACCTCACTGGCCCGCTGGCGCTGGTGGTGGGGAGCGAGGGGGAAGGACTGCGTCGGCTGGTTCAGGAACGGTGCGACCGGATGGTCCAATTGCCCATGGCCGGGAAAGTCACATCCCTCAACGCGGCTGTCGCTGGCTCCGTCGTCCTCTACGAGGCCTGGCGGCAGCGGGCATCCGCTCATAGAAGAGGTTGATCCACGAAGGACACGAATTGTTTTTCATCTTCGTGCCCTTCGTGTCCTTTCGTGGATTTTGATTTTTGCTCTGCAATGGAGAACTGGGGTATCGTCGGGCACGAATGGGCGGTCCACCTCCTCCGGCAGGCACTGGAGGAAGGGGAACTATCTCACGCTTACTTATTTACCGGCCCGCCGGGCGTCGGCAAGGGGACACTGGCGCGGGCGCTGGCCTCTGCTCTCCTTTGCCAGGGGGACCCACGCCCCTGCGGGGAGTGCCGGTCCTGCCACCTGGTCGCCAGTGGCAACCATCCCGACCTCTTCTGGGTGCAGCCGGAGTCGGAAGTGGGGCGGCTGAAAGTGGAGCAGGTCCGGGAACTCCAGCGCCACCTCTCCCTGACGCCGAACATGGCCCGTTATCGGGTTGCCGTCCTGGACCGCTTTGACGAGGCCACCCCCTCAGCGGCCAACGCGCTCCTGAAGACCCTGGAGGAACCGCCGGACTTCGTGGTTCTCATCCTGCTGGCCCCCGATACGGATTCCCTTCTACCGACCATTGTCTCCCGCTGTCAGGTGGTCCCGCTGCGTCCGCTCCCGGTGCCCCGGATTGCCGCGGCGCTGCAGACCCGCTGGGGAGTAGAGGCGGAGACGGCGCGCCTGCTGGCACATCTCAGCGGGGGACGACTGGGCTGGGCCGTGCGGGCCGCGACGGAACCCGACCTGCTCCGGCGGCGGCAGCAGCGGATAGACGATATGGTCGCACTGCTGGGGGCCCCGTTAACGGACCGTTTCCTCTACGCGGCGGAACTGGCGCGCGACCCTGCTGCAACTCAGGAGGCACTGGACATCTGGGCGGGATGGTGGCGGGATATTCTCCTGTTGACGGGGGGCGTTGAGGCAGATAGAACGGGAGAGTCCCTGCTGACCAACCTGGACCAGCGGGCCCGCCTGGAGCAGATGGCCGCGCAGTTCACGCCCGCGCAGGCCGTCGCCCGCATCCAGGCCATCCGGCTGGCGATGGACCGCCTGCGCCGCAATGCCAACCCCCAGTTAACGCTGGAGGTTCTGCTGGGGTTTGACCTGTAGAAACGTTTCCGAAATGGCGGAGAGGAACGGGGGGTTGAGGCGGGTGGCGAAGCCGCCTGCCTCAACCCTTCCACCTTTGCCTGCTGAAGTTCCCGGAGCAACCGCAGGGGTACATCCAGCGAGCCCAGCGGAGCGCCTTCGCCGACACCGAAGCCATGAAAATCGCTCCCCCCGGTGACCAGCAGGCGGTACTGCCGGGCCAGCCGCAGCAGCACTTTGACATCTTCCAGGGAATGGCTGGGGTACAAAACCTCCACCCCCTGAAGCCCCATTGAGGCCAGAGTCGGGATATGCTCTACCAGGCCAGAGGCCGCTGGATGGGCCAGTACCGCGATACCCCCAGCCCTGCGGATCAGCCCGATCACCTCCACCGGCGTCATCCGCAGGCGGGGCACATACGCCGGCCCATCCCGGCCAATGTAGTGCTGAAAGGCCTCCAGAATGGTGGGGACATACCCCCGGTGGACCATTGCGCGGGCAATGTGCAGCCGTCCGATGGCGCTGCTCCCGTTAGCGAAAGCGGCGACCTCTTCCCAATCCAGGGGCATCCCCAGGGTTGCCAGTTTTTCCAGCATCTTCCGGGCGCGATGGAGCCGGGCGGCCCGCATCGCGGCCAGAGACTCGTTCAGCGGCCCGTCCCAGGGGTCTACATATAGTCCCAGAATGTGGAAATCTCCGACCGGCCAGTCGGAACTGATTTCCACACCTGGGACGACCTCCAGACCGGTACCTTCGGCAGCCGCCTGCGCTTCGGCCACTCCTGCCAGGGTGTCATGGTCAGATAGCGCGATGGCGGCCAGCCCCCGGTCCAGCGCCAATTGTACCACCTCGGCAGGAGTCAGCGATCCGTCCGAAGCAGTGGTGTGGATATGAAGGTCTACGCGGCCTTGCCGGAGTGGCATCGGGTCTCCACCGTGAGGTGGACCGCGGTCCGCTCCTGCCCGTCAATTATCACTTCAGAGAAGGAAGGGATGCAGACGATGTCAATCCCTTCCGGCATCAGGTAACTGCGGGCGATGGCGACCGCCTTTACGGCCTGATTGACGGCACTGGCTCCAATGGCCCGCACATCCACCCTCCCACGTTCCCGAATGACTCCAGCGATGGCCCCCGCCACAGCGGTGGAGCGGGAATCGGCAGCAACTTTGATCATTTCCATTGTGACCTCCTTGTGGCTTCATCGTGACCACTGAATGCTCCGGGGCTCTTCCTGAAAGTCCGTACACAATCATATATGAAAATGCGCTGAAATGGGATTTCTGCTGTGTTACAATTCAGTAACTGGCAAGGGAGAAGGGTTTTGCAGTGGGTGGCTTCGCCGCCCGCAAAACGAATATTTTTCATCTATTTCATCAATGTACAGCAATTGTCCACCAATTCCAAACCATCCCACCGTTCTGAACTCTACAATAAGGAGAAAGACCTATGGCAGATAAATTTGACTTCATCCGCGAAGAGATGGCTGCACTGAAGGAGTCGGGCCTCTTCATCCACCTGCGCACCATCGGCTCGCCCCCCGGCCCCTGGATGATTGTGGACGGCAAGAAGGTCCTCAATCTGTGCACCAACAACTATCTGGGCCTGGCGACCCACCCCCGGCTGGTGCAGGCCGCCCACCAGGCGCTGGACCAGTGGGGCGTCGGGCCCACGGCGGTCCGCTCCATCGCGGGCACTCTCTCCATCCATGTGGAACTGGAGCGGAAGGTCGCCGAGTTCAAGCACGTGGAGGACGCCCTCTACGTCCAGTCCGGCTTCTGCGCCAACCAGGCCGCCATCCCACCCCTGGTGGGCCGGGAGGACGTTATCTTCTCCGACCGGCTGAACCACGCCTCCATCATTGACGGGTGCCGTCTCAGCGGGGCCAAAATCATCGTCTACGAGCACTGCGACCCCGACGACCTGGAGGCCAAAATCAAGGAGAACCTCCCCAACTTCCGGCGCGGCATGGTCATCACCGACGGCGTCTTCTCTATGGATGGCGACGTGGCACCGCTGGACAAAATCTACGAGGTCGCCGAGCGGTACGGCCTCATCACGATGGTGGACGACGCACACGGCGAGGGCGTCCTGGGCCGCGGTGGCCGGGGTATTGTGGACCACTTCGGCCTCCATGGGAAGTTTGACATTGAAATCGGCACGTTCTCCAAAGCCTTCGGCGTCGTCGGCGGGATTATCTCCGGCAAGAAGGTGGTCATAGACTACCTGCGCCAGCGGGCCCGCCCCTTCCTGTTCTCCAACGCCGTCACCGCCACCGACACCGCCGCGTGTCTGGCAGCGGTGGAGGTCCTCTCCGAATCCACCGAACTGGTGGACCGTCTCTGGGAGAACACCCGCTACTTCAAGGGGGAGATGAAGCGACTGGGCTTTGACTTGGGCCGCAGCGTCACCCCCATCACGCCGGTCATGCTGGGGGAGGCACCGCTGGCCCAGGAGTTCAGCCGCCGCCTTTTTGAGGAAGGCGTCTTCGCGATGGCCATCGGCTACCCCACCGTCCCCAAGGGCCAGGCCCGCATCCGGGTGATGGTCTCCGCGATGCTCAGCCGGGACGACCTGGACTACGGCCTGGAGAAGTTCGCGAAGGTCGGGAAGGAACTGGGAGTGATCGGGTGACGGTTGCCAGTAAGGTGACTGTCACCTTCAGAGGTGACGGTCACCTGTTCCTGATTTTGGGGGCCCTGCTCCTGGTACTGGCCGGATGCGTGGCGGGGCCGTCCCCTACCGCCGTCTCTCCGCCTCCCACCCCACCCCCGCCGACGGCGACACCCGGCCCCGCCGTCCTCTACGACCAGGGACTGGCCTGCCAGCAGGCGGGGGATTGGGAGTGTGCCCGGACGGCCTTCTCCCGCGCCCTGGAACTGGACCCCAGCCTGGCTCCAGCCTACCAGGCGCGGGGAGCCGTCCACCTGGCCCTGGGAGACGGTCCGGCGGCCCTGCGGGACGCCCAGATGGCCATCGCGCTGGCCCCGGAGGACGCCAGGTGCTACGCCCTGCTGGGGGAAGTCCTCCGCCGGGCCTTCAACGACCCCATCCAGGCGCTGGACGCCTACGGCGCGGCGGTGAAGCGGGACCCGTCGCTGGCGGCGGCTCTCTTCCCGGCCCGCTGGGAGTGCGCGGTGGCGGCGGCCCGCTCCGACCAGATGGCTGAACTGGCGATGGAGTACGCCCGTCTCCACCCCGACGACCCGATGCGGGCGTACTACCGGGGCCGGGCGCTGCTGGCCCAGGGACTGTCCCGGCTGGCCATCCGCGTAGTGGGGGAGAGCATAGAGCGGGAGGGAGGCCCGGCGGCGGTGTGGTTCGTCCTGGGCGAGGCCTACGCCGCCGAGGAGGCCTGGCCTGAAGCCATCATCTGCTACGAGCAGGCGCGGGCGTTAATGGAAGCGGGGGACCCCTCTCTCCGTGTGGTCTCCGAGACACCCGCCGCGGCGCTGGCCTTTGCTCTGGGGACGGCGTACCTCCACGCCGGTCGCTGCGCCGATGCCGAGGCGGCCTTCCGGCACGCGCGGGCGCTGAATCCCGACATGCCCGACCTGCCCACCCGCATCGGGCAGGCGATGATCTGCCAGCAGAAACGGTGAAGGGGCGAAGCGGACCGGTGGCTGCGGCGGGCTGATGGTGCTGGACCCGCGCGGCCACTACGGGATGACCCACACCACCCCGAATATGGCCCGGGCCGTCGCCGGGGGAGATAGCACGGTCCGGGCCGGCATCTGCGCTGGATGATTGCCCTACCTTCAGGAGGAGACCATGAAACTCATCTACCGGGACCGGGAGTGGGAACTGGAGGGGCGGATGACCGTCCGCCAGGCCATAGAGAAAGTCGGCCTCATTCCGGAGACCGTGCTGGCGGTCCGTAACGGCAAACTGCTCACGGAAGACACGCTTCTGGAGCCGGACGACACCGTCAAACTGGTCTCCGTCGTCTCCGGAGGATAGACTTCACCGGAAATAGGACGCGGATGGACGCGGGCGAGCGCGGTTTTTTTCTTAAACCAACGGCCGGACGCTGCGCTCTAATTTCCGATAAACTCCAATCAACAGGGGAGCACCTGGTTACTCCGGGACCTGTATGAACTCAATCGTACCCCTGTGAGTGGCTACAATGATACCCTCGGGTTGCCAGGAAAGGATTCTTGCTACCTCCATATGCTCACTCTGGGGAACTGTTCGTACCCCGCCACTGGTTATGTGCACTTCTACCAGTCGCTCAACTCCGTTCCTGGAGGCAACTAATACCGCCACTTTCTGATCATCAGGAGACCAAATTGGATCTCCACAAATCACGTTACCTTTCTTCGCGCCCAGTGCCCAGGAGACATCTCCCGGTCGGGGGCGTAAACTGTGCAAAACACCCATCCCCGATCAAACGACAGAGAGTCTACCACGCACCCCGGGGGTACATGCATCAGCACAGGATTGATAGGTTTTCCCAATTCTGTTGCCGTTGGGGAGATATCTGTCGTGTGTATGGCGAAGCATCCTCCAAAGCATCCAATAATCAGGAGGATTACCCATAGTGTTGCGTAACAGAGCGGGGGGATGCCATTTCTTCAGTAGATTTCATCACTTCCTACCTACTCCCCCGATTCTCCGCAGCCACAGTCTCCCGGCCCCCCACGCTGCGACGCCCCCCAGACCCACCAGCCCGAGACCGACCAGGTCCATCCGGGAAACGGCGTGGGCGGTGTCCATCGTGTACACAGGCTCCCCCTCATAGGGATCGGGGAGCGCCATCACCAGAAGGCCGCCCAGAATCCCCAGCAGACTGATAACAGCCAGAACAAACACCCCCTTCACAGTTCACATTTCACTTCTCGGGAGGTGGTACCGGCAGGTCCTCCACTGCCACATGAATCCACTTATCCCCCTCCTCAATCAGCATAATCGGGATGTCATCACGGATGGGGTACTTGCGGCCGCAATCCGGCTCCTGGCAGACCAGCCAGCAGCCGTGGACCAGTTCCAGCCGCCCCGGGTCATCGCCGGGTTTCCGGGTCTCCCCGCTCACACAATATGGACAACGGAGAATGGCCAGCAGTTCCGGGTCTACCATAGTGTCCTCCTCACCACGCAGGGAATCAGGCTGGTAAAATCATACACCAAAACGGGAAAACTGCCAGTTAGACCACGGACGACAGACCACAGACCACGGACGACAGACCACAGACCACGGACGACAGACCACAGACCACGGACGACAGACCACAGACCACGGACGACAGACCACAGACCACGGACGACAGACCACAGACCACGGACGACAGACCACAGACCACGGACGACGGACCGCGGACCGCAGACCTGCTGTTACGTGTCCTTGCAGGAAACCCTGCTTCGGTTTATAATAGACCACCGGCGATGGACGACGGACCACAGACCACCGACGATAGACGACGGACCACAGACCACCGACGATAGACGACGGACCACAGACCACCGACGATAGACGACGGACCACAGACCACCGACGACGGACGGCTGACGGCTGACTGCTAACGGCTGACAACTAACGACTTATCATCCGGGGAAGTGTCGGAATGGGCAGACGAGCGTGACTTAGGATCACGTGGGTCCTCCCGTGCGGGTTCGAGTCCCGCCTTCCCCACTGGAATCCGGGGCAACGGCCCTGTTGCGCTGTGGTGGCTACATCGGCCGTACCCTCAACCCTCTCCCAGCGGAGAAGTGGGGGATTTTGCGGTGGCTTCGCCGCCGTAAAAATCCTCCTTGTATCCTCTTTCTTCCCCAAAGCGAAATGATGGGAAGGGAGAGAACGGGAGGAGGGAGCCAGCAACCGATTTCTGGAGGTTGAATGGAGAAATCAACGATACCTGTGACCACCGAAGCGGTGGGGAAACGCGACCTGCGGCTGATCGTGGAAATTCCCGAGGAGCGGGTCCAGCAGGAGATGCGCCGGGTTGCCCGGGAGATTTCGGCTCGGGTTGCCATTCCGGGCTTTCGGAAAGGCAAGGCCCCCTACAGCGTCATTCTGCAGCGGTACGGGGAGGAGCGCCTCCGGGAGCAGGTGGCGGAAGACCTGACCCGGGAGTTCTATCGGGCCGCGATAGAGCAGGAGGGAATTACTCCCTACGGACCGGCGAGCCTGGAGGACATCCAGTTGAGCCCCATGCGGCTCACCTTCACCCTTCCGCTCCCGCCAGTCGTCCGCCTGGGCGACTACCGCTCCCTGCGGGTGGAGTTCCCACCGGTAGAGGTGACGGAAGATGACATCCAGGAAGTGCTGGAGACCATCCGCCAGGAGAACGCAGTACTGGAGCCCGCAGAAGGACGGGGCGCCCAACCGGGGGACCTCCTCCACATCCAGGTGGAGGGCCGCACCGACCAGGGCGAACTGTTTCTGAAGGACGACGACGCTGAGGTGATTCTGGACCCTGAGGACACCTACCCGGCCCCTGGCTTCTACCAGGCGCTGGAGGGGATGACCCCCGGGGAGGAACGTACTTTCCGTCTGAAGATGCCTGGTGGTCAACCGTCTGAAGAGGCGGAGTTTCGGGTCCAGTTGCTGGCTCTCTACAACCGCATCCTGCCTGGACTGGACGACGACCTGGCCCGGACGGCAGGCCCATACCCCACCCTGGAGGCACTGAAGGAAGACATCCGAAGGCAACTCCTGCAAATGAGGGAGAGAGAGGCACGGGAGAAATATGCCCAGGCGGTCATCCAGCGGCTGGTGGACCAGGCGGAGGTGGAGTATCCCTCTCTCCTGCTGGAAGAGCGAATGCAGGACCTGATGGAGGATTTGGAAAAGCGGGTTCGGGAAGAGCAACGAATGACCCTCCAGGACTATCTGAAGGTCACCGGGCAGACGCTGGAAGACCTCCAGGAACGTATCCGTCCTGTGGCGGACTTTCAGGTCCGCAGGATGCTGGCCCTGGGAGAACTGGCGCGGGCGGAGGGACTGAGGGTGAGCGACGAAGAAATAGACCAGCGTATCCAGGCACTCACTGAGGCCTGGGGAGACCGGTCTGAGGCAATGCGCGCCCAACTGGAAAAGTCGGAGAACCGGGAGAATCTGGGCGCCCAGATTCTCTACGAGAAGGTGTTGGACCGGCTGATCGCGATTGCGCGGGGCGAACCGGTCCCTGAACCCGCAACAGGAGGACAGGATGAGACCCCATAACCTGATCCCGATGGTGATTGAATCCACCAGTCGGGGCGAGCGGGCCTACGATATTTTCTCGCTGCTGCTGCGCGAGCGCATCGTGTTCCTCGGCACCCCCATCACTGACCAGATTGCCAACCTGATCATCGCCCAGTTGCTGTTCCTGGACCGGGAGGACCCGGAGCGGGAGATTTCCCTCTACATCCACTCCCCAGGCGGGATTATCTCGGCGGGACTGGCGATATACGACACCATGCAACTCATCCGGGCCCCTATCTCCACCATCGCGGTGGGGATGGCCGCCAGCATGGCCACCGTCCTGTTGACGGCGGGGACAAAGGGGCGGCGGTTCGCCCTTCCCCACGCCACCATCCACCTCCACCAGCCCCTGGGCGGTGTGGAGGGCCAGGCCACAGATATAGAGATTGCCGCGCGGGAAATCCTGCGCCAGCGGGCCCTGCTGAACGACCTGCTCAAGAAACACACCGGCCTCTCCGACGAACAGATAGAGCGGTTCACTGACCGGGACTTCTATATGACCGCTGATCAGGCGATGCAGTACGGCATTATTGACGCGGTTCTGCGTCCGCCGGAGGAGAAACCCAAATAACTCGTTCGTTTCGGCCGGCGTCCATCGCCCGGACGTGAACGTCCGGGCTCATCATACGAAACCGTTCGGGCTTTTTCGCCTCCCAAGAGGGCTTTGCAGGTTGAGCCCGACAGTAAACCGTCGGGTGAATAGCAGGAGGAACGGATGGGCGTCCGTCCGGAGAACACCCTGTGGGGCATTTCTCTGCCCGCTCCGGTAGAGGCCTTCCTGTGGGATACCAACCCCTGGTGGCGAGGGAAGCCCGCGCGTCCCGTTCCCCCCTTCCGCCGGTGGCTATTTGAGCCGGCCCTCCAGCGGCTGAAATCCGGACTGACCCCTGTCACCGTCCTCCGGGGCCCCCGGCAAGTCGGAAAAACCACCCTGCAGGAACAACTGATAGAGCATCTCCTGGAGAGGGAAAGGGTACCGGGAGACCACATCTTTCGCGTCCAGTTTGACGAAATTCCTTCTCTGCGGGGGATTGAGGACCCGATTCTGAGCCTTTGCCGCTGGTTTGAGAACCGTGTCCTGGGGAGTACTTTCAACGAAGAGGCCCACGCCGGCCGGTTGACCTTTGTCTTTTTTGACGAAGTACAGAATCTCCCCGATTGGGCCCCCCAGGTGAAGGCCCTGGTGGACCACCATGCAGTGCGGGTTCTGCTGACGGGCAGTTCTGCCCTGCGGATTGAGTATGGGCGGGATAGTCTGGCCGGGCGAATCTCCACACTGGAATTGGGCCCGCTGCTCCTGCGAGAAATCGCCGCCCTGCGCGGATGGGGAGAAATCCCTCCGCTTCTCCCCCTCAACGGCTTGCGGAATCTCCAGGAACCCTCATTCTGGTGGTCTCTTCGGGATCACGGAAGCCATTACCGTCAGGAGCGGGACCAGGCCTTTGCCGCTTTCTCCGAACGGGGTGGCTATCCCATTGCCCAGGCGCGAGCCGACCGCCCCTGGGAAGAAATCGCCGACCTGTTGAACGAAACGATTATCCGGCGGGTCATTCAGCACGACCTGCGCGTGGGAGAACGAGGCCGGAAACGGGATCAGCATCTGCTGGAAGCCCTCTTCCGCCTGTGCTGTCGGTACGCAGGTCAGGCTCCGGGACGCCCGCTCCTGGTTCACGAACTCCAGTCCGCCCTGGCGGCCAACATCGGCTGGCAGCGGGTACTGGCATACCTCCGCTTCCTGAACGATACGCTTCTGATCCGGTTGATTGAGCCGCTGGAACTGCGCCTCAAACGTCAAAAAGGACAGCCCAAAATCTGCCTCTGCGACCCCTCCCTTCGGGCCATCTGGCTGCAGGAAATGATCCCGCTGGAACCGGACGCCCTTCAGCGCGCTTCTCATCTGAGCGACCTGGCGGGACATATTGCGGAAAGTACAGTGGGATACTTCTTTGGCAACATTCCCGGCCTGAATGTCGCCTGGTTCCCGGAACGGGGAACGGAGCCGGAAGTGGATTTCGTTCTGACCGTCGGAGATTACCGGATCCCGGTGGAGGTCAAATACTGTCGCCGCATTGACGAATTCCGGGATACCCTCGGGCTGCGGGCGTTTCTGGAGAAAACCGTCTACCATGCCCCCTTTGGCGTCCTGGTGACCCTGACAGACGACATCTCCGTGACGGACCCGCGCATCATCCCGATTTCCCTCGCTTCGCTATTGCTGATGCGATGACCGCAGAGATGGGCACTCCCCGAGTCCTCATCGCCGACGACGACCCGCAGATCAGCGGCCTGATCCGGGAAGTCCTGGAAATGGCCAACTGCCAGGTCCTGGAAGCCCGCTCCGGCGAAGAGACGCTGGAAGTCCTGCGGCGGGAGAACGCCTCGGACCGCCCGGTGGACATCCTCCTCCTGGACATCCTGATGCCGGGGATGAGCGGCTACGAGGTCATCTCCCGCGTCAAGTCGGACCCCCTGCTGGCGACCACCTCTATCATTGTCACCACCGCCCTCACCTCCATCACCGATAAGACCATGGGGTTGGGGATGGGGGCCGATGACTACCTCACCAAGCCCTTTGACCCCCGGGAACTGGTGGCCCGCATCCAGGTCATCATGCGCATCCGCAACACGGAGCAGGTCCTGCGCCAGCGCAACCAGGAACTGGCCATCCTGACCGAAGTCAGCCGGACCATCATCTCCAGCCTGGACCTGGAGGAAGTGCTGACGGCCGCCGTGGAGGGGGTCCGCCGAATTCTCCCCGTCGCCGCGGGCGTGCTGGTCCTGATGGACGAAGAGACCGGGGACATGACCTTCTGTAAAACGGTGGCGGGGAACCATCCCCTGATGGGCCGTCCCCTTCCGATGGACCGGAGCATCATCCGCCACGTGGTGGCGACCGGACAGCCGTATCTCACCAATGACGTTTCCCTTGACCCGCTCTTCTCCCCTCAGGTGGACGGCTGGGGGCCGCAGACGCGCTCCGTCCTCTGCGTCCCTCTGCTGGTACGGGAGCAGGTCATCGGGGCCCTGGAACTGGCGGATAAAATTGGGGGACCGTTCACCGAAACGGACCGGGACCTCCTTCAGACGCTGGCGGGCTCCGTCGCTGTGGCAGTGGAGAACGCCCAACTGTATGCGGAAGTGAACGACTACGCCCGCGCCCTGGAGCGTTCCCAGGCCCAACTCATCCAGGCGGAGAAAATGGCCGCCATTGGGCGACTGGCCGCTTCCATCGCCCACGAAATCAACAACCCCCTGCAGGCCATCCACAACACCATCCATCTGGCGATGACCGACCGTCTCCCACCGGAGAAGCGGGGGGAGTACCTGGGGATGGCCCAGAAAGAAGTGGAGCGGCTGATAGAAATCGTCCAGCGGATGCTGGAGTTCTACCGTCCCTCCAAAGGCGGCATCGTCCAGACGGATGTCAACCGTCTTCTCCGGGACGCGCTGGCGATTGCCGACAAGCGGCTCCAGCACGGCTGCGTCCGGGTCTCGGCCCGCTTCGCCGACGGCCTGCCGCCCATCCTGGGTGTTCCCGACCAGTTGACCCAGGTCTTCCTGAACATTATCATCAATGCGGTGGAGGCGATGCCGGACGGCGGCGACCTGCGGGTGGGCACCCTGCTGACGGACGACCGCCGCTGGGTTCTGGTGGCCTTTCAGGATTCCGGCCCCGGCCTGACCGCCGAACAAATCGCGCACATCTTTGAGCCGTTCTACACCACCAAGCCCAGCGGTACCGGGTTGGGTCTGGCGATCAGTTACGGCATTGTGGAACGGCATGGAGGGACCATAGAGGTCTCCAGCCAGCCGGGACAGGGCGCGACGTTTGTGGTCCGTCTGCCCGTCCCGCCGCCGCAATAAAAAACGCAGAGGACGCGGAGAGCGCAGAGATTCTCAATAATGCTCTGCGTACTCTGCGGTCTCTGCGATAAAGAGCACTTCATGCTTCGTGGTTTTTGAAAGGAGCAATAAGATGCCGGAGGCCCGTGTCCCCCGCATTCTGGTGGTAGACGACGAAGCGACAACCCGGATTTCCCTGGCGGAACTGCTGCGGCTGGAGGGGTACGATGTCAGTATCGCCGCCAGCGGCGAGGACGCGCTGGACATCATTGACCGTCAGTCCCCATTTGACCTGATGGTGGTGGACATCAAGATGCCGGGGATGGACGGCCTGCAGTTGACCGAGGCGGTCCAGCGGCGTTCTCCCGACACGGTGATCATCCTCCTTACCGCATTTGGGACACTGGAGACCGCCATCCAGGCCCTCCGTCGGGGCGCCCACGACTATCTGTTGAAGCCGTGCCCGGTCTCCCAGATTCTGGAGAGCGTACGGAAAGGCCTCAGCAAGCGGTACCAGGAGCGGCAGCGGAAAGAACTGGTCTCCCGCCTGGAGCAGACCCTTTCGGAACTGCGGGCGATTGAGCAGCCGGATGTGGCCATCGCACCGCCGACCGCGCCGGTGGAGCGGTACCTGGAAGTCCAGGATGTGCGCCTGGACCGGGAGCGCCATCGGGTCTGGATCGGGGACCGGTCCGTGGACCTGACGCCCACTGAATTCAAATTGCTCTCCTACCTGATGGAGCGGGCCGACCAGGTCTGCAGTCCCCAGCAGTTGGTCCGTCAGGCCCAGGGATACGAGACCGACCCCTGGGGCGCGCGGGCCATCGTCCGCGTCCATATCCGGCGCCTGCGGCGGAAGATGGAGCCCGACCCTGCCCGGCCCCGCTACATCGTCAATGTTCGCGGGGTCGGATACACCTTCCCCAGCGTGCCCCCAGAAACCACCGAAGCGGAAGAGGATGTCCTGTAACCAATTCGTAACCGCTTCGCAATCCCCCACTCGCTCATTCTGTGGTACGCTACAGGCGTACCAAACAGGCGTACACGCCCTTTCAGGGCGGACTCAGCCGTGTCGGAGGAGATACGGGCAGAATGAGCGAGGGACCTCTCTTCCCCTCTTTGTTATCTTCGGGCTGGATGGGAACCGTCCAGCAGGCCCTGGCTACCCTTCAACGCGGGATTGGAGGGGAATGTGTGTTACTTGCCGGTGGGCAGGGAGAAGTGATCGCCCAAACCGGCGTTGCCGAAGGTGTGATGCTGGAAGACCTGCTGCCACTTTTTGTTGAGGAGGCGGCCCTGACAGCTCGTCTGGGAAACCGGATGGGGGACGGAACAGGGATCAGTTTACATCATTATGAAGGGGACCATCACCAGATTTATGTGGGCGTGGCGGCCCATAGCCGTCTAATGCTGATTGTGGTCAGTCGTCAGCCGCCCCCGCGCCGCCTGGGGGTGATATGGCTTTTCCTGCGGCGCACCCTGCAGGAGTTAAGCCGCCTGATGCCTCCCCTGGAGGAGCCAGCGGCGCGGCGCAGTACGAGAGCCAGCCATCTGACGCCGGAGCAGGCCCGGGCCCTGGGACTCTGGCTGGAGGAGTGAGCAACTATTGATTGAGAGAGGAAGAGCGATGAGTGCCTTCACGATGGCATCCCGACAATGGCGATGGAGAGAGAGGACACCTGGCGACACGGCGGGAGAGCGGTCTGAGAATCTCCCACGGATTCAGCGTCTGCGGCGGTTCCTGCGGCGGACCCTTCGCCAGCGCCGTCCCCGGCAGGAATTACCGCAATAGCGGTGTATGGGGATGGCTCCAGGAATTCCCGACGGATTCGGGGGAGTTTTTGCAGACTGCAAAGATGTCTGCCGCAAATCCCCATTTTTGGGGCCACTTGCCAAAATTGGCCGGATTGGGTATAATCAATAGCGGAGAGGTAGCGTAGTCTGGCCTAACGCGCGCGCCTGGAGAGCGCGTGAGCCGAAAGGCTCCGTGGGTTCGAATCCCACCCTCTCCGCTGCCGGCCCCTGGATGGGGCTGTTCTGTGAGAGAGTCTCTGAACGCGGACAGGCCCGGAGGCGTTGACCTCCGGGCCTGCTGCTTTTCACGGCAGGCGGGCACTGCTCCGAATGAACGGCCGTTGGGCCCTCAGGCCCCCTGCCAGCACCCGCCTCAGGCCAGACCGTCCAGCAGGGCCAGAAGTTCCTCATTGGACGGGATGTCGCTCATGGAGTGCCCGTAGTGAATCCAGCGGACGAATCCGTCCCGGTCCACGATGGCCTGAGCGGGCATCCGCCCCAGTTTGAAGAGGTTAACCTCCTGCCCGTACCGCTTGAGGACGACGTGCTCCGGGTCCGGGAGCCCCACGAAGGGCAACCGTTCCTCCTCCCAGTAACGGGCGAAGGCCTCCGGCCCCTCCGGCCCGACCACGATGACCTCGGCGTTGCGCTTCACAAACTCCGGGTAGTCCTGGCGCAACTGCGCCATGTGCCGGCGGCAGAAGGGTCACATGAAGCCCCGGTTGAAGACCAGGACGACGTGTTTCTTCCCCCGGTAGTCGGAGAGGCGCACCGTCTGCCCCCGAAAATCCTCCAGGGCGAAGTCGGGAGCCTCCGTGTGGACGGCAACCCGCGCCATTGTTCCCCCTATACCGGCGCCAGCGTGCCGAACCAGATGATCCAGGCCAGCACGGTCTTGGCCACCAGACTCAGGATGATGTACACCCGTTCCCCAACCAGATAGTCCCGCCAGGGGCCCACCTTCTTGTACTGCAGCACCATGTTGATGGCGAAGATGTTGAAGAGGACGAAGAGGGTGGGCACAATGGCGTAGACGAAGGCCGGCGGTTTGGCGTCCCCGGAATTGACCGCTCCGACGAAGTACATGAAGATGACAATCCAGGGCACGATGCCCGCCAGACAGCCGTAGATGAAGGCCCGCCAACTGGTCCGGGGCGTGGTCTGGTTGTGGACCTCCATCATGATGCCGAACAGGTTCATCATCGCGTTGATGCCGAACATCAGGATGAGCGTCCCCAGGTCCCAGATGCCGACCAGCATGCCGATCAGCGCGACCATGAGCGAGGAACTGAGGGCGTACTCGTAGAAGCGGACGGGGTTCATCCCCTTCTTCAGGTTCTCCACATACCGCCCGTACCCGACCGTGGAGAGGTAGAAGTGGGCGACGGCGGAGATGAGCAGGAAGCAGGCGACGGCGGGCCCGAAGGGCAGTTCGTAGAGGAGTTGGGGATTGGGCCGCAGGGTGAAGGTGGCGCGGTCAAAACTGAGGTAGTTGGTGAAGATCGGGTAGGTCTTGTCGTTGCTGACCACCCACATGAAGATGCCCTGAATCAGGTGCAGGAAGCCCATAATCAGGTTGAAGCGACGCAAGCCACGGTAGGTCTTTTCAGGTGTTTGTGCGGACATTTTGCCTCCTTTCGTTGGGATTTGTAGAGTGACGCTCCTGTAGCGCAGGCCGCCAGGCCTGCATGCAGGCTGACAGCCTGCGCTACATTATCGGTAAACCGGTCACGACAGGTAGGGGTGTGTCCCAAAGTTGTAAGACAACTGCTCACAGTTGTCCTACAAAGCGGCCAGGCCTGACGAAATTGGTACACACCCGCAGGTAGTGACGGGTGACGATTATCTGGCCGTGAGGAACGCCTCCACCGCCTCCAGGAACGGCCCGGGGCACTCCTCCTGGGGGACGTGCCCGCATTCGGGGATGACCACCAGTTGGGCCCCGGGGATTTCCCCCGCCAGGCGGACGCTCTGCTGGGTGGGGACGATGCGGTCATCGTCGCCGGTGATCACCAGCACCGGTACCCGTACCTCCCCCAGGCGCTGCTCCAGCCCCAGCGGATGGCTGGCCCGCATGACCTCCCAGAGGGCCCGATCCCAGTTCTCAACCTGCACCAATCTGGCATACCCCTCCCAGATTTCCGGCGTCAGTTTCTCCGGGTCGTGCCAGGCGGAGCGGGCGAAGTCCACGCCCCAGTCCTGAATCTGGCGGGCCAGCAGCGGCCCCAGATGGCGCATCTGCGGGGTGTTCATGAACGGGCGCAGCCATGCCGGCGTCATCCCGCGCACATAAATCGCCGGGGAAACCAGCACCAGTGCCTCCACCCGCTCAGGGTAGGTCAGCGCGGTGAGGAGTGCCACCGTCCCCCCGGCGGAGTTGCCCACCAGGACCGCCCGCTCTATCCCCAGCGCGTCCATGAGCCCCACTGTCAGGTCAGGCTGGGCCTCGGGGCTGTAGGGGCTGCGGCCCGTCCACCGCAGGGGCCGCTCCGTCAGGCCGAAACCGGGCCGGTCAAAGGCGACAACCGTCCCCCACTCCGACATGGGTCCGACGACCTCCCGCCAGGAGAAGGTGCTGGCGGCGAAACCATGCAGCAGGACAAGGGCTGGACGGCCCGAACCGGCCATTTTGTAGTGGACGGTGATGCCGTTCACCTCAATGAACCGACTGTCGGGGTCGGCCAGTTGCTCCGGTGGGACGGTCCCCTCCAGTGGGGGCACCGGCACCAGGAACGGGCCGACCAGCAGGATAACCAGAAGGACAACCAGCGCGATCAGCAGTCCGCGAAGCCAGGGTTTCATTGGATTTCCTTTCATATCCTGGGCCCCACCCCACCTTTTCCCCAACTCCCTCATCTCAATTCTGGCCCTTTGCCCGGAGCCCCTCGGCATGGGGCCCCTGACCGCTTCCGTGGCCCTGAGAACTCAACTTTGGCTTTTTGCCCATGGCCTTCTGCATGAGCCCCTGGTCGTCTCCACAGATTTTTCGTTGCGGCGGCCTCACCGCCGCAACGAAAAATATTTTCTTTTTATTCTTTTGCCTCGCTGGAGGCGGGTGTTGTAGATTCTTCCACTAATCCCCCATCAGGCCCACGCGGGCGTTGAATTCCTCAATCAGGGCATCTATCTCCGCCACCTGCCGCTGGACACCCGTCCAGTAATCCGGGTCGTACCACTGGGCCTGGATTTCCTCGTAGGTCTTCCCCTGTTGCTCCACCCAGGTGAAGTACTTCAGGTTGTGGATGCGACGGCGGTCCCAGTACCCCAGTTCGGCCATGAAATCCACCGTGCATCCCATCAGGTAGCGGTGGTAATCCGCCGCCGCGTCCCGTTCAGTGTACTCCCCCCGCTCCTGGCGCAGTTCCTCCAGGCGGCTCCCGTAGAGTTCCATAGAGTCGGTCAGGACGGTGAGGACGATGTCTCCCTCGCCCAGTTCGTACCATTTGGCGAATTTCATGCAGGAGAGGAGGTTGGCGATGCCGGAGATGCCCAGCAGGTCCAGGCGCTCCACCAGCCCCTCTGGCACACCCTGCCGCACCAGGTAGGCCCGTCCCGCCGGTTCGTTGAAGAGGCGCACCAGAGCCAGGCAGGCGGCGTCGTCTATCGCCATCACCAGGTCAGTGTTCTTGACGTTGTGAATCCAGGGGACGTGCTTATCGCCGATGCCCTCAATGCGGTGGCCGCCAAAGCCGTTCATCAGCAATGTGGGGCACTGGAGCGCCTCGCTGGCGGCGACCTTGCTGGTGGGGAAGACCTGCTTCAGGTAATCCCCGCAGGCGATGGTGCCCGCCGAGCCGGTGGTCAGGACGACGCCCCGGTAGGCCTGGCCGGGACGCATCTCCCGCTCCAGGACCTCCTCCATCGCGTGCCCGGTGACCTCGTAGTGCCAGAGGTAGTTGCCAAACTCCTCAAACTGGTTGAAGATGAAGACATCCGGACGGGTCCGGCGCAATTCCCAGCACTTGTCAAAAATCTCTTTGACGTTACTCTCGCAGCCCGGCGTGGCAATGACCTCCCCGGCCAGGCGGGAGAGCCACTCAAACCGCTCCCGGCTCATCCCCTCGGGCAGAATGGCGATGGACTCGCATCCCAGGAGGACGGAGTTGTACGCGCCGCCCCGGCAGAAGTTGCCGGTGGAGGGCCAGACCGCCTTGTGGTACGTGGGGTCAAACTGACCGGTGACCAGCCGGGGGACCAGGCAGCCGAAGGTGGCACCGACTTTGTGGGCGCCGGTGGGAAACCACTTGCCCACCAGGGCAATGATGCGGGCCGGGACCCCCGTGAGGGCGGGGGGGAATTCCAGGTAGTTCACGCCGCCGAACCCGCCCCCGAAGGGGACCGGCTCGTTCTTCCAGGTGATCCGGAACAGGTTGAGGGGGTTCACGTCCCACAGCCCGACTTTCCGGAGGCGGGCCCGGATGCTCTCCGGGATGCGGGTAGGGTCCTTCATCTGGGCGAAGGTCGGGATGACGATGCCCCGTTCTCGTGCCCGCTGGACGGCATGTTCCAGTCCGGTTGGATGGATACTCAGGTCTATCATAGACGACTCCTCGTAAAGATGGTTCAATTTTTCTGAGAACGTCCCTTTTCTCTACACCGACAGGAAGGCCAGCCCCTCTTTCCAGCGTCCCAATTATATATGGTAAGTGGCTCTGTTGCAAGGATGCAAAGATGTGGTATATTTAACAATTTGGAAGTCCCACTTTAGGGAGAGCGCTTGCGAAAAGGCGATTTATGCAACAAAGCGGGAAAAAGGGCCAACTGGCGGGGAGGGGGCAGGGGTGGAAAGAGGCAGCAAAGGCTCACCGAATGTCCGTGGTCCAAGAGGGCAACTTGAATCGCCACTTACGGCCTCTCCCGGGCGCCCAGCAGGATGCTGCCCACCAGGACGACGCCGCCGCCCCACTGCAAGAGGGTCATCCGCTCCCCCAGGAGCAGGAAGGCCAGCCCCAGGGAGACCACCAGTTCCAGCAGGC
>Ga0272449_1001801_pt1 | contig 21167 bp, 27 predicted proteins | sample YNPCB0241_FD_198679 | JGI IMG/M metagenome (GOLD analysis project Ga0272449, IMG submission 198679) | Hot spring sediment microbial communities from Yellowstone National Park, WY, United States - YNP-CB-024-1 | ecosystem: Environmental > Aquatic > Thermal springs > Hot (42-90C) > Sediment... | reverse complement strand
TTTGCTTCACGCAACACCATCCCTTCACTTGCTAGGCGCTCCTCTCTGAACCAAAGGGAGACATTCTAGTATTTTTGATCATGATAGAATGTTCTTAGATGCGTTAAAATCACGATCATGAGTGGCACCACAGTTTGGGCATAGCCACTCTTTTTCACTCCTAAGTGTTTTATTTAGATAGCCACATTGAGAACATATCTTGGATGTACTTGAAGCCTTCACATATTCTACCATACCTTCCCACTTTGCTTTATATTCAATTTGTTTTTGAAGTTCTCTGAAACTCCATCTATGAAGTCTAGCTCTGAGCGTTCTGCCCTCTTTATTACCCCTTCTATGTGAGAATAGGATGTTTTCCAGCTTCTCCAATACTATTGCCACTTTACTCTTCTTCGCATGCTCGACTATCGCTTTAGATATGTTGTGGAGCATCCTTTTATCTCTCTCCTTCTTCCTCCTACCTAGCTTCGATAGAACCTTCTGTCGAAGTCTTCTATCGCTAGGATTCTTTTTTGAGAACTTAGCCCTTCTTTCAACGTATTCTGTTCTTATTCTAGCGAGTTTTGATAGGTCGTATTTGATAACTTCTCCTTCACTTGAAATGCCTGTTATATTCTTCTCGTTTATGTCTAAGCGACCTTTCTCAGAGGCTCTAACTCAGCGTTCTCTTTTGAGAAAGCTACAATAACGGTGCTAGGGGTTATCGTGATAGAACCTCTTTTGAGGGTTGCATCTCTTAAGAATGAGAATTGGTATTCTCCTCCTTTTAAAGGCATCAATATGAAATCTCTTGGTTTTATAGGTATTTTAAGAAGCATATAATTAAGTTGATATGTCTGATTATCTAACTTTAGCATCAAGCGTTTAGCGTAAGGTTTTCTATACCATTTCTTATGCTTCTTTATAATGCTAAAGGCTACTTCACAAGCATTAAGAATATAATGAGTGTGCAGACTGTATCTTTCCTTGAAGTATTGATACACTTCAGCTATCAGCCTGAACCTACTTTTGACTTTCTTCTCAAGTCCAATTCTAATGGCTTCATTTACTATGTCTCTGAAGGTCTCTAATAGTCTAAGAAGTTGTTCTGTAGGTTTAATGTGAAACTGAACCGCTTTAACCACTAACACACCTTAAGATAAGACAATAATGTATTTAGACTCTATGCTACAAATATGCATCAGAACAAAAATGGATAAAAAATATTAATAACAACATGTACATTCGGTTTAAGAGAAGCGAACCTTGAGCCTACAACTAGTTGAGGATAATAGAAATGACTTGCTTAGAAGAAGAGAGATTAAGTGTATATTCAGCTCTATGGCTGGATTGATAAAAAGACAAGACGCCATCAATATTTTAGCAAAAAGTCTTAATTTGGACGCCAAGAAAGTCTACCTTATCTCTTTAAGGACAAAAACAGGAACTAGAGACGTCTCAGGCTTATTTTATGTTTATGATAAACCTGAAGACGCTAAAAAGCAACTTCCTAAGCATCTATTCTTGAGATTGCTATCAAAAGAGGAGAGGGAGAAGTTAATAAAGGAAGGAAAAGAAAGAGTGTCTGAAAAAGCAAAGAAGGCGAAGGGGAGTTAAAATGGCTGAAGAGAAGAAGGTTAAGAAAAAGGTTAGCCCACAGGTATGGAAGTTTTATCAGATTAGTGGCTCATCTTTAGTCAGGCCAAAGAAAGAGTGCCCAAGATGTGGAAGAGGGGTTTTTCTTGCAGACCATGCAGATCGATTAACATGCGGAAAGTGTAGTTATGTATTATTTAAAAAGAAACAATAGCCTTGCTTATCTCATCTCTTATAACTTTTATCACATTTGGGGCAAGAACTGTTTGAAAAGGTGCTAAATAATCTGAATTTAAGGCTTCTTTAACTATATCAACGCTTCCAGCTTTAAGATAACCTTTTAAGAATTCTTGTGTTATAACTCTTGCTCCAGAAGCGTTCAAGGTTAGCTTGTTAGAATAATAAAGGAATAATGCTATATCCCATGCTTTATCTCCGTGCTCACTTGCCTGCTCTAGATCTGTAATAAAGATCTTCCCATTTGAAAGTATTGCATTACTAGGCTTCGTATCACCCAAAGAATAGCCATACTTATGAGCATGTGCTATACTCTCCCCGTACATAGAAATTGCAGACTTATTTGCATCATATCCACTTAGTATATCCTTAACAATCTTGCCAAGGTTCATCCCTTCTATAAAGTTTGTAACCATTATCCTTTTGTTCAATACGATTGAGATTATTTCGGGTGTGTTCAATCCAATCTCCCTTAACTTCCTCATCGCAACATACTCTCTCCCAAGCCTTGTAAGAGATGACATCTCAAACCATCTCGTAGGTAACGCCCATAGGTTCAAAAAAGCCCATTTTAGGGTTTTAATGTCCTTAAAGTTCTTCACAGCGATATTAATTACCTTATCCCTATCTTTTAGCATGTATACCTTTAAAGTTTCATAAAGCTTCCCTTGAGGCAATTGGATTATCTTAGTCTCCTTACTCAAACCGAGATAGCTTAGTATCTGTTGGAGCCAATCATCGCTCTCGACTATTAATAATCCTTCATCTATTCTCCAAAGGTTCTTTGGGTGCTTTATATCTTCTGGTACATCTACGATCTCTTTTGAACGATCGATCTTTGATAATATCTCCCTCTTTATAACATCAAGACCTACATGACCAGCATATCCATGAACAGCATAAGATATCACGCCTCTCTTTGTATATGATAAAGTTGTCTTGATCTTTCCAACTTTTCTTAATCTAAGGTATTCATCTTCCATCCTTAGAGATTCTTCATCTAGCAATGATACCAAACCATAACTTTCCATTTCTTTTAAAGGCTTGAGAAAGCCTTTAAGGGCTACCTTCAAATTCTCTTTTCCCAATTTACCAGTATAAGTCTTCACATAACTATATAGGGCTAGAGGGTAGAGAGATGCCCTTTTCTTAAGCTTTTCAAACAAAATATACTTTATGGGGATGATAAGTTTAGTTGAGAAGTCGCCATAAGCTAAGGCTACATCATCAAGAATCTCAAAGGTAACCCTTCTTTTTAACTTAATTTCAACATCTTTGATGAAATCTTTACCTATTAAAGCTTCGTAGACATTTAACAATCTTCCAGCCACAAATTCACCTAAAGAAGCCACCTCAGCATCCTTAACCAAAGATTTGCTATCGACGGTTAAAGCGGCTAAATCAATCCCTTTTCTAATGTAATTGTACCTTACCTTTGGCTTATAATTCTTAAGGGCAACTATAACATCATAATCACTCTCTTCTCTTGCATAACCAGCTATTCGTGAACCATAAGCACATATGGCTGAAATTTCTTTTCCTTTTGTTATGTCTTCTAAAGCTTCAATTATGAGGCTTCTTTCTTTCTCCTCTAGTCTATAAACTTCTTTATTCCTCTTATTTTCGTTCATAAAACTTTCTTTCAAGCTCCTTAAGTCTCAGCTTTAAGGTTGGATCGATCTTCATTTTTAAGATAGATGATACCGGCAATCTTATTATGTTATCATTAGGTGACAGGTTTACTGTGGGCAAACCCCTCTCTATCCACTCTTTTAAGGTCTTCTCATTCAGTCTTTTATCTTCAAGACCGTTAGAGAATTTCTTTTTAACTAAATTCACTAGTCGTTTATCATTAAATATCAAATTGGGCTCAAAGAGCCTTTCATAGTCTGAGTAAAGAGATTCAAACAAGGAAGTTGAGATAGAGTCTGAAACTATGTCCAATTTGCTAAAGCGCCTCATAAACTCTATGTAGTGCAAAAATTCATGGGCCAAGACTGCTCTTATAGTAGTTTTTAAACCAAAGGCAACAAGGGGTGCTGATATTTGTATCAGTATCTCTAACCCTAAGACTCCCTCAACAGGGATCGTTCTTGCATAAATGACTCCTATTTGGCCTTTTTCGACCTGACTTGATGACAAAGGAAGTATAGGATCAATATAATAAGAAGGGTACTTTAATCCTGAAGCACTCTCGATCTTAGCAATGCTCTCATTTAAGTACTTCATTCTTCTTTTGATCTTATCTAGAAGAGATGATGGTAGCTTTCCAAACCTCTCAGCTTCCTCTAGCTTAATCAAAGGGTCCAAATCATCCTCAGCCTTCTTTAAAATTCCTCCAATATAAGTGTGAAGATTCTTCTTTATTTATACTTAAAATCTCAACAAATAATGTCAAGATAATGGCTTAAAATGGAAGAAACAAACTTATGGGACGCAACCTTTGCCATTAAAACAAATAATATTCAGGTTCCTTCACTCTTTTTCTCATCTCTATAAAGGTCTCTGTGTGCAAGATACCATTTATCTTGCCGATCTTCTCTGATACAAGATTGTGCAATTCATCCAAGGACTTTGCTCTAATTGAGACGATTAAATCGAATCTTCCTGTAACTTCAGAGACTTCTTTTACTTCCGGTAGTTTAGAAAGATCGTCAAGAATATTATCTCTCAACTTCGAATCTATATCTACTCCTATCACAGCACTTACAATGTAGCCTAATGCTTCTTCGTTCACTGCGATGGTAAAATTCTTGATAATATCCCTCTTTATGAGCCTCTTGATTCTGCTGTAGACCACGGAAGGGTTTACGTTGATCTTTTTGCTCAGCTTCGGGACTGAAAGGTTAGCATTCTTTACTAACTCTGCCAGTATTTTCATGTCTATCTCATCGATTTTTCTCATGACCGCACCTTCTTCAAGAAGACTTGATTAATTCTACTTAATAAACTTAATTTTTTATATGAAAATTAGACCAAATAAGAATATTCCTCTGTATTATGACTTAAACAATGAAGAAAGTATTCATAAACGCTGAAAATATACAATAAGTATATTTAAAAAAACTTAAGTCATAATATGACCAATTTTTATTAGTAGCGAGGTGGGGAAGCCAGGTCTATCCCGGCGGGCTCATAACCCGCAGATCGGTGACTGAGCAAGCTCAGCCGAAGGTTCAAATCCACCCCTCGCTACTAATAAAATCGCTTGCTTGTCTCTTTAACCACACTTTTTTGACTATCTCCTCTGGATCATGATCTAACAATCTTGTTAGCTCATCTTTTAATTCTATTATATTTTTTACTGCGTTGTTTTCATAGCCTAACTCTTCTCTGAGCTTGTCTAATGTTTTCTCAAGAGGAATAATATGGCTTATCTCAACTATCTTATCAGCAAAGCAAACTATCTTCTCTTCCAAAGATTCTGGCATGTATCTTCCTTTTGGTAAACCTAGTTTTTTGGCTTCTTCATCTGATATTCCTCCTCCAACATGTCTCTCTGCGATTCTAGCAATCCTCTCATCGATGCCTCTCTCCCTCAAAAGCCTCCCACCTAGATACCCATGAAGAACCGAATGTGTGATAACTCTGCCTATATCATGTAATAATCCACCAACTCTTACCAGATCCAGATCGACAGAGTAGCCTTTTTCTTTGAATGCCAAAGCTAATATAATTGAAACTTCACTCACTGTTATGCTGTGCTTTATGAGAGCTTCAGAGCTATTTTCTTTTCTTAGTAGATTTAAGGCTTCTTGCTCTTTTATCAACTATTCTCATCCTTATAGCTAAAGTGCCCTCTTATAAATCATTAAATTATAAACTAGCCCTTAAATTCACTTCTTTTATTGGCATTCTCCATTTCTTCTGTTATTTCCTTTATCTTCCACTCTAGAGCCTTCTTTATTTCGCTATTATCCACTAGATTAAGGATTTTTCCACAGTTGGGACATCTAAAGAATAACTCTATAGACTCTTCGAAGGTCCTTTTTGGGCACGTAAGCATACCACAATGGTAGAATTCATGGCTATTCTCATAATTTAACCTATCTTTAAGCCTCATTAATGCTTTTTTCTTTTGAGCTTCTATGAAGTTATCTGTCTGGTCCCTTTGAGCCTTCCATCTATAAACAAACCAACCTTTCTTTAAGTCACGAACTCTTATTCCACTAATAAGGGACTTCCCAAACAAATCATACAAAGCCTTCCTAACAACATTTATCTTCAACCCTGTAGCACTAGCTATCTCCTCATCTGTTGCATTTTCATTGTTAAGTAAAGCTCTTGCCACTCTTACGTAATCTTCGCCACCTATTAGACCAGATATCTTTACAAAAGCGTCTTCATACTCAATCTTTGAGTGCTTGCTCATCGTTTTCTTTTCCTCCTAAAAGATCTTCAGAATTCAATGATTTATAGGAAAGCACATTATCATTTTATGCAAAATTTGCTTTTAAAACTTTCCAATAAATAATTATGGACACTGTTAAAAGGACTCGTTCATACATCACGACAAAGACGATTAAACATGACTTTCAAAAATCTTATTTGAATAGCATCTAATTGATGTTTTAGTCCTCAATTATCCTAATAATTTTTTTACCTCTTTTCATAGGCATTATTTTTATTTTCGCTCCTTTAAACTCTTTAGATAACTCTTTACCCTCGAAATAACGATCCAAAAATATAGCTAAAGCTGAGCATTCAGAGTGGGGTTCATTGCCAATGGCGACATTAAAATCAGATACATCTTCAGAGTAAAAATCAGATGGAACTTTCTGGCTACCCACTATCACCATCACATCCTTGCCTGATGACTTTATCCTTTTCATTACATCACTGGTCTCTATATTTTCACCATAAGCTGTCAAATGAACAGTAATGCCTCCTTTCTCTCTCCATTCTTTTACTGCCTTTCTCCATGGGATGCCCATCTTAAAGAAGAAAGGACCCCCAAACCTCTCTACAACTTTTTCAACAGTATTCTTAATGTCTTTATCTTCTACGTCAGACAGTATCGCACCGGATGCACCAAGGGCACGAGCAGTCAATATTACATGAGTAGTCAATCTCTCATCTCTTAAACGATGCCCCCATCTTAAGACTACAACTTCTGCCATTTTAGTTCACTAATTTACATATTTTGATGATAATCGCTTAAACTTTCTCATAATCTAGTTAAAGGAGTATGAGCATATATCATCTCATTTATCTTGGACTTTAAAGCATCTATGCCAAATCCAGTCTTTGCTGAAGTTATCACAACATTCTGAGAGTTCATTCCGAGGGCTTTTATTTTATCTTCAATTTCATTCATACTTATAAGATCGGACTTGTTAAAAATAGGAAGAACGTTCAAAGGAGAGACGCCAAGCTCGGCAAGAACGTTCACACAACTTTGATACTTTCTGATCATATTTTCAAGAGGCTCGCTGGCATCTATTACCAAAAGAACTAAGTTAGCATAAGTCAATTCTTCTAAAGTAGCTTTGAAGGCTTCTATCATGTATGGTGGAAGTCTGCTGATGAAGCCCACTGTATCCGATACTAATATTTTTGATCCTGACAAATGTAAACTTCTGGTGGTAGTTGTGAGAGTGGTAAAGAGACCTTTGCCTGTATCTTTGCTCTCCCTTACTAGCACATTGAATAAACTGGTTTTGCCAGCCCCAGTATAGCCTGCAAAAGAAATTAGAGACAAGTTCGTTCTAAGCCTTTGAAATCTGTAAAGTTCGCGCCTTTTGCTAACTTGTTTCAATTTTTTCATTATGATTGCTATCCTTCTTTTTATCATTCTATAATAATCATCTACATCGTACCTCCCTAGACCAAAGAAACCTGGCTGCTCTCCCATTTTAGCTAACCTTACCTTCTCTCTAGCTCTAGGTATTTCATACCTTAACTCAGCAAGCTGAACCTGCAACTTAGCCTCTGCGCTAGATGCTCTTTTGTTAAATATCTCAAGAATCAGCCTTTCTCTATTAATGACTTCTACTCCAGCGAGCTTTGCAAGGTTATAAATTTGAACCGATCTTAGTTTTTCATCAAAAAGAATTACATCAGCATTTAGATCCTTTATCATCTCCTTTAACTCTTTGGCCTTTCCCGATCCTATACCGTACTTTGCTCTTAGTAGATACTTTTGAGTTATTAGTTTGACTACTTCGTAATCTGCTGCCTCAGCCAATCCCAAGGCTTCTTGTATTATAAATTTATCAGGATATGTTACAAGAATTGCCTTCTTCAAACAATTTATTTTATTTTTTATGCATAAGATAAATTTTATCCTAAAGACTAACTCAAAACTTTAAGTTTCTAAAGCATAAAATAAATATATTAGAACAATTATTTTATAATTCCGACAAAATCTTGGAAGAAATTAGCCCAAAAAGAAGAGTGATTGCTGCACTGAAGGGTGAAAAGATCGATAGACCTCCTGTAACTTCTATTGGAGGGTGCGAAGGAACTTTAATAGTAGACGTTCAAAAAGCCAAAGGAATTTATCTGCCAGAAGCCCATAAAGACTCTGAAAAGATGGCTAAGCTTGCTATAGCAAGTCAAAAGCTAACAGGGCTTGAGAGTGTGAGAGTTCCTTTTGATTTTGTTGTAGAGCCTGAAGCTTTAGGGTGTAAGATTAAGTGGCCTGATAAGATAGACCAAGAGTTGACAATATTGAACCATGTATATAAAACGCCAGACGATCTAGTTTGGCCAGAGAATTTGCTCAAGAAGGGCAGAATTCCCATTGTACTAGAAGCTATTAGGACTATTAAAAAAGAGGTGGGAGAATTTCTCCCTATTGTAAGCTTTATGGCTGGGCCTTTTACTCTTGGTGGAGGTCTTGCAGGAACAACGAACTTCTTAGTTTGGACACTTAAAAACCCGTATTATGTAGAAAAGTTCGTAGAGTTTAGTACAGACATTGTTCTAGAGTATGCTAAAGCGCAGTATAGTGCAGGTTCAGATATAGTAGCAATCTGTGAACCTAACGCATCTTGCGATATGATAGATCCAAGAATGTTCAAGACTTATGTCAAGCCAGCGCTTACAAGAATTACTGATGAGTTGGGAGGACTAAAAGTTTTGCATATTTGTGGAAAAGTTGGTCCCATTATACAGGATATGGTTGATTGTGGCTTTGATGGAATAAGCGTAGAAGAACCCCTTGACATAAGAAGGATTAAACCGTTAATTGGCGACGTCAAAATTTTAGGCGGTGTACAATCAAAGAACTTGGCTCTTAATACTCCAAGTTCTGTAAGAGAAGAGGTTAAAAAGGCTTTAGAGGCTGGGTTTGACTTAATTGAAGCTGGAGAGGGAATCTTGTTGCCAACTCCTCTTGATAACATAAAAGCCATGGTTGAGACTGTCAAAGAATGGAAAACTTCGTACCAATAATGGTTTAGTTACTTATATTACCCATTATAATACTTTATAAAGATAAAATCTTAAGAGCCCCGAGTTACCAGATTAAATGGTTTGAAGAACGAGAAAGAAAGCATAATAAGTTTTATTAGGTTAATAGGTAATCTGAAGAAGATAAAAAGGGTTGGGTGGATTAAAAAAGTTAATGTCAAAGAACCAGAGTCTGTAGCGGACCATTCCTTTAGAACTGCTATTCTTTGCATGCTTATTGGAGATATGAAGAAACTCAATACACTGAAGATGTTAAGGATGGCTTTGATTCATGATGCCTGTGAATCTGTAATCGGGGATTTGATCCATTATGAAGATGAAAAAGAAGAGCTACAAAAGAGGCAGTTAGAAAATGATGCTATGATAAAAATCCTATCCCTGCTGCCAGAAGATATGAAAAAGAATTATTCTGATATTTGGAAAGAGTTTCAAGACGGGGCATCGACAGAGGCAAAGATCGTAAGGGAAATGGACAAACTTGAGATGGTTTTTCAAGCCCTTGAGTATGAAAAGGAAGGTTATGATAGAGAAAAGCTATCAGAATTCTGGGAATCAGCAGAGAATTCTATAGTTGATTATGATGCCAAAGCCATATTCAATTTACTCAAAAAACAAAAATATGAGTAAGCGAAGTTTCAATATGTATAAGATTGATAAATAACTATTCGAGTATAAATTCCCATTCACCAATAGTCATTAGGCTTAGGGTCTGGTGAAGCGTTCTGGCACTTTTGTAAAGTTATCAAAAATTTCTGTTTCATGGAAAGCATTTAATTCCAAATTTGCCTTCTCAATGCTCATATACTTTATAATATCGTTGGCTGAAACTTCGCCAAGCTTTGAAGCCATATCTAATTCAAAATTATCTTCAACCCTAAGAACAGTATGCATCCATAAGTGCCTTAGCAGAAACTCAGCGTACTCGATCAAGTTTTATTGCTGAGCTCTTTGAAATTAAAACCAAACAAAACGTGCCTTTAAAGTATTCTAACATAAGAGAAGGATTATTATCTAAAATTGTAGAAGGCAACTGTACTGAATCGATAGCTTCCACATTAGCCTTTGCTACTTATCAGAGCTTGACTTTAATCACTTTCTTTTAGGAACATCTTCAGGTGGATCATCAATCCCTTTTTCATTTAAAATAAATACAGCTTCTCTTTCAGGATGGTAAGGACTGTCCATCATCCTTGCTATCCTGTTCTTGCCAGCTTTTCTTAAATATATTCTATAGGTGCTAGTGTGAGCTACTACATGGCCTCCTGTAGGTCTTGAAGGATCACCAAAGAATACATCAGGAGCTGCTTGAACCTGATTCGTTACTACTACTGCTAAATTATGAACTTCAGCTATTCTTAATAAGTTATGCATAAACCTGTTCAATCTTTGCTGCCTATCTGCTAAAGTTCCTCTACCCAAAAACTCAGCCCTATAATGGGCAACGGCAGAATCCACGATTAGCAACCTTATCTTTTCTTTATCTATTAGTCTTCCAACTTCTCTAACTATCAGCTCTTGGTGTGCACTATTATACGCTTTTGCCACTATTATCTTACTAAGAATTTCTTCAGGATTTAAACCATAATTTTCTGCTATCTCCGCTATCCTTTCAGGTCTAAAAGTATTTTCAGTATCGATATAGATGGCTCCAGAATTTAATCCACCTTGCTCTTTTGGCATCTGAACTTTAACACATAAAGTATGGCATATCTGGGTCTTTCCTGAACCATACTCTCCATAAAATTCTGTTACAGCTTGAGTTTCAATACCTCCTCCTAGTAGATCGTCAAGATTCTTTGATCCAGTGCTTATTCTATCTATGGCTTGGCGCTTCTTGTAAAGTTCTGTAGCAGATACAAACTCTTTCTCAATTCTTCCCAATTCCACCAATCTTGCTCTTGCCTTGTTGATAAGATCTATCGCTTTACTTAAGTCGATATTAATTGCATCAGCTATTTCTGACGGTCCTCTAGACACTAAATCCAGTATGCTGTATATACCAGCGGCTGTGAGCTTCTGTTTCGTCGCTGGTCCTATGCCATCAAGAGATTCTAGCTCAAGTTCTTCTTCGTTCATGATCATTTGATTAATTCCAATACATAAATATTAATGTTAACCTATACCTAAACGAAACAAGTAAAAATTCATTAGGGATCCTTATAGGATATTGTTACTTAGCCCTATATACTTCCTCAAATGTCCTTTTTAATCCTCAATTTTATCACATTTTTTTCCTTATTTTTTCGTTAAGTCTAAGATCAAATGAGAAATTTTGAGCTATACACTAAAAGTAGCTTAACGTTAAGAATGAAGCGCCCCCTCCAATAACCCCTGAAAACATTATCGGTACTAAGAATATTTTTAGAGTGCCTATGACTTGACTAGGTAATGAATTCCAAAATTATGTAATGATTCACGAAGTCCATCTTCACTATCCACCAAGATTATAGGACCTATTATTGTAGAAGTAGTTGCAATCCATCCTTCTGGTAAGTTTTCCTTATTGTAGTATATGTAGGTTCCATTACCATACTTCTCACTATAATCTTTGAATGCTTTTTATTGATTTTATATGTTGTTTTTGCTAGATTCTTTAATTTTAGATTCTAGCATTCCCATTTCCATAGTAGGATAATACACTTCCAAAGTCAGGATCTTTGGTAGTTAAACTTACTGCTTGCTCAACAGTCTTACCATTCAATAGATGATTTATCAGTTCCAAAGTTGCATAATCAGAATAATTTGAGTATACTCCTTTATCCCATGCTATATATGCTGATGCACCTTTATGGATAAAGGCTTTAGCCATGGATGTTGAATTTAATCCATAGCAACTATCAACTATTATTATTGAACCATGAAATTTTGCATAACCTGTTGCTTCTTCAATCAAGCTTGGAGTTACAGCGTAGAAACGTTTTCCTTCTACTTTTCCTATCCTAACCCAGCCCATAATTTGCTCAGTGAAATATTCAGAATCTGCATAAGTGCCAGTGAAGAATGCAACTAGATTTGGCTCATAAGCAGTATGAGCTCTTAATATTATGAGTTTGTAGCCAAGGCTTGGGAGAACTCTAAAGAGCTCTACTGTAACATCATCTCCAACATACATATCAACTTTAAAACCAGAATTTGATAGAGCTTGATTTGCTTTGATCAAGAAGTCTTGATTTGGATCCATTATGTAAAGAGAGTCGATTATAGCTGCTTTGAGCTCACTCTCATAAGAAGTATTTGTAGAAGGGTTGCTTGTCAGATTAATGCCAATATATAGAGTAGCGATAGTAGCTATTACTAAGCCTATGATGATTATTAATAAAAAGTCAAATCTAGGAAATTTACGAATACGCTCATTCTTGTCGAGCTTCTTGACCCTCTTTCTTCTGGCCTTACCCATGATATATAGCTTTAATTAAAGGATTGGTTTTTAGGCTTTATGATAATGATGATTTTCTAGATAAGCCTTATGACAAAAACGCTTAAGAATATCTACCACGCTCTATCTATTGCTTTGGTTTTCAGAGTTGTGGTCAATGAGTGGTTCAAGCTACCAAGGTTAAGAAAAGAATTTTTCATAAGTCTTATGAGGTCAGGTTTGATATATGACAAATCTAAAGGCTTTAAAGTCGATGCTAATAGCGATTTTATAGCAATATCATCAATCTTAAAGAGAGCTTTAGGAGAAGATTTGGAATTCATTCCAAAGTGCTTTTTATGTGATTCAACCATAAATTGCTACTCTTGTGCATATTATCTAATCTGTAATGTTAAGAATTCAACTCCAAACTGCCTTTGTGATAATTGCATCGATGATGAGAACATATTTGCCCTTTATAGTAAAACTATGATGAAGAAGATGAGTTGATGAATAATGATAAAGCATATAGTCTTATTCAATTTGAAAACAAATGTTTTAAACAAATTAGATGATTTTATAAAGATAACGAAAGAGACGCTATCCAAGATTCATGGAGTTCAGAACTTATCCATTGGATTATCGATCAAATCTGATGCAAGATACCAATACTCTATAATCATGGACTTTGCTGATGAAAAATTGTTAAAGGAATATAAGGCTCATCCAATCCATGTAAAGTATCGGGATGAGTATTTCAAACTAAGTGTTGAAGAATATATTTCTCTTGATTACAAATTAATTTAAACAAGGTTTGAAGTAAGGTTCACGATTTATTACAGCCTTTAGATAAGCCTTAAGAATTTTAGAACGATCGTCCTCAACAATAGCATCATTTATATGTATTTTATTATCATTCCTCATCAAGCATGGCTTAAAGGCTCCATCATTCGTTAAACGAATTCTATTACAAAAGGCGCAAAATTCTGTGTTATCTATTGGATGAACTACCTCAACAATAGCGTTACCAAGATCGTAAACCTTTCTTCTATGCATGGATTCTCTAACCCATGATTTTAAAGCTCTGTTCTCAAGAATTCTCTCAATAAAGCTTGGCTCTAAATGCATTTTATCATAAAGCCCGCTCTTTATCTTTAAAGGCTCTAATTCAATAACTTGGATTTGGGCATTAATTTCACTTGAGAATTTTATGTAATCCTCAAGCTCATCATCGTTTATCCCTCTCAAGAGTATCATGTTTATCTTTAAAGGTGTTAATCCATGTTTTACAGCAGATTTAACTCCTCTTATAACAGGCTCAATTTTACCTTTTGTAACTTCATAATATTTTTTTGGATTTAAAGAAGGTATGTTTATATTAACTCTATCTAATCCTGCTTTCTTCAAAGAACCAGCCAAAGGCTCTAATATAGACGCGTTTGTTACCATGGATAATTCTTGAATGCCTTGAATAGATGATATTCTGTTCACAATTTCAATTATATCTCTTCTGATCAAGGGCTCACCACCAGTGATCTTCACTTTTTTAACACCGTAGCTTGTTGCAATTCTTACGATTTCTTCAATGCTCTCTGGAGTGAGCTTATCTTCTAGAACATCGTTACCTTCTTTATGGCAAAATATACAATTAAGATTGCACTTTGATGTTACAGATATGCGTAAATTATAAGTCAATCTTCCGTAAGAATCTAGGAGCATCTTCTCACATTCTTATGAGATAAACCATATGAGGTAATTCTGGCAAAATCAAGCTTAAAGCTATTTCTACAGCGTTTGGTGAGCCTGGCAAGCAAAATATAAGTTTTCCACTTAAAGTTCCTGCTAAAGCCCTTGATAGATAAGCTGGAGAGCCTATCTTCTGATAGCTTAAAGTTCTGAACAATTCTCCAAATCCTACTATCTCTTTATCCAATAAAGGCTTTATGGATTCATAGGTTACGTCTCTTTTCGCTAAGCCCGTTCCACCTGTTAAGATTACGACATCAGCATCTTCATCATATAAACTACGTAGAACTTCCAACCTTATCATCTCCTTATCATCATTTATCAGCTTTCTCGATGCTATTTTATGACCACTTGCTTTTATCATGCTAACGGCTTTTGATCCGGATTCATCCTCAACAGCTACGCCTTGAGAAGCCTTTTCATACCTAGATGAGCTTACAGTTATTATTGATACATTTATGCTCTTTGGCGCTAATTTCTTATGCTCTTCATAAGCCTTTGACATTTCCTCCCACCATGATAAGCGCAAAAAGAGATCCTCCATTCATGAAGGATATGAGTCATGCTATGGTATATAATTGCTTAGCGGTATATAAGAAGTAACTTAAAGGGAAAGATTTAGAACTGTTTTACGACTTCGTTGAATATTTCAGTAAGTCTTTTGACAGCGTTGTCTACATGGCACTGCCTTGAAGTATAGAAGCCATTCTCTCCCATCTTCATAGAGGCTTCTTTGTTCGTTAATAGCATCCCGATCTTTTCTGCCAAATCCTTTGGATTATGAAAATCAAAGGTATAGCCGTTTACCCCTTCATTTACAAGTTCAGAAGAGCCTGCACCTCTGCTTACTATGACAGGTTTTTTGTAGAGCCATCCTTCTATCGTAGTGAGGTTAAAACCCTCAGCGTAAGAAGGCACAATAACTACCTCGGCCAAAGTATATGCAGCTTTAACCTCTTCACTCTTCAAGTAACCTGTGAATACCACCGAATCTTCAACCTTAAGTTCTTTGACAAGTTTCTGCAACTCCTCACGCCAAACAAAGCCTTTTGGATGAGCAAGTCCCCCTGCACTACTACTTGTAAAGCTACCATCTCCAACTAGAACGAGCTTCAGATCAGGAAACATACTCTTCAAAAGAGATAGAGCCTTTATAGCAACATCTTGACCCTTTATCCTGTCCATTCTACCAACGACGAGCAAAAAACTCTTATCTTTTAACGCAAATTTATCCCTAAACTTATCTAAAACTGCACTAGATGGTCGATCCCACTTATCAGGATCAACATATGGATAAACTTGATAAGCCTTCCCATGATAGCTCGCACGTATCAACCCTTCCAGTTCTCTTCTTGTACTCACTATCATGGCATCAAAAGCCTCTATGTTCTTTAGAATGAACGTTCTTAACCTCTTGGATAGGTTTTCAAGATAGAATGGAATATGCCAACGGAGAATCGCAGGAGCAGACGGTCCTATCAAGTTGCCTATCTGTAGTTGCTGAAAATCATGTATGAAGAAAGGATCCACTTCGGGCAATAGTCTGAACAAGATTTGGGCTGTAGTCCAGTTATATCTTGTGTATGCCTCATACTCTGAAGGTCTTATCTGCATCTGACTTAAGCCATGAATCTCTTGCCATATACCCTCCTTGAAACTAGAATAAAGGGGGATATCTCTATCCTCTAAAGATACGTTATATAACATCATTCCATCCAAAAATACTTGCGATGGGGCATTTGGACCGAGGGATACCCAACTCGGCTCATAGATTACGCCTTCTTTAATCATCCTTTTTAGGAGAGGGTAGAGCATGGCTGTTACTCCTCCTGGTGTATACTCGTAATCCTCACCTTCGATGAGCATCTTCAGGTCGATGGGTTCTTCAAGAGTACCGTACTTTTCTAGAAGTTCAGGATACCCTAACTTGAACCTTATTAATGGTGTCTGGCTGTTGACACAGATCTTGAGTCTTTTCATTATAGTCATATACTTCTAACTACTTTAAATATCTTTTAGGCATTCAGAAAGCATCTAAACAAGTCAAAAATTGAGCAACCTGTGAAGGAATTTGTGCACATCTTCTGGGCTTTTAAGGTAGTATCTGGCATTTGATCGCCTCCTCTTGCTGGAGACGAGAATCGTCAAACCCCGATCTATCTTCTTAAAGGCATCCTCGTCTGTCTTGTCATCCCCAATGTATACCGGGATTCCATCTTCTCCTAGCTTTTGAATTAGCCATAATACTGCATCGCCCTTATCCCAAGAAACCTTCGGTCTTATTTCAACTACCATCTTCCCATGCCTAATTTCAAAATCTACATGCAATTTTACCATACTCTTAACAGCCTTCTTTATCTCACCGATCATTCTTTTCGGTGCCATCCTGAAATGAATGCTGGCTGTCAATCCTTTATCTTCAACTATTATTCCATTAATGGATTCGAACTTCACTTTCAGATTTTTACATATCTTTGAAATTATGGGTGAAAGTTTCTCTGCAACTGGATGTATGAAGTTTAGTGAAGGACCCTTTATCTCCAATCCATGATTGCCAATGTAATAAACTCCTTGAATTTTAACTAAATCGATAATCTCTTTGAGCGATCTCCCAGTTATTATGGCTAATATGAACCTTCTATCTTTTGTAAAAGATTTCAATAAGTCTCTATTATTCACATTTAAGATTGCTTGATCTGGATAATTTACTATGGGTGTTAGAGTTCCATCATAGTCTACTAGAACATAAACTCTTCTATCAGACCTCAAGAGTGCTTCAATCTCAGGCCAAAATTCGAATACATACTTCATTTTTTACCCTTCTTTATAGCATGCTATTAAAGCAAAATTCTTTACCATCGAATTTTAAGTCAAATTTAGAGTTGAATGAGCTTTCTTGGGATTAGCTCCAAAGTCAGATACATTAATAGATGATCTCTAACATACCTTGTCATCAGGAAGTTCTTTCTCACATGCTCCCTTCCAGCCTTCCCCATCTCTTTAGCCTTCTGGGGGTTCATAAGAAGGAATCGAACTCTATCAGCGGCTTCTTCTATGCTATTGACAAGAAAGCCATTTACTCCGTTGATTATTTGGAGAGGTATACCTCCAGTATTCCCTCCCACTACAGGTGTGCCCTTCCAAAGAGCCTCACTCACTGTCAAAGCAAAACCTTCTTTTAGAGACTTTTGGAGGACTACATGGGAAGCCCTCTGTATCGCGTTGATGTCAATATCTGCAAAGGGTGGAAGGATCAGTATCTTAATATCCTTATCATCCTCTATCATTTTCACAACTTCTTGGTAGACTTCTTGCCCCTCGGGATCGTCTTTAGCTAAACCTCCAGCAAGCAAAAGTTGACAATCTATGCGCTTCTTAACAGCCCGTGTTAGATCTAAAAAATCATCATCTCTAAAGAGCCTAAACACATCTACTACTTCACCAGGATTCTTCACACTCTTATACATACTGACCACGCCTGCAGGATCCTTTAACCTATCGAATCGACCTATCTGAGATATTATGGGCTTCTTCCTCTTTATTCCATGCTTTAAGAGAATTCTGTCTATATCGTCAGCACTTATCTCTATATTTTTTGGGCTCAGAGGATCAATAGATGGCGGAATTATAAACTGTCTTATCAAAAGGTCCTTTTTTGCGAATTTATCGATATGAAAGACTGCAGCATTGTATTGAGAAACAAAAGTTTTGAGAAACTCCCAAACCCTAACATTTGGCGTTGAGACATCGATATGGCATCTCCATATCCACTTTCCTTTTCTCTTAGGAAAATGCTTTATCATAGCAGCTGGTTGAGGATCATGGATAACAACGAAGTCTGCCTCGCTTAAATCCTCCATTTGTTCTGCATTCTTCATGTTAACTTCAAGATAATGGTCAAGCATTTCTTGGCTTATCTCTAAATCTGCTCCATGAAGCGCGTTATGAAAATCTTTTGTGATTCTGAAGAACTTGTCGTCTCCTTCAATGACACGCCATTCAATATCTAGTTTGCACTCTTTTAGAAGGGGTATAAGCTTTTGGAGTATCTCTGCAACTCCTCCTCCAACCTTTGTTGAATTTATATGAATGACTCTTCTGCCTGCCAGCCTATCCCCTAAAGCCATTATCTCGTTGATAACATCAGCTCCAACAATCTTTTCATAATCCCAAAGGGAAGGCATTTTACTCATATACTCAAAAGTGATTATTTCTTTCTTGCTTTTAAATTTAATACGAATAATGAAGAGTTAGAATTTAGAGCTTATGAGCGTCTTAATCTCATTGGCTAACTTCTGGGCATCATCAGGCTTAAGATGAACCTCATATAACCTTTGACCGCCGTGATAAGTGCTTTTTATGATCAACCTCATGAGCTCTGGGCTGCCTGGAGGGCTCGGCATAGCTTCTATTATAACATCTAAGATATCTGTGATAGGTATTATTGGGCGATGAGCCCATGTTAAAAGAGTCAACACAGCTTGATTGAGCATATGATCACCTTTTGTAATCTGCTTTAGCCTTTCAACAATTTCGGGCTTAAGCGTTATGATTAGAAAATCTTTAGAAAGTGTAATTATCTGACAACCAGATTCAATTTGAACATTATCTTTATTCATTGGTATGTTTTCTTAGGTCAATGAGCATATAAATCTTAACAAAATGTTTTATGGTATATCGATTTATTAATTTGAGCAAACTTAAGTGCCTTGGCAATTGACCATAAAGAACAACTCCATTTATAGGCGTATAGAGAAAGCCCTTGTCAAGACAGTACTGTATCTTATAACTTTAATAGGGATAATCATAATCAGTTACTCCATTCTACCATTGCTAAGATTTTCCTTTGAGATAAGCTTGCTAGGCATCGGAATTTCTCTTGGCACAGCTATCTACATAGCCATTTTTGCAATACTGTGCTTCTTCTTCATCAAGTTTGTGAGTAGCACTCTTCGTCTCCTAGGTTTCAAACCAGAGAATCTCGCTGAATTGATTCCTGATGCCACTTCAGAGCAAGCGAGGCATGCAATCAGAACTTTGGTCAACCTTCTTTTCATCATCTTCATCTTGATAGGCTATTGGTCTTTTGCTCCATTGCTTCCCATGATCCCTGTAGTAGGTTACATCATCGCTCCAGCATCTCAATTGGTAGTAGCCGCTATACTAGTGCTCTTCTTTTGGAATATTGGAAGAAGGCTAACTCGTATAGTAGATGAAGCAATGACCAGATTAATACATGAGACTGGCCATGGTAACACATCACAAATAGAAGTTAAAGAGCGGATTCTGAAAACGGTCGTATATTTCATAGCTACGATCGGACTCATAGTTGTGAGCTACTCATTACTACCATTAATTTCGCTCACTTTCAATATAGCTATCCTAAGTACAGGAATAACGCTGGGTATGATAATCTTGGTGATTCTACTTGCTATAATCATGTTGACTGCTTTTAGGTTTGCAGCCAACGCATTTGCACTTTCTGGCGTACACTTTAAAACTTTTGCTCGTATGATACCAGGGATAACTTTTGAGCACTCTAAGGCATTTAAGAGGGTGGTTATAGATATCTCTTTGACACTACTTGTAGTGGTAGCATACTGGGTTGCATCACAGTTGATAGCCCTTGTACCGAGGATAGGATCACAACTGGTGGTGGCGGCACAAACCGTGGCAGTGGCTATAGTGGTACTATTGGTTTGGGATATAGGACGAATCTCGTACAGAGGGTTAGAATCAATGGTAGAGCGTGCAGTAAGCGAACTTGACTAAGTCTATCTAAACGAAGTGGCTATGGTTTAGAACCTATATGTAAGACTTATTTTCATCAATAAGGTTAAACTTCAGTCATGCCTTCTTTATTTTCTTGACTACTCTAATGTTCGTGATGGCTGTTGTAGGATACTGGCCTTTTTCGTCTTTCTCATACTTTTTAACTACGTCCCAAAGATTAAGCAAAGCTATTACTGTTGCTGTTAAAGCTTCCATTTCAACTCCAGTCTTGCTATTGGCTATTACCTTAGCTTCCACAATTACTCTATCATCCTTTATGTTGATATCAACATCAACATTTTCAATAAGGATAGGATGACATAAGGGCATTATAGATGGTGTAAGCTTCGCTCCATGAATTCCTGCCAATTTTGCAATTTGAATAGGATCACCTTTCTCTATTCTTCCTTCTTTTATCAGTTTTAAAGTTTCAGGCTTTAGCTTTATCTCCCCAGAAACTATAGCTTCTCTATACTGCTCTACCTTCTTTGATATATCGATCATCTTTACCATATCAATCACCTTTACTTGTAAAAGATGTTATCTTGGATTGAGTATAGATAGATTTCTTTACCCTTTTGGTCTTTGGAAGATTCTTGAGGCTTTTGCTCAATTCTGAGCTTGTCATGTTTATTATCCTTTTTATGATTGGATTAGGAGATTCAAAGGATTTATTGAGCAAGACCTTAATCTTAGCCATCTTGGATATTATATTGTCTAGCTTATGTGTTATCTCACTTTTTTCCTTTTTTATTGTTAAATATTGCTTCAAATCTACTAATAGTAATGAAAGTTCTTCGTAAGCCTTCTCAGCTGTCACAGATTTCTCAGGCTTAAGCAATAATATAGTCTTTGTAGCCTTATATCCTTCATAATTAGCCTTCTTAAGAAAGTTACTCATATCATCAAGAACTTCGTTAAGAGGTTTGGACGATAAATCTCTTTTAAGCTTCTTTGCATCTTCCATCAATTCATTAAATCTTCCTAGGTTCGAAAGACCTTCCATGTTAATCCTTTTCCAAATTTAGATTAAAGAAGATATATAATCTGATAAAGCTTTCTTTTT
>Ga0272449_1001799_pt1 | contig 21196 bp, 22 predicted proteins | sample YNPCB0241_FD_198679 | JGI IMG/M metagenome (GOLD analysis project Ga0272449, IMG submission 198679) | Hot spring sediment microbial communities from Yellowstone National Park, WY, United States - YNP-CB-024-1 | ecosystem: Environmental > Aquatic > Thermal springs > Hot (42-90C) > Sediment... | reverse complement strand
GGATACCGGAGTAAGATATATAGTAAATACGCATCTCTGGTGGTGTCTCGCGAGTATGCGAGGGAGGTGGTTCTCAAAATCGCCGATGCGGTGGCTGGGGGGCAGGTGGTGTCTGTGGAGACTGCGCACGTCTCCGGCGTCTCGTACCTCACCATAGGGGACTACGGGGCCGAGTTTTTGGAATTCCTGGCGTCTACGGGCGCCAAGGTTTCAGTCTTCACCACGTCTAACCCCGCCGCGGTGGATCTCGGCGGTGTGTTGACAGTCAGCGACGAGGTGCTGAGGGGGCAGGAGAGGATCGTCAGAGCTTTGCGCGCCTTGGGCGTAAGCGTCACGTTTTCCTGTGCGCCTTATGACTTCATCCTGACTAGGCCCCGCACATTCCATGCCTGGGCGGAGTCCAACGCCATAACCTACATCAACACGTTTAGGGACGCCTGGTCCGACAAGAACCCAGGCCCCCTCGCGTTGCTGGGCGCAATTGCGGGCTTCGTCCCAAGGACCAGCCTCTACACCCTCGAGGGGAGGCGCCCCACCGCGTCTGTGAAGATAGACGTGGGACCCCTAGACTCTTTGGAGGCCGGCATTGTGGGCGCCCTCATAGGAGAGCGTTTGGGCTCCGGCGTGCCGTATTTAAGAGGGGCGTCGTTTATAGATGAAGAGAGTAGGAGGGAGTTCGCGGCGGCCCTCTCCACATATTCCTCCATGGTATTCGCCGTGGTGGAGGGGGTCACGCCGAACTGGAAGGAGTACCTAGCCGTAGCGGAGCTCCGCGACAAGATCGAAATCTCCAGAGACGACGTGGCCGGGTACTTAAAGGATGTGGGGGAGCCCGACGTTGTCTATTTCGGCTGTCCCTTTGCCGACGTGGATACAGTCTTGTGGATCCTCGGCGAGGTGAAGAAGAGGGGGCGCGCCAAGAGGCCCATATATGTGTCGACGTCGCCCGGGGTGTACAAGCAGTTAGGGGATCTGGCGAAAGCCGCGCTTGACCTCAACGTGCATATATTTGCGGGGGCATGCCTAGTCGTTTCGCCGTTTACCAGAAGATTCAAGCACATAGCGACCAACTCCCTCAAGGCCATTTTCTACATCCCGCGGCTCCACGGGGTCAAGGTCTTTCCCTGCAGAAGAGAACGGTGCATAGAGCTTGCATATGCTTAAAACGGTCGTAGGCGGCAAGGGGCGGGTCTCCGCGCCTGTCGTGAAGCTGTCATCTCCGGTCTCCTTCCTAGGCGACTTGGACCCTGAGACGGGGAAGCTCGCGGGGTTCGACGTGGCTGGGAGGATCGTGGCATTGCCTTTTGTCAAGGGCTCCACCGTAGGCCCCTATGTTTTGTGGAGCGCGGCGAAGAAAGGCAAGGCGCCGCTGGCTATCGTGGCGGAGAAGCCCGACCTCATGCTTGTAACCGCCTGCGTCCTCGCCGGCGTACCGCTGTTTCAAGGTCGCGTAGACGCTGAGTGTATAAATATAGACCTGGAAACTGGGGAGTATGGGCGTTGCTGATAGGGAGCTCCTAGCTAAACTGGCGCTCCTGATGCTGGAGGAGCTGGCTCTTAGGCGCAACGGCAGAGTCAAGCCGAGTTACTGGAAGACGTACAGACTGGCGGGGTTTTGGCTAGGCAGAGAAACCGCGCGCAGAGTGCTGGAGAGGCTTATTGAGGGAGGTTACGTAAAGATCGACGGGGAATACGTCGTTTTGCTGAAGCGTTTTACTCCTCAGAAGTCCCTCCGCGCCGTGTTGAGAGACGCCTACAGTCTCCTCGCCACTGGAGCGCCTCGATGATTTCGTCAGGTATTCCGTGTATGTTTTCTCCGTAGAGGACAGCCCTCCCGGCAAGCCATAGAACCGTGTCGATGTGAAGCGGCGGCACGCCGCTCTCCTCAGCCACGCGGCTCCACACCGCCTGTACGTCTCTCTGCCGTCTCATGGCCTCCGCGGGCGGCATGTCGATGAGGCCCGCGCACCAGGTCAGGTGCGCTACTCTGAAGTCTACGGGTATGGGTATTTCAAAGGGCAACGGCCTGTCTACATTTCTGCTACACATATATGCGTAGTTTAAGATCTTGATGGAGAAGACAAGGGTCTTCTGGTGGGGGTACACGTCTAGAAGAGTGGAAAGCCCCCTCAAAGTGTTCAGTAAATTCTCCAGGTCCGGTGAGTACCTACAAACCTTGGCAACACGCCGCCTCCTCGCCTCAACCCCGATTTTGAGGAAGGGGCTCGTCTCTAGGTAGACCAGGAAGTCTCTACAGACATCTGCAACCCCCCTCTGGGAGAAGTAGCGACCGAAATACTGCCAATGCTCCTCTCCCCTACCGGCGAGTCTGTAGCTCACCAACGCGTTTAACATGGCTAACCTCGCCCCCACCTCCTCGCCGTGTTTCTTAACAACATCGCATACCGCGACGTACTGGGGGTCTCTCCTCTCAAGTTGCAGTACGGCCCCTATGCCCAGGCGTCTAAAGACCTCAACTACTCCTCTTAATCGCCGCTCTGCGGCCATACTGGACAGGGTTTTTTACTCCGCATCCTAGGTTTGTTGGGCAGAGCCCCCAGGAGTTCATGGTTTCGCAGCTGGGCACTGTGTATTGCTTCCTGCCGCCTGTCTGACCCGCGATGTGTTGCACTTGGTAGCGGGTGATCTTTTCGTTGAAGTCGGGGGCTGTGCGGAAGAGGTCCACGATTTGGTCTACTTCCCACCCGCGCCAGAGCAGGTAAGTTGTTATGGCGAATCTGGCGGTGTGTGGGAGGTTCTCGCCGTTTTTGAGAGCGTCGAGTACGGCCTTCATACACGGCGGGTCGCCTCCCTTTACTGCTTGTTGAGGCATCTGCAACGGACGCTGGGCATATCTCTTAAACACGTCCTCGAGCTGGGACAGGTCCACCGAAGCCGCGACTCTGCCAACTGCCAGCTCGTTGTCTCTGACTATTTGGAAGATGCGTTCCTCATACGCCTCCTCGAGGAGGCGTTCGAAGTCGTCGATGGGCACTACCACCCAGCCCTTGACCACAGGCCTGTTTATCATAGCCCAGTAGGGGTCCTGCGGGGCGTATCTCAAGTAGGAGGTCCACCTTACAGCGATGGGGGTGTTGTAGGCGGCGACCACTATGCCGGAGACCACCTCATGGGCCGGCCTTGCGTCTACGCCGAGGTCTCTTGCTATTTCTATCTTGCATCTGGGGTCTTGTATCCCCGGGATCTTTCTTAGGAGCTCTCTGAAGCTTTTGCTCTCTGCGTCCGCGAACCTCCTCAGGACGTACTGGTTTTTTGTGGCCGCCGCCACGTAGAGGGCCAGCCTAGCCGCCACCGCGGTCTCTTCAGGCGCGTCTATACACCGCCGGGGGTTGAAGGGCTCCCTGGCCAGGGACTTCTTAAGCCTCTCCACGGCTTTCTCCACGGCGGTTTTATCGCTCAGCACAACGTCTAGGAGGAGGCCTCTCCTGGAGAGATATACGGCCGACTTGTCGAGAAAGGGGAAGTAACACGCCAACTCGCTGGAGGCGACGTTACAGCTCACAGACTTATGGCTTCTCCTCTTTAAAAACTAGCTGTGTAAACCGAATATGTCTAGGGTAGGTGTGAGCTCTCCGTACCGCCCGCCTGTTGTTTTGGCTATTTGTCTTAAAAACATGCTCCTCTCGGTGGCTACCACGTGGAGCCTTCTAAACCTCCGGGCGAGGTTAAGAACTCTCTCGGTGTCTGTGGTCCGTCCGTCGGAGATCACCACGATCTCTCGGCGGATGCCGTGGCTGTGTAGAAGCTCTAAAGCGGAGGCGAGCTCTGTGCCGCCCATGGCGTATATGTACTTGACGATCTCGGCCATTTCCCTGAGGTAGACATGCACGGGATGTGGGGTCCACATGAACTCGGCCTCTGTGTTGAAGAGCACCAGGGAGACGGAGCCTCTGAGATATGCCATCTGGCGGAGGTACCTGACTATGGCGCCTTTTGCGACCTTTAGCTTTGTCCACCTCCCGACGTATTCCTTCATGCTCCCCGAGACGTCGAGAGCTATGTATACCGGCTTGTCGACTATATGGGTGTATTCGCGTATGTAGATGTCATCATCCGAGAAAGGCTTGTTTTGCATAGATTTCCTTGTAATCGATATCGCTGTCTTGATAACGTCGAGGTCCGCGGCCGAGGCGTAGGGGTAGTAACGCCTTATAGTCTTCACGGCTGACTTCACGTGGAGACCTCCCTCGCTCCGCGCCGTTATGCTGCTTCGCGCCTCCTCAAGAGCCTCCTTGGGAAGGTCCAGCCTTCTTACTACCTCCAGTTTTACACGTGGAGACGCGTCCACGGGCACGTGCCTATTTACTATATGTGCAAGAGTGGGGGCTTTTTCGCTTCCCACCGACCCCACGGCCAGCGCGGCGACGGGCCCCCCCGTGTTTTGGACACACGTAATGGCGTCTTCAACCATCTTCTTCGCGGCGTGTGGGTCGGCGCGGAGGGCTCCGGCTAGGTTCTGCGCCAAGATCTCAATAAGCTTCTCCCTGTTTACCTCACCAAGTTGCGACCTGGCGTATACGTCGGCAACCGCGTAGATGAGGCTACGGATAGACACACCCCTTAGGCATTCGTATATAGCGGCGACTAGGCTTATCAGCTCATCCATGAGCCGCTCGGTTGAGGAGGTCGATCAACGCCTCTTTGGTCTCGGGGCTGTGGGGGAGGTTCGCCGCCAACGCCTTTTTCAAATCCTTCAGCTCCGGCTCTCTGCGTTGCGTCCAGGCGGAGACCACGGCGTCTGCAAGGGCGTAGCTAAGCGACCTTATCGACTGCGGGTACCCCGCCCTCTGCGCCTCGGCGGCGAAGTTCGCCAGTATCTCGGCCAGTTTAGGCGGGATCTCCGCCTCCAACTCCCCCAGCGCCTCCCTCGCCTTCCACAGCAGTATCGACCTCAGAATTTCTTTCTCAGGCATCTTGACCTCGATGAATTTAAGCCTATCCGCAAGCGCCTCCGACAGCTCATACACGCCTTCGTACTCGCTGGGATTCGCCGTGCCTATGAGGGCGAAGTCTGTCCTTATTCTGTAGCCTCTGATGTAGACGTAGTGCTCCTGTATTGCTTGTAGCAAAGCGGCTTGTGCGTACGGGTTTAGCCTATTGAGCTCGTCCATCACAAGAACGGTGCCGTGCGCCATGACCAGAGGCCCCGGTATATAGGAGAGGGGGTGGTCGAAACCCGCTTGCAACACAACAGCGATGTCTATGTCGCCGGTTAGGTCCACGGCCGTCATGTGGGAGTGACACGCCACCTCCACATAGGGGGGATCCCCCAGGGCGAGAAGCTCGGCCACGGCCTCGGCCAACGTGGTCTTCCCCAGCCCCACCGCGCCTACAAGCATGACCGGTCTTCCTATCATCAAGCCGCTGAGAACGTCGAGTACCACGTCGTCAAGCCCCCTCAACACTCGGTTTATCCTAGCCCTGATTTCGCTCACCCCCAACTGCCTCACCCTGCCCCTCACCATCTTAGGCACGTCGAGCGGCTGCCTCTGCAGAAGATCCGAAAGCCTCACGTCACCTACGGTTCACTGTTTTAAATACCTAAAGAGATGGACACAGTTAAAAACGGACATGTTGTCCTTTGACGTATGACTATTCGCGTGATTAAGGCAGGCGACATCTACAGAGTAGAGGGGCCCGCCAAAGTTGTGGTGCGGAGCGGCCAGATCTATGCCACCGGCGTGATTTACGCAGAGGGGCAGAGCTTTACCGTGCTCAGGGCAAGGCGGCTGGCCATAAAGGCTGTGGCAGACGCCGAGGTGGAGTTTGTGCTGGGTCCCGGTGCGCTTTTGGAGAAGGCGGCGCCGGGCGAGGAGATAATAGATGAGTGGGAGCGCCAGATCTCCAGCCTGGACCCCCGGGGCGTGATTTTGATACTCGGCATGATGGACGTTGGGAAGTCCACCATGGCTGCCATGTTGGGGAACAAGGCACTATCGAGGGGGTACAAGGCGGCGATCATAGATGCAGATGTGGGGCAGAACGACTTGGGGCCGCCTACGACTGTGTCGCTGGCTAGACTCACGCGGTACGTGACGCACCTCAGACAGCTGGTGGCCGAGAAGAGCATATTCCTCCAGTCCACAAGCCTGGAGAAGATATGGCCGCGGGCCGTGGAGAAGATAGTGAAGGCCGTAGAGTACGTGAAGAACAAGTGGCAGGTAGACACTGTTGTCGTGAACACAGACGGCTGGGTGCTGGATGAAGACGCCGTGGTTTTTAAACGCCAGCTCATAGACAAGATAAAGCCCACGGTCATAGTGGCGATACAGGTGGAGAACGAGCTGACGCCCATCCTCAACGGCTACGGCAACGTCATCGTCCTGCCTCCGCCTCCGTATGCGAGGAAGCGGTCGAGGGAGGACCGCAGAATACATAGAGAGATGGGCTACGGCAGGTACATATTCCCGCCCATAGAGCTGGCGGTATCTCTTGATAAAATCCCGCTTTGTAACCTGCCGTTGTTTCAAGGCGTTGAAATAAGCGAAGACATGAGAAGAATGCTTGCGAAGGCCATAGGCATGTCTATAATAAAGGCGTATCAGCAGGGGGCCCGGGTATATGCCGTAGTAAACAGCGACAGCTGGATGCTCAAAAAAGTCGGAGGCTTCCAGGTGGCGTGCATACCGCTCGATTTTGAAAAAGGTCTACTCGTCGGGCTGGAAGACAGGGAAGGCTTCTTGGTGGGCCTCGGCGTGTTGAAGAAACTATACCTTGATCGGCGGAGGGCCGTGATATATACATCTGCAGAGGTTGAGAAGAGGATCGGCGACGTGAGTTGCATAAGACTAGGGCTTGTCCGGCTCGACGACAGCTTCAACGAGGTGGAGAAGGTACCCGGCCTACTGCGGGCGGAGCCCGCTTAAAATATTTATAAAGACGGGCAGAGAAACGTACGAATGAGCGTAGCGGGCAGCGTCGGAGCGGTGACGAACTCATCTCGCAGCGACTCCCTCATTCTACCTCTTGTAGATCCGCCAGCGTCCCAATAAACGTCATGTCGGGGAGGTAGACCTCAACGTTTTCTGCCTTCCACTCTATGTATTTAAGCAGGGTGCGTCCCTCCGAGGCCATTTGGGGAATTTCGCGCACGTCGACGCCGGTTATAAGGGGGTGCGATGCCGGCAGAACCACTATCTTAAGCTGTGCACGCCTTTTGCAAGGTTCGCCGTATAAAGCCCTGCACATCTTGGTCCTGGAGGTCCGTATCTTGAGCACTGCAGGCTCCTTCACGGCGTAGCCTATGTCATCTCTGATGACTACAGCCGGGTGTGTATGCCCCATGATCACCACGTCTGCCTTTTCCAGATCTTGTTTCGCCGGCTTTACGTGTCCGTGGATAAGCAGGAACCTGTCTACGAGGACGCCGCGGGTCGGCGCAACCTCAACGCCGCCGATCCCGCTGGCGATCTCTTGAAGAATCGAGTCGTGGTTGCCCGGGATGAGGAGCATGGGCACCCTCTTCGCCACAGTAGATAGGAAGGCCCTGACCTCCTCGGCGCTCTCCCGAGGCACCGGTAGCTCATGCTTGACGTCGCCCAGGACGACCACAGAGGTGGCGTTGTGCATTTCCACAAGTTCCAGCACCTTCTCCACAAGTCTCCTCGTCTGGCTCATGACGTTCACGCCCTTAACCCTCCGGAGCTCCACCTCGTAACCGACGTGGGTGTCGGCTAGAAGCAGAAGCCGCTCCCGGCGCAGACTCAGCACAAGGCCGCGCACACGTCACCTCCCCGGTCTAAATAAATGCTTTTTCAGATACATCGCGGCCTTCGCCATCTCGAGAGTTGCAACAGACCGGGTCCTATACGGCGGAACGCCGACGCTTTTGTGCACAGCCATGCGCTCGTCGAAATGCACCAAATAAACTCTGCCCAACTGGCCGTACATTCTCAGAAACTCCCGGCCCGGCTTCCCCACGACTTTGTTAAGCACGACGCCTAGCGCCTTGCCTCTGAGGGCCGCGTGCAGGACCTCCACGGCGTGGAGAGTCTCGTAATCCTCGTCCACCACGTAGATCACTCCGCCGCACCTAAGCAGGGCCTTCAGGTGGGGCCTATCCGTGAGCTGAAACGCTGGAAAATCAACCACCCTAAATTCGAAACTACTTCCGCCGTCAAGAGGTCTGACAACGCCCGCGGAGAGGCCGAACACAGCCCGCCAGACGTAGGCGAGGATCTCGGCAAAGGTCGTCTTGCCTGTGCCGCCCTTGGCTCCGCTCGTTACGCAGATATCCACATTTCTATTCTCGCTTTATAGCCTCCTTTAGGTGCTATTAATCGCATCTTAAGATGTGGAGAAGGCGTATCTACGCGGCGAGATCACGCTCGAGGAATACCTCAAGCTGTATTACCTAAAGCGGAGGAACCCCCTCCTGTATCTCCTAGTTAGGATCTATCACTTGCTGTGACAGAATTCCCTCGCTTTTTTTCTGTCTCTAAGGCTTAGCCTGTACCCGTCTTCGCCGTCGCTGTAGTAGTTCTTCAGAGTTTCGACTACCTCGAACCCGGCGGCTTTGTAGAGCCTAAGCGCCGCCTCGTTGCTAACCCGAACCTCTAGGAAGACCTCGCCCACCCTTCCCTCGGCCAGCAACTTAAGAGCTGTGCACAGCAACAGTCTTCCAACGCCGTGTCTCCTGTGTTCGGGGTCCGTGGCGATAGATATGACGTGTGCGGCGTCGCCCTCTATGCAGGTGATTATGTACCCCGCCACCTTGCCGTCGGTTGTGTATACGTAGGAGTTGTCGCGGCAGTACGCACATAGAAACTTCAAAAGCTCCACGCTGTAGACGTCGTCTGGCTTGAAGGACCTTACCTCGACTTCGTAGATGCCTGGTATATCCGACGCTTGGCATCTCCTAAGCACTGGGGGAAGAAGCGCCGCGGTTTTAAAGCTGTAGGCGTTTGGATTTTAGCTACAGCACATATAAACAGCGTCGCGGAGTTGTATGTGTACGCCTTCGTTGACTTGCCTTTCAGCCCCTCGGGCGTGACTCACCTAGTCAGACTGCACAGATCTGTGGGTTTTGAGCGGGAGTTGCAGGAGGTGGCGGAGGTCCTGAAGGTGGCTAAGGAGGGCAACAACAACGTGCTGGCGGTTGTGGTGGCGCCCTACGGCTGGGGCAAGAGCGAGTTGCTGGACGAAATAGAGACGTATGCCGCCGGGGAGGGATTCGACGTGGTTAGAACAGCGCTGTCGCTCGAGGGCGAGTTCACCATAGAGGTGGCCGCCAAGAAGCGGGATAAGCCGATGCTCGTGTTGATTGACGAGGCTGACGAGATCTCGCGGATCGCGGCCGCGCACAAGCTTGGGGCGCTCAGCGACGAGAGGTTCGTAAAGCTTGTACAAAAGGTCGCGACGTATATAAGGGCGTTGCTGGAGCCCCGCTCATACAGGCACCTGTTGGGCGACCCCGAGAGGTTCAACAAAATTGTAATAGTAGCTGCAGTTACTCCACAGCTGTACTACACCATCTTGAAAAACGTGGTGCCGGACGTCTTCGACATAACCAGCGGCAGGGTATACCGCGAGATCGTCCTAGACACCCGGTTCCCCTTCTGGCAGTTTGTAGAAACGGTAAAACAGAGGCTATTGGCCTACTCCTCGCAGGAGAGGCTTAAGAATATCGAAAACGGCGAGGTAGACCCCCTGAGCCCCTTTACGCTTCACGAACTGGCAGCAGTCTACCACCTCGCCAGGAGGAAAGGCGAAGTTGCGCCAAGGTCTCTGATGAAGCTGGTCGCGAGACTTTTCCAGCTGAAGAAGGAGGGGAGGCGGCTCGCCCATCTGCTCAGGGAGGAAGGCGTAGACCCAGACCTCGACGATGAGGTACTAGAGCAGGCATTTGCCGGGGTGCCGTACGCCGAGAAGACCCCGTACTCTAAGGAGGTGTATCTCTACAGAGTTCCTTACGAGGACAAGGAGGCGCTCAGCGTCCTTAGGGAGTACGCCGTTATGAGAGGCAAAGACCTAGATCTGAAAGACGTGAAGAACCTGTCGTACGAGCCGTATCTATACTTCACGTTGCTGGAGCAAGGCAGGCTGTTTGTCTACATGGCGGCTGAGGAGGAACTGCGGCTCGACCAGTACCTGGTGGGCAGGAGGTATCTGGTGTCAGACGACGTGGCCAGGCTGGTTGGGTGGGACGAGGTCCAGACCGTGGCGGCCGTGGCGAGGGAGATGAGCCAAAGACTTGAGAACCCGCTGACCCTCCTCGAGGAGGTGGAGCACTTAATCGGCGTAGACGGCATACGTCTGCGCTTCTGTTGCGGCCACGTGAATTGGCATAACAACATGGGCATACGGGAAGCATATGTCTATATCCATGTAGATAGAGAAGACGAGCTGAAAAAAGCGGTAGAAGGCGTTGAGAACGTAGTATCGCAAGGAGCGGTAAACGGCTACGTCGTGGACTACGTCAACGTGTTCATAACCAGCAAGGTGTTGCTAACAGAGACGGTGCACTCGGCGCTGGCCCCGCTCATGTCTGCCTACTGGAAAAGGCTCTACCCTGAGCCGGCTTCGAACTACGTCACTCTGCAGATATACGGCGCGGACAAATTCGAGAAGTTGAAACATGAGCTGGTCCGCCACGCGGTGGACAAGTTGCTGAAGAGAGAGGCGAAGCCGCCGGAGTTTGTGGACGCGCTACGCTTGGGCAGGGAGAGGGCTAGGGAGAACCTGTTGCGCTACACGCTCGCCCTGAAGAGGGGGAAGGAAAAGAAGCAGATGGCGCTGATAAAAGCCGCGGAGGCGCTGGACGAGGGGCAGGAGGTGGAGGGCTTAAGGACGTATCGCCAAATAGAGGAAATCCTACTCAACGCCTTCGAGGAGTCTATACATGAGAAGGAGCTGAAGTCGCTGGTCAACCTCCTATTTCCAACAAACCTCTGGCGCGAGATGAAGGAGGACGACGTGGTGGAGTTGATGAAGCTCAGAGGCGTCGTCGTTCCCGCAGGCGACAGGCTGTATAAATACAGGGAGGACCTAGCAAGGCGATACCTGGCGGACATCCTCAGGCAGATAGAGGCCCTCAGCGAGGTCTCTGTGGAGAAGCAGACGCCGCTCGGCGTGGTGAAGCTCACGAGGACATTAGGAACAGCGCCGATTGACACCTCGTTTAGAGACAGGAGGACATACGCCAAGGCTCTGAGAGAGGCGTTGCAGAGGCTACTAGAGGCCGAGGAGAGGTTTAAAGAGGCGAGGGAGGAGCTGGAGAAGGAGGCGGAGGATAAGGCGAAGCTCCTGAAGAGGATATCTGCAGTTCTGGAGAAGTATCCGCAGAGGTCTAAGTTCATAGAGCTGGGAAGGCTTGAGGAACGGGACGTAAAAAGAGAGGAGGCAATAGCCCAAAAGGCCGAAGAGGCGCTGAAGATATGGAACGAAATCAAACACGTGGTGAAGACCCTTAACTCTAGGCTGGACGTAGAGAGCGACTTGGCGACGTTGCTGGGGCTCCCGGAGCCCTGGCTGGACGACTACGTGGCGAACCTGAAGCTCTACGCGGCCGAGCTTTCCCGGAGATACGAGAAGTATCTAGAGCAGGAAAAGGCCAGAAAAGCCGCCGCCGAGTGGCTGAGGACAAAATTCGGAGTGGCCGGGGACTTGGACAAAGCCCTCGCCGAGGTGGCGTCGAAGCTAGGCGTCGATAAGAAACTGCTGGAGGCGGTGGCCCGTCGCGGCAGGGGGGCCGTCCTTGACGTAGACGAATTAGCGAAAGAAACAGGTCTAGACAGAGCTAAGGTGGAGGAGGGGCTGGAGAGGTTGCACAAGGCCGGCGCGGTGGAGAAGAGATATGTCGCCTAGAGTTCTCGTGCTTAGAGACGGCGAGGAGGAAAGAGAGGGGTTTGACGTCATCATAGATGCCAGAGGCACCCCGCAGTTCTTCGACGTAATCATATTGAGCGGGAAAGAGCTTAGGTCGGTGGTCGCCACCGGGTCTGTGTCTGGAGGCGTCCCAATAGGCATTGGGAAATACACCAAACGCACAGTCGCGGCTGTGGTGGGAGGCAAGATATACATAAAGGGAAGGCCTCTATCTTTGTATGAGGAGGCGGGTCTTCTCGAAAAGGAGCTCTCCGAGATACTCAACAAGACGGGGATGGATACAGACGCACTCCTCAGGAAACTCAAGGAAGTGATTATCTCGGAGAGACATAAATACAAGAGGTCCCAAACCCTGGCGCTAATCAATCAGTACTTGTCAGGGCAACTGGATTCTTTGCCGCTCCACCTAGTGGACTTGATAGGGAATATAGACCGCGAGACCCTACGGAAGCTCTTTGACAAACTTATAGAGGAGGTTTATTGATGCGGGAACTGCTGGCGGAGATTCTGAGATACGTCGAGCTGGAACACGTCCAAGGCGTGGCTGAGGTGCCGCCGCAACTGAAAGAACTTGTAGTTACCTGCGGCGGCGGGGGGAGCTTGGACTACTACGCGGTGGACTCGGGCTACGTCGTGAGGCGCATAGGCGCCGCCGACGTTTTGATTCAAACTGTGGTGGCAGTGGGGAGGGATATCAAGAGGAGGTTCGTGATGCAGAGGGTGGCGGAGGACCCGCACCGAGAGGCGAGGAGAAACGAGCTTCTGTTTGCCGAATCGATAGGCGCCGACATAGTGCTAATCGACGGGCCGCTGACGCCGTATGTAAACACGGCGAGGGTCATAGGGGTGTCTAAAGACCCTCATCTGGCCAGATATGGGCCGAGGATCCCTGAGAAGGACAAAAGAGAGGCCTTCGTGAAGCTTGCGAAGGCTTTAGGCGAGAGGGAGGTGGCGGCTCTATTGCTGTCTGCATCGACGCCGGGCTCCTATTTAATCCCGGCGGATCTAGGGGGTCTCTACGGGACTTTTTTCAAATCCGACTGGGTGGTTTATGTTGAGTATCCAAAGCATATAGACGCCAGCTACTTATGTGCCTTATTTAGGCAATACCCAGTAAGGCTGAGGCTTGCGCATCACTTGGCCAAGGTAAACAGAGAGTATCTGAAAACGGTTGGGGCCGTCCTCTCGGGGGTGTTGCGCCCGCCCCCCCGGCCTAGGGACTTGTTATAGCCCCTTATAGATGTATAGGAGCTGTGTAAGCGCCATGTTTATACAGTCGTCAAGAGAGTCAAAGTTATACTTCTTACATACTCTACGTAGCTGCTCCAGCTCTTCCTCAGAAACAGGTATGATGACTTGTTCCATGTATTGAGACACGGCGGGAGATTTATACCCCCTTTACAAAAAACGTACACGTAAACATATATATACAAGCCCCACTCGACCCCCCTAATGAGAGGTTTTTCGCCTCGCATCTCCGCGTTGAGAGAATCGCCAACCCGGAAAATCGACGAACTGCGGGAGAGGCTGAAGAGGGAGAACAGAGACGTCATACTCCTCTCCACCGGTCAGCCCAGCATCCCACCTCCGAAGGAGGTGAGGGAGGCGCTCGCCGAGCTCCTAAAAGTCGACTCCATGGAGCTTTACGGCTACACCCCCTCACAGGGCGTTGCCGAGGCTAGGCAGGCCGTTTCCGAGGACTTGAAGAGACTGGGCGGGCTCGACGTACCTCCCGAGCAGATAGTCCTAACCGCGGGGGGACAAGCCGCCATGTTCTCAACGCTCGCCACGTTGATAGAGCCAGGCGACGAGGTGGTGGTTATGGACCCCACCTATTTTGGCTACCGCCCCCTTCTTGAGTACTTCGGCGCATCCATAAAGCGAGTTGCGACCAGGCTGGAAGACGGCTTCCAGCCTGACCCCGAGGCGCTTAAATCCGCCGTGGGCAGAAAGACGAAGGCCGTGATTCTGGTGTCCCCCGACAACCCCACCGGCAGGACGTTGAGCCTAGACGCGGCGAAGGCCGTCGCCGACTTGGCCGAGGACTACGACTTCTGGATAATCACAGACGAGGCGTACAAGACGTTGATATATGAAGGTTCACACATCTACATATACAAGCTAGCGCCGGAGCGCACCATCTCGATAAACACCTTCTCGAAAGACCCCGCCATCCCCGGCTGGAGACTTGGATACGTCTACGGGCCCCCCGAGGTGATCCCCAAGATCAAGCTGATGAATGAGGAAATGGTGTACTGCCCACCCTCCTTCGCCCAGAGACTCGTGGCGATATATCTACGGTCCGAGGCAAGGATGCGATACATCAGGGAGGTGGTCGAGGTGTACCGCCAGAAGAGAGACGTGGCGGTGTCTGCGCTGAGGAAGTACGTGCCCGAGGCGAGATTCGTAACGCCCTCAGGCTCTATGTTCGTATTTGTAGACCTGGCGAGATACATCCAAGACGGCGAGAGCTTCGCAAGAGAGCTCCTCGAGAGACACAACGTGGCCGTGGTGCCCGGCTCCTACTTCAGCGACGTCTACAAGGCCGCAGTCCGCGTATCCTTCGTCACCGAAACTCCGCAGAGAATCGAGGAAGGAATCAGACGAATAGGGCAGGCTACGGGGTCGAAGTGATACACATAGAGACGCTGTTGTACGTAGTTAAAAACGGCAGGGTGTTGCTTATACGAAAGAAGCGGGGTCTAGGTGCTGGTTTTTTTCAACGGCGTGGGGGGCAAGGCTAAGCCGGGCGAGACGCCGGAACAAGCCGCCGTCAGAGAGATGGCTGAGGAGGTGGGGGCAGAGCCTCTGGAGATGGAGTGGAGAGGTCTCCTCGAGTTTTGGAACTTCGAAGACGGCGTCGTCGAGTCTATACACTACGTCCACGTCTTCGTGGCGCAGGGACACACAGGGGAGTTGCGGGAGAGCGACGAGGTGGCTATTGTCGGTTCTGAAGTTCCACATATCGGCAAAGCTCGATATTTCGGCTTAATATTAGGCTAATGTATTAATATCGAAGAATCGCTGACCTCCTCCCCGCCCTCAAGGTGAGACTTTCAATTATCGGTAAGACGAGTGAGAAGATAAAAAAGGGTATCTCTTTAAGATTTTATCGGCTGTTTCTCTCTGCCTCGGCGTGCCGTTTTTGGCCTTTTCGGCGAGGTACAGCGCCACGGCCCCTCTGATACTTTCATCCTTTTCTGCTAGCTTCAAAATGTCGTTAGTGGCTATATACACCACGTAGTTGGTCTTGATTTTCACAATGTTCGGTCTAAGCTTTGCTGCTTCAAGCTTCTCAGCTATGGCGAGAGCCGTTCCAACATCGCTGGTGTAGTATTCCGCCTTGAGTGAGCCGCCTTTGTTGTTGATAAGGTGCAAAGACATCTCAATGCCCGCTACAACCACCATGTTGTTCCTCCGTCTACGGCTTCTACGGCTTAGAAGTTTTGTGGGAGTCTCGACGTTGTTCTGTCTGCACATCGCCCTAAGGTGGTCTATATTCCTCTTCCTCGTTTTCAGCTTATAGGCTATCCTAAAGGTGTTGTCAGTGGCTAACTTCACATTGATCCACTTGTGGGCGTTCAGAAGACCAAGCAGTTCACCGTATACGTCCGCGGCTTCTCTGAGCCTTATAAATGTCTCTTTGCCAGTGGCAACTAAGTGCTCTGTGCGTGAACCAAACCTCAAGGGATCCTTGGCTACGACTCTCAGCTTGTATTCACCACGTAGAATCTTCATTCGTTCGGTTTTCCCATCTCCCAGCCACATAGTAAATAAAGGCGTCCATTCTCCGTGTTTGAAGTGATTCATGACAAGATCTATGGCCTCCATCTTACGCCATTTCTGCCTCCAGTTCCTCGCCTCAATATACATCGTCACGCTTATCCCCTCATGTGTCAAGTTGATCGAGGAGACGCGTATATAAATCGTTCCATATCTCACCACCGCCCAGGCAAATACCTGCCAAGGCTGTGTAGTGTTCATGACAGGCAGGCTCTTCGTGTAACCTTCATCGCTTGCCCTCCAGCCCAGCTGGAGTAGTTCAAGCCTTTCGCGCGGAAGCTTCAACAAGTCGGGAAAACGCACCGAGGCGCCTATGCCGTGGATTGGAATACGCGGGACAAGACTCATTTTTTCCATCCACGTCCCGTCCGGTGCGTACAGCCTCTTCCCCTCCAACCTGTACGTACCCTCGGCGACGGCTTTGTGTAGCGTCGTCAGCTTCTTTTTTGTCTGCATCCACGCCTCCCGTAGCAACCGTGTCAGCGTGCCCCGGAAGTGAAGTAACTGTCTCTTCTCCTCTTCCGATAACGGAAACGTCTCGGCGATCTTCTGCACTGCGTATTCGACGTACAGCATCCAAGCCGGGAATACCCAGTCAACAGGCCCCCGCAAGACGCCGTGGGTGGAGACTTGCTCAAGCACCTCCTCCAAGGTCGGCGGCTTCTCAACAGGCCTCAGCGCAAGCTCCAGACGTTCTTTTCTTTCTATGTTTCTATCCATAACACGTTAAATGCCGAGGCGCATGTTGAACTGTCCTATCCATGTCTCTTCTTTTTGCATTGCTATATAAGCCTTCTCTCTACAGGTAAAGACTGGCAGGTACAGACCCACAGGTATACCTGCCAGGACATACCACGTGGAACTGACCGCAGAGGTCGTCCCGCTGGCGAAAAGGAGGCGCCTTAGCCAATAACTGCAGGCGCCTTAGCCAATAACTGCAGATACTCCCCGCAGGTATTTCCTCACAGGAGTAATTATACCTGTGAGCGAATTCCTGTAGGGATGTACCTGCAGGCGGATAAGCCTCTTTTTTCCCTCTTCCTCTTGTCTACATTATCCCTCCGGAGGAGCCCCAGCCGCGGAGCACGAGGCGGCGCGGGACGGCCTCCAGAGAAAAAAGAGGTCATTGAAGTCCCCTGTTAACCTCAATACGACCTTTTTCCATCTTCTCCCTAATCTTTTCAACCTTCTCCCTAGGCATAAAAAGTGCAGAATGCTGTTGAACTTCCCGGTGTAGGACAGGCCGCCGGTGTACCTCTAACGGAACATGTTGAGCCTTATGTGAATCAATTCCCGAAGGATCAAGTACTCGGCAACCGCCTCATCATTGATTAGATACTCATTTAGGTAGATGGTGGGCGGAGAGCTGGACAAGTTCGTGAAGGCAGTCCTTGTACGGTCTCACTACCAACTTGACGTCCTTCACGCCTAGGTAGATTTTGTATCTTTCGAGAATTCTTTCAATTTTCTCCATGAAGCGCTGTGATCAATTGAACGTAATGAACCGTCCCTGTGGTAATCTCTTCTTTTTCTCAATGTCTATGTACACGTCACAGTTTACCGGGTTTCACAACGTCGGGCTTCAGCTAATCGGGACACTCCTCATAGGTACAGTCTTACAGGTTTTTCCCTGCAGGCATAATTACTCCTGTGAAGAAGTACCTGCAGATAACGATTCATCGTTTTTTGTAGCGCTGTAAATGCTCGCCTATTGATGGTGAGGCTCAACAAGACGAAGCCGGAGGGCTACATGCAACCTCTCGCTGTGAGCGTAGATCTCCTGCTCCCTGGGCCATCCTTCTTTTTGCATCGCGGAGCCAGTTCAACAAAGCAACCCACGTTGTGTTTAAAAGCGACACGATTTGTCCCAGAAGAGTGGGCATCATGTCGAAGGTCTCTTAATGCCGCTCTTCTCAACGATAGAAACCGTGGAGTAATACGCCTCGTCTCTCCACGGCTTCACCTAGGAGACCTCTGCCACACTTTTACCAGCGCCGGTTTGGGTCAGGATAGAGGAGGTGCCCTACCACGAGATGTGGGAAGACGACAAGTATTGGCTACCAGCAGTGTTGAGGGGGAGAAGATATATGGCCGCTTCTTCTTTGAGAGGTGGAGGTTGAAAAAGTGGGAGGTCTACCTACTTGAGGATGCTGGCCAGTCTCTCCTTAATCTGCGCCAGCTCCCGACGTAGCTCCTCGTTTTCTCGTCTAAGTCTCGCGTTTTCCTCGGCAAGCTCTTTACAATCCTTCGGAGTCGCCTGTTGACACCGATCACTCCTCACCCAGTAGTAGAACTCGGTCTTGTCTCTGCGCCACCTCAGCTCGCCCGTGGTTACGTCAAGTTCTATCTCTGTGACAAACATGAAGATGTCGCCTTTGTCAAGGCTGTGTTTGGGGGCCAGCTCGTTGAAGAACCACTCCTTTGCAGACTCGAAGATCTCCCGGCTACTTCTCCTAAAGGCGTCTGAGTCCCTTATCCTGTTGAAGATCTCCTCGCCCTGGGGCCCGAACTTCTCCCTCAGCGAGCCGGCCACGGCGCCGAACAGTAGCCTGAAGAAGTCGGGCCTGCCCCCGGCGCCGTATCTGCCGAAGAGCCTCCCGGCTGAGGTTTTTCCGGTGTTCCAGCGGAGGACTAGGATCTGTCGGCCTTCCCTCTCCTCGACGTGCGCCCTCTCTACAGTCCTCTCCTCCTCTGCCATGTGTCTACTTCAACATATTTAAATAAAAATCCATTGGCCGCAGGTGTATTACAACGTGACGCTCCGTGGACGCATAGCCCGTGGGTGCGAGCTGTGTCTGCTGGGCGCCAAAAGCGTGATATTCATAACGGGGCTCTGCCCATTGAGCTGTCCCTACTGCCCCGTCAGCGCCGAGAGGTTCGGCAGAGACGTCATCTACGTCAACGACGTCCTGGTGCAACGCATAGAAGACATCCCCAGGGTGGTTGCCGAGTACGCCTCAGACGGAGCCGCAATAACCGGGGGCGACCCCTCCGTGGTGCCGGAGCGCGTAAAGGCGGTCGCAGACATCTTGAAGCGGGAGTTCGGAGACGGCTTCCATATACATATGTACACACACATCCTAAACCTCAACGGCAGGAGGACGGGCATAATCGCCGCGAGCAGAGTTGACGAGGTGCGGATACACGTGACGTCAAAGGAGCAAGCGAGGGGGAAGGAGAAGTACGTAAAGGCCTTAGCCGCCTCGGGCAAGGCCGTGGGCGTTGAGGTGCCCGCGTTGCCCGGCTTCGAGCGTCAGATAGCAGAGGCGATAAACCATTTAGCGCCCCACATAAGCTTCGTCAACATCAACGAGCTGGACGTGTCGGAGACAAACCACCACCGGCTGAAGGCGCTGGGCTACAAGGCAGAGGGGCTGAACATACAGGGAAGCCTAGAAGCGGCGAGAAAAATCGCCGAGCTCGTCACTGCGCCGGTCCACATATGCACGGGGAAGACTAAAGACGTCGTGCAGATAGGGACCCGCCTCTTCAGACACGCCATGGCAACCGCAAGGCCAAATGAATATGTTCAAGACGACGGCACAGTAGCCTACGACGAGGAGGGGAACCACCCAAGAAGCCCACGCGCCAGGGAGATACGCGTCAAACTCACCACAGGACAAAAAACCCTAGAAATCGTTTAGTTGCGTTTAAAGGCCCATAAAATACGTGAAGCCGCTATTAATAATCATACTCCTAACCCCCCTCGTCCTCGCCGCCACGAACTCCACAGACCCATTCGCAAAAATAAGCCAAACAATCGACCAAATCCTCACGTCGCTAGACAACTTCCTGCAAAACCTAAAAGAAGTGCTGAAAACACACATAACCTCCATCTCGAAAACCCTCTCCGTCATCCTCGGACTCGTCGGGGCGTTGCTGTACTTCTCCGGCATAAATAAATACGGAGGCCGCGGCATGATAATAGGCGCCGTGCTTCTCTACCTCTTCGCAGAATTCGTCACAACCCTCTAGCTACGGGGCTACTACCCTAGCAGAAGGACGGAGCTACGCGTTGTTTAAGAGTTAGTTGAGAAAACGTTGGTGGACCGGCCGGGATTCGAATTCCCGGGGGATCCCCTCCCGGGATCCTTGAGCAGTGTAAGACATGGGGGAATTGTCCTCTGCAGCCGGGGACGTCTAGAGGCCGCATGTAGTCTTCTGGTTTCGTCTTGTTGGGCTTCACCGTCATTAGGCGAGCGTTGACGGTGTCGCAAAAACGATAAACTGCTTGCAGGTGTGTGCCCGCAGGTACTTCTTCACAGGTGTATTCACACCTGTAAGCCGGCACCTGTCAGTCTTTACCTGTAGAGAGAAGGCTTATATAATGAACCGTAAGAGGTGTCATGGAGAGACTCGCGGTTCAGCATATGCCGCGACGTCTAACATATCATGGAGCTGAACGAAATTAAACAACGTCTAGAGCTCGCGCTAAGGCCCGCCAAGCCGCCGACCTTGGAGGAGGTGCTTGAACAAGTCTCCGCCCGCGGCGTTCTGCGGGGGCCTGTTGACTGGGTATTCCCGGCTTGGATGCTGTACGTCGAATACGCAGTGCAGAAGATCGCCGAGACGTTTCCGTTATCGGAAGAGGAGAAGAGACAGTTACTTCACTTCCGGGATACAACGAAGCAGTTGCTACTGGAGGCGCAGAGGCAGGCAAAGGCCAAGCTGACAGCGCTGTACAAGGCCGTAGCCGAGGGCACATACAAGGCGGAGGGGAAGAGGCTGTACGCACCGGACGGGACGTGGATGGAAAAAATGAGTCTTGTCCCGCGTATTCCAATCCACGGCATAGGCGCCTCGGTGCGTTTTCCCGACGTGTTGAAGCTTCCGCGCGAGAGGCTTGAACTACTCCAGCTGGGCTGGAGGGCAAGCGACGAGTTTACCAACAGCCGCAAGTCCAACAGCGACTACGCCGCAATGAAGACTACACAGCCTTGGCAAGTGTTTGCATGGGTGGCGGTGAGATTTGGTGAGCTCTACGTATATGTCGCCTCGGTCAACTTGGCGCGCGAAGGGGCGAGCATAGTCGTGCGCGCCGTCGCGGTAAGCTGGAGGCAAAAATGGAGCAAGGACGAGGCGATAAGTCTAGTTGCAGACTACCTCAGACGTGGGGAGTGGGCGTCTATGCTCGCCATGTGGTTAGGAGACGGAAAGGCGAGGTGGCGAGGCATCCTGCGCGGCAAGTACGCGCTGTCGATTGCGGCTAAGGAGCCTTGGAGGTTGGGCTTAGGCGTAAGTCCATACGAGGCCGTAGTCGCCACTGGCAAGGAGGCGTTTGTAAAGCTTAGAGAGGCGGCTGGCGTATATGGCGAACTGCTGGATCTACTGAAGGCGCATAAGTGGTTCTACATAAAGCTGGCCACAGACGACACCCTCAGAGTAGACCACAAACTGAAGGCAGAGAACGGCAAAATCCATACGAAGCCACATACTGAGAGGCCGAGTAGAACCTCTACCAAGCCGCGTTCCAGGGCGGACAAACCGGGCGCCGTAGCCGTGGCGGGGCTGATAATGCATTTGCGTCTCGTCAGCGGCAGAGGCGGCTCGCTCTTGGCCGAGCACT
>Ga0272449_1001795_pt1 | contig 21218 bp, 20 predicted proteins | sample YNPCB0241_FD_198679 | JGI IMG/M metagenome (GOLD analysis project Ga0272449, IMG submission 198679) | Hot spring sediment microbial communities from Yellowstone National Park, WY, United States - YNP-CB-024-1 | ecosystem: Environmental > Aquatic > Thermal springs > Hot (42-90C) > Sediment... | reverse complement strand
GATGGCGATAGATCGGTCTTCCTCGCTTGCATCTGCGGGGCTAAGTCCATAAGGCTGGCTGGCATGGACTTCGATTCTGTGAGCGAGTACGATATAGCCGCCGGCAAGGACATAAGGAGGAAGATGGAGAAGCTTAAGATAGCTAGGGAGCTACTGAAGTTATCTATTGAGATGGGATGCCCGCTCGAGGTGGGAGGATGGAGCTAATAGCCATAAGGACCCGTAAGATAGTCGAGGGAGACGATATAGTCGGCTTGCTCCTCTCCCTCTACGATCCCCGGGATCTGGATATAGTGGCCGTTGCCGATAAAGCTCTAGCAGCCAGCCAGGGGAGGTTCGTTAATCACGACATAGAGCCATCTGAGGAAGCCATGAAGTTAGCTGAGGAATCGGGTTTGGAGCCCGGTTTCGCCGAGCTAGTCATAAGGAACTCCGATCTAGTTTTGGGGACTGCCGAGAGGACTATATTGACTGTTAAAGATGGTATACTAGTTGCTAATGCTGGGATAGATCATAAGAACGCTCCTATAGGTTTCGCAGCTCTATGGCCGGAGGACCCGAACTATGAGGCTAGGAGGATAAGGGATGAGATAGCTAGGAGGACTGGGAGGAATGTAGGAGTTATAATAGTAGATAGCAGGCTCTCACCACTCAGGATGGGGACTACTGGATTCGCTCTAGGGATAGCTGGCTTCAGGGGGATAAGGGATTACAGGGGGAGGAGCGACGCTTACGGGAAGAGGATATTGGTGACCACTCTCAACGTGGCCGATGATCTGGCATCTGCAGCGCATCTCCTCATGGGTGAGGGGGATGATCTGGTCCCCTTCGTGATAATAAGGGGTGCTCCCGTTGAGTTCGGGGATTTCGATCCAGAGGAGCTTAAGATAAGCCCAGATAGATGCGCTTACTTCAGGCCGATTTACGGTCGCTTGTATGAAAGATCTGGAAGAATATCGGGTCGGCAGAAGTAGTTTTTCATTTCCTCTTCCAGTCTTTCGCGGATGCCCCTCGATCGGCTTAACGCTACTCTGGTCATGAATGCATTTCAGGAGGCGAGATTTAAAGTGAATGAGCCAATGGTTGAGAGGCGAGAGTATAAGGAAATAATAGCGAAACTCAAGCGATCCTCAGGAAGATTCGCCGGAGGAGATTGCCGACGCTGCGAGAGCGAATCCGAGGAGAGCTCAAGGGCGGGAAGCTGCGGAAATACTGGAGAGGATCCCTTGAGCTGAAATCGATCAAATACTCGCTTTTCATCGAGGGATTTCGCAAAGCTCTGGAGGACCATATGATATGTTACCTTTACTCTCCGCTCCGATGAGGGAACTGGGAGAAATTTAAAAGGGAGGAAGTACTCATGAGTTGATGCCCTCGGAGGAGTGGGAGTTAATAGATGAGGAACTCAGGGAACTGAGGAGGAGAGAAGCCGATTGGGATTACATAAGGGGCTTACCTCCTAAGCTCAGGGAAGCGATAGAGGTTTACATAGAGACTGGGGATCTCTGGATATCAGCTAAGATAGCTGGGATGACTGCCGATGAGTTCAATGAGATCAGGATAAGGGCTGGGATCCTCCATTGAGTTTACCATCTACTTGCGTGCTCGATGCCTGCTTCATAATAGATTGGTCCCGCTGGAGAAGGAGGCACCTAATCAAGGAGATATTCAGCGCGGGCTTTATGCCCGAGATAACTCTCAGGGAAGTGATCACAGAGAAGCCATTGAGAGCTCTGAGGGAGCTCATCTTAGACGGTTGGCTCACTATCTACCCTCATTTCAGGGAGCTTGAGGAAGAGGCAGTGAGCTTGATATTAGATGCTAGGAGGGACCCGAGGATCCCTAGGATAGATCCTCCGGAGGCTTTATGCTCTATCCTAGCTAGACGCTTAGGTTCAGCCTTGCTCACTGAGAATAGAGGGATAATTAGAGCATATTGGTTGATGAGGGAGAAGTTCTCACCAGCTATCGTCCTGAATTCCCTCAGATTACTGGCTTACATATGTGCGAGGGGGTTAACTCCAGAGACTAGCTTCCCCGAACTAATCGAGGAGTATGAGAGGGACTCGAATCACTCCTTCTCCCCCTCGGAGGTGAGAGCTGTTGCCAGAGAATTCGGAATCGAGTGACCTCATCGAGGAGTGGGAGTTAATAGATAGGGAGCTCAGGGAATTGAGGAAGAGGAGGGCTGATTGGGATTTCATAAGGAAATTACCTCTCGAGCTCAGGGAAGCGATAGAGGTTTACATAGAGAGGGGGGACTTGAGAGAGGCTCAACATATCGCTGACGCCCCGCTCGATGAGTTCATAGAAGTACTGAGGAGAGCTAAAGTCTGGACAGGTTAATTAGATCTCCAAGCTCTCCGTAGTGAGAGCTCATCTCAACTACGAGACCTCTAAGGTGTGATGCGATAAAATTCGCTAGATTTCGATTTATTTGGATCTCCTTACTGTCTTTACTCCCTCAGCTCACCTATAATCTCGAAGGATATGATAGCACTCCATCCAGATAGCTACATCCGGCTCGGCTGATCCCCCTCACTACTATAGCTACTGGCTCGAGCGTTCCCTTACGATGCTCCCAAAACAGATGCGCCCTCAATGCAAGGAAGCGAGTGAGCTTCCAATATTGAGGCTATGCCTCATCCCTTTACCGCCTCATGGCACCCGAATCCCCTGTCCTCCCTCCTCCCTATGTTGTAAAGCATATCCTTGAGGGAATTCATAGCTTCATCCGAGCTCTTGAAAGTGCCTAGCCATATGTAAGGGGTCGTCCCCCTCTCATTATCCCTCTCAACTATGACCGCTATCACTTCAGGAGGATCCGAGAGTAAGTAGCCCTCGGCTCTGTACTCATCAACTCTCTCCGCTCCTCTGCACACCATATCGATCCTGCAGATTACCTTGAGCCTCCTCATAACGCTGGAGGTGAGGCCAGCTTATAAAGAAATCGAGAACCTCGCCTTCAAAGGCGGGGATTGTGAGGAGGGTTTAAATATTAAAAGCCTGAATGTCCTTTAGGATGTTCCCTCGCAGGAGCATGCCTTAATGGGAGGCATGGGATGGGGGAGTTCTGAGTTCCCGAACTGGCAGATGAGGGGAAAGGCGTGAAGCCTCCCTTAACGCCGGAAGCCTCGCTCTTTAGAGCGGGGCAGCTCACAAGCCTCACTCCCCAGCGCTACTCTCACCTATGAGGAGCAGGGCCCTCCTCACTAAACTATCGGATTCCTTACCGAGCCAAGTAGGCCTCTCCAGGAGCTCAAATACTTCTTTAATATTAGATAGCTTCTCGTGTAACTTAAGTCCGAGCCTCCCATTCCTCCTGAGCTCTAAATCTAGCAATAATCCCTTCCCATCATCCCTGAGGCTCACCTCAGCTGTCAGATCTCCTTCACTCACTTCCATACGTACCCCCCAGCTAATGCTCGGTAAAGATTTAAATGATCGAGGTCCTCGAAGCGGCAATGGAAATAGCTCAAGCTCTCATCCTCGGGATAGTCCAGGGACTGACTGAGTGGCTTCCGATAAGTAGTTCGGGCCATCTAGTCTTACTTCAGATTATATTGACATCTAGGAGCTCAGCTGCATCCATAGCATTAGTGCACGCTGGGACTCTGCTGGCTGTGATCGTGGCCTTCGGGAGGGACGTATTTAAAGTAATTAGATCCTTCTTGGAGGGCATCTCAGAGCTCCCCAAGGGTTCAGCGTTCTCCTCGCCTGAGAGGAAGCTCCCCCTCTACATATTGATAGGCACGGTCCCTGTAGCCGTTCTGGGCTTGGCTTTAGCTAAATACGTCGATGAGATATTCGGGAGCTCGAAGATAGTTGGGGTAGGTCTCCTGATCACAGCTGCCCTACTTTATTCCACTAAATGGGCCGGAGGCGAGAGGCCCCTGGATCTCAGGAGAGCTCTCATAGTTGGATTAGCTCAATCTATAGCTATATTCCCCGGGATATCTAGATCTGGAGCAACTATATCAGCTGCCCTCCTGAGCGGTTTGAAGAGAGAGGAAGCTGTAAGGTACTCATTCCTCCTCTCAATACCCGCATTAACTGGATTCCTCATCTTAGAGCTGATAGTATCTCCAGTTCAGGAGATATTGAATCCTGAGGGTTTGGTGGGCCTCTTGAGCTCATTCATCACTGGCTTGATCGCGATAAAGTTCCTCCTCTCTATTATAAGGAGGGGCGAGCTTCACCTCTTCTCCTATTACTGCGTTATAGTAGGAATCGCTATCCTATCTCTCCTATAGGCCCCGATTTTAAGCGGAACTAAAGCTCATCACAATGTTTTTAAGCGGGTGATGTGGCGGATGATTTATGGAGGGGAAGGAGGGGGACGAGATCCAGGAGGCTGCATCCCTCTCCCTCAAGTTGAGTAAGGAGGTTTGGGATTGCCTTTTGTTCGCAGCTTCTATATCCGAGGATTTCTCAGCTAAGTTCAGATCGGGCCCCTTCTCCCTCGAGATAAGGAAGAGGTACGATGGGAGGGTGGAAGTATCTTACTCCGTCAGGAGCATGGACGGCACCGAGAGGATAATCAGGAAGGTTTACTAATAACTACCTTTTATTGGCTTAATTTTTACCTGACTTCCGGGAAATTTTTAATTTTCTTCTTAGAACAACTATCTGGAATGTTGGGATCTCGCCCCTCGCTAGTGCTTCCTCTACCCTCCTCGGTAAGTATCTCCTCTTCATTAAGATAAGCATCTTCGTAATATCGTCGAATGGTAGAGATCTCATGAGTAAACTATCCGGCGACAGTGGAAAAAGTATATTGAAAATAGACCTCTCAGGATCTGAGTAAACAAATTGAACTTTCTCCTCTCTTTGTTGTATCGAGCAGACATCCCTGCCTGCGTAAGAAGTTTGATTATAGCGATCTTGCTGAAAGCAGTGCCGAGATGGTCCACTATAGCGAATCCTGTTTCATCTTCAATGAATCTCCTCAGCTCGGAGATAGTCATTTCATTGATGTGATCCTCAGTGTAGGCGAAGAGATCGTAAGTATACTTCTCGGGTGTCGATATAATGAGGATTCCGTCCTCTTTAAGTAAGTACTCCATGTTTTCGAAAAATTTCTTCATGTATTCCCGAGGTAGATGTTCTATTACCTCTGAAGCGATTATGATATTAAAAGATTCCTTGTTGAACTCTCGCATGATATTATCAGAATCTAGGATATCAATTAATTTAAACTCGATTTGTGGTGAAAATTTTCTAGCGATGCTCAGGGCATTATTATCAATATCTATTCCAACAATCTTAAATTTCCTCCCTTTTTTTGATAATAAGTGAGACATTACACGGCTCCCATATCCAATATTGCACCCTACATCCAATATGAAGAGAGGATCTTCTAAACTTTGGGCATAATAAGAAGCTAAGATATATACATTTATAGGATGTGCTATATAAAACTTTCTGGCACCTAACTCGCTTAGTATACCGCATTCCGCTAGATCACTGAGAACTTCCCTGAGCTCGCTTGAGGAGAGCACAAGGTATATGTAACTAGATAGATAAATTTAAGTCTTCCTACCTGACTATATCTAATATCTAATTTTACCATGAAAGAGTTCGCTTCACTATACTATAGTCTTTGAGGGTGGAATATCTTTATGATATTGTCATGGAAACGGGGAACAAGCATCACTAAGGCTTTTTAAAATTAAGCTGTTACTTCGCGACCGATGACTAAGAAGATAGAGAGCAGAATCCTGATGATTCTCTTCGATAATTACTACCCACGCGACCCTAGAGTCAGGAAGGAGATCTCTACTCTCATTGAGCGGGGGTTCCATGTGGATCTAATAGTTAAGAGGGGAGAAGATGAACCGGAGAGGGAGGAGAGGGATAATCTCACTATAAAGCGTGTGAGCTTCCCCCTGGAGAGGAGGGGAGGGACCCTATATGATATCCTATACTACGCGATCTTCAGGCACTCAGCTCTCTTAGAAGCTTTGAGAAGGAGGAAGATTAATTATAGTTTGATACATGTCCATGACCTTCCGGCAGCATTTTCCTCAGTAATCGCTGGAAAGATCTTAGGAGTACCTGTTCTAGTCGATCTCCATGAAGAATGGCTGGATTTAATACTTTTATCGGCGAGGCCGAATTCCATCCTCTCGAGATTTCTATCTAGAGCCCTCTACTACCTCCTCAGGATTGAGGAGAGACTAGTCATAAGGTTGGCTGATGGCATTATTACGATAAGTGAGACCTTCAGAGAAGATGTAATCAGTAGAGGGGCTAAAAGTGAGAAAGTTGTGAGTGTCGAGAATGTAGTAGATCTTAATGAGATGCGGAGAGTTGAGGAAGCGATAAAGAGGAGATATGAGAAAGGGGGGAGGTTCAGGCTCGTCTATGTAGGGGGATTAGCTCATGATCAAGGGGTCGATGTACCCATAAGAGCTGTGAAGGAGCTTGAGGGGAGTCTGGACCTCGAGTTCATCGTAGTCGGTGATGGTATGGAGCTCCCGAAGTTGAGAGCCTTAGTTAAAGATCTGGAGTTAGAGGATAGGGTCATTTTCACAGGCTGGCTGCCGTTCGAGGATGCCATGAGCTATGTTGCCTCCGCGGATCTATGCGTACGATCTGGTAAGAGGAGTAAGGAACTTGAGATAAGTTTGCCGAATAAGATATTCCAATACATGTACTTCGCGAAGCCGATAGCTGCAGCTGACTTCAAGGCTATCAGAAGGATAATAAATGAATGTGAATGTGGCTTCCTCTTCGAGCCCGAAAATCATGTGGATTTAGCTAAAAAAATAATGGATAATATCGATCATCTAGATGAGATGGGGAGGAGGGGCAGGGAGTACGTGGAGAGCAAAATGAATTGGGACATCGTATCGGAAAAGCTTATCGGACTTTATTCAAAAATAATTAAATCACCTGGGGATGAGGATCTCGAAAATGACCTCTGATGTCATCTACGTAGTTGGAGCGAGGCCCAATTTCATAAAGCTCGCTCCCCTCATCAAATCCATTAAAGGGGAGGTTGATTTCAAAATAGTACACACGGGCCAGCACTACGATTATGAGATGAATGAGCTTTTCTTCAGAGAGTTGGACCTGCCCGATCCCGACTATCATTTAGGGGTGGGCTCGGGCAGCCATGGATACCAGACGGGGGAGATGTTGATCAGAATAGAGAGAGTGCTTGAGGAGGAGAGGCCAAAGCTTGTCATCGTATTAGGAGACACGAACACTACTTTAGCTGGAGCTCTCGCGGCAGTGAAGCTCAAGATAGATGTAGGGCACGTAGAAGCTGGCGTTAGAAGTCATGAGAGATTCATGCCCGAGGAGATAAACAGGGTCCTCGTAGATCATATGAGCTCACTGCTTTTCGCTCCCACACAAAGAGCGGTAGCTAATTTACAAAGTGAGGGAATCAGGGAAAATATATTTTTAGTAGGTGACGTTATGTTTGATTCATTTTTAATATATCACGATATTGCAAAAAGATATTACAATATTATGGAGGAGCTAGGTCTCAGACCGAAGGATTATCTTCTCCTAACTGTTCATAGGGCTGAGAATACTGATTCGAAGGAGAGGCTCTCAAATATACTCGGGGCGGTCTCTGGATCCCCTTGGGAAGTGATCTTCCCAGCTCATCCACGCACTATAGCCGCTATGAAACGTTTCTCCCTGATTGAAAGAATTGAGAGAGCTGGGAACGTCAGGATAATCAAGCCCTTAGGCTATCTGGAAATGTTAGTATTGGAGGAGAATGCTAAAAAGATATTGACGGACTCTGGGGGTGTTCAGAAGGAAGCGTACTTCCTCAGGGTCCCATGTATAACACTCAGGGAGAGGACCGAGTGGATGGAGACAGTCGAAGAGGGTTGGAACGTATTGGTCGGAGCTGATAAATCCAGGATATCGAATGCTATCGTGAATTTTGATGGAAGTGAACGCTACAATCAATATATTTTTGGTAATGGTGGGGCTTCAGATAGAATAACATCCATAATAAAAGATTTCCTTAGATTTAAGGATTAGTTTGAATCCGCTCAATTAAATCCTCTATCAGATTAAGATATTCGGGCATAACCCTGTCCCAAGAGAAGAGCTCTTCATAGACCTTCCTAGCTCTCTTCCCCATCTCGACCAAGCGTGATCTCTCCTTAGAGAGAGAATTAAGCAAGTTAATTACTTCTTCCTCCCTCTCCAGGTTCACGGGGAAACCTATCTGATACTCCCTCACTATCTCCTCTAGGAAGGTCCCTTCAGCGACGATGACGGGCTTCCCTGAGGCTAAAGCCTCTAAGAATTTATTAGGAACTGCAACTTTATAATTATTTGATTCTTTTGGATCAAAATATGAGAAAATTATATCGGCTTCTGCGTAATATTTGGATATATCTTTCCTATCTACTCTGCCTACGAACCTCACGTTCCCATACTCGCTCGCCTTCAGCCTTACGCTCTCCTCCATCTCCCCGAAGCCCCCCAAGATGAACTCGCAACCGGCTCGGGCTGATATCTCCATGAACTTCAGTAATGATTTGTATCTCTTCCTCTCGAACGTTCCTATGTAGAGGATCCTGAGATCCCCTTCATTACTGCTCTCAACGGCTTTAATATCATCAGGGGAGTTATAGACACATAGGACCTTCTCAGGGATCTTCGACCCCACTTGCTCCGTTTGAGCTGGGCTCACGAGTATCAATGCATCTACCCTCGATACTAACTTCCTCTCAATCGCTGCTACGATCTTACTTATCGGCCAGATGCTTAGGTAAGCATCAGCATAAAAATCCGCTAAATCATATGCAATTGGTGCATTTTTTCTTCTCAAGATCCTCAGAGCTACATAAGTCGGTAACAGCGAGTCCAGATTTTGCGGTTGAATCAAATCGAAGTCCTCAGATAGGAGAAACGATAACTGAAAGATCAGCCAGCCGATCATATTCAAAGCTGCTTTCTTCCCATACCCCGATCTCCTTCTATATCTTATGAAAGTTATTCCATCTCTAACTTCCTCCTTAGGTAAATCACTCTCTCTATCCCACTCGAGTACTGATACTTCATGCCCTCTCTTCGCGAGCGCCCTCGCAGCCCTAATGACCCTAGGTACGCTTGAAGACGATGCTGTTAGGAGTATCCTCGCCATATCCATTGAAGGATTGTGGAACATCTATAATATGATTTCTCAATGTACTTAAGGACCCCGTAACTGTAGTAACTGGGAGTTGATGCTCATGAGAAATCGATTGAGCCTTCAGATAGTGCTCTATTGCTTAAACTCAGGATCGCATGATACACGCTGTTTTAAGCTGAAGATGCGAGCTCTCACCTCACAATGAAGTATTTCTGCGTAAGAGAAATTTTATCTTAGAGATAGGGATCGAGCGATCCTGAAGGAATGGCATTCAATGAGACTCTAAATGTCGCCTTTCAGAATATTTGAGATAACTTCTGAAAAATGCCCGTTTCTAAGCAGATTACCTCTGGTAGGTTTATACATTTCTCACACCTGTCATTTGGCTAGCTACTCATTTGAGCATTAGGTGCTGGGGCATAAAGATATAGGGTCAACGAAGCTCCCTAAGATCGGATGCTATCTTCATCAACTTCCTCTCATAGGACAGTATCAGCTCCGAAGCCCTACCTATCAGCTTTATTTGGGAGAGGACCTCCCTTAAGAATTCCAGATCAGCTTGCTCGAGTAATATCAATGGTTAAGGATATGTAGAGGAGGAAGTAGAGAGGGAGGAGTACTATCCTGAGAGGAGAAATTAGGAAATGTCCTAACGCGATTACTGGTATTGCTGGGACTATAGATGCTACGCATACTTTCATAGAACCCTTTAGGTCGATCGATACCCTCAGATTCCTCGATATGAGGAGGTAGAGCGATACTGATACCAAGCTCGAGGATATCTGAGCCATTATTATGCCAGTTACTCCAAAAATATTCGACAACAGGTAAGATAATGGAAGAAAAATTGAATAACTAAGCGATGATACAATTAAAATTATCTTGGTTCTCCCCAAGCTGCTCAGGAGGGATCCGATTGAGAGAGATCCGATACTAACCGGGAGGTAGCTCAACAGGAGCAATGATAGATAGAATGGTGCTAGCTTATACTTGCTTCCGAAGAATATTCTTACGAAATCCTCTGAAAATATTATCAATGATATCGTAGTAGGCATTATTAGAAGGGAGGAGTACTTCACCGACAGCTTGAGCATCCTCTCGATACCTCCCTCGAGAGTCCTCGAGAAAGTCGAGAGGAGAGAGGAGCTTATGGAAGATGTCACTATCCCGAGCACAGACGAAAAAGTGACTGCTGCATAATAATTCCCTATCTCGAAGTCCGTGAATGATGACAGGAGTAATGTAGTGTACTGGTTTACGACTGCCGCCATTATTGAAGAGAGTTGGAGGGGGAGGCCGTAGCTGAGCAGTGAGGATAAGCTCCCGCTCGCCCTCCTGCTTAAGAAATCTCTTATCAGGAGGGAGCTCGCGATAGCTGCAATGATGTAACCGGATAAATGGCCAAATATCGCACCGAATACACCGAGACCAAATAAAACTAAAGTCACTGATATGAGGAGCTTGAATATTGATTGAAACAGCGGTATAGTGGAGCTTCTCTCGGCCATCCCTATCCCCAAGAGGATCGAGGAAGATAGATTACAGGCAGTTATGAATGGGATAGTTAGTACAGCGAGCCTCACGTAATCGGAGAGGTCGGGCCTTCTCAATACATGGGATGAATAGGGCTCAGCTATAGCCATTCCGACTAATGAGAGGAGAATACTCAGTAAGAGAGAGACCCTTATCGCAAAAGAAGCTACCTCTTTAGCTCTTTCATCCCCTCTCAATAACGCCATGTTCCTCACTAGGAAAGAAGGTATCCCCATGTTGGAGAGCAGTACTAAAAGGGAAACTAGGGAGAGCGAGAGTGAGTAAAGTCCATATTTATCAGGTCCGAGGAACCTAGCTAGTAGTATCGAGTTTATTGAATAGAATGGCTGTTGAGAGGATATTTCCAGACATCAGGAAGATGCTCCCTCTTACAGCTTCAGCCATGGCATCCCTCAGATTTTCCTCCACGAGCTCACCTCCGTTAGGCGGTCCTGCTATGAATTTAAGTATTGAAGGAGTTATAGCTCTGAAAGTATTAATTATAGAGAGCTCTATTCTTTAGATACTCTCCCTGAATCATTCAGTACCCTCCTCTTTATAGGTGAACATCGAAAAACCTGTTTTAATCCTCCATGCATATATGCTAGCTAATTGGCTAGGATGCTGTACGGATATTTTAAGGAGGAAATTTTTCATCAATAAAAACATCAAAATCTCTAATTTGTTTTTATAATTTTCTATAAATCTCATGTAAATGATAAAAAATACATTATCAGTATTAAAAACGTAAGATCCATTTATTATTCCAGAATGTGAAAGGAGTAGAGGGTTGAGGTGAGCGTGCCTCAGGGAGCTGAGCGCTTCAGCTCAGAAATTCTCCGGGACCACTCAGATCAATCAAGTTAAGTTAAAGATATTACACGGAAAAGTTTATATTAAATCGGATCCTTAAATCGGCCCCCCGAGTTGGGGATGGGAACTGGGTGGTACTATGAGACCACTCTATGCAGCCCTCTTGATAGTCCTGCTCCTGCTACCCTCCCTAGCTCTAGCAGCCTTTCCTGATAGACCTTCGCCGCCCACTAAGCCAGAGATTCAGAAAGCTCCATCAAGGGTGACGAGGGGGAAGGCTTACGTAGACCTGCTAACGAAGAAGGATGCCCTTAAGAACTACTTGAAGGGATTGGATTACAGAGTGAAGGCCCTTCAGAAGATGGGGCTCAAGGGGGACGAAGTCCCAGTGAGAATGATATTGAGGAGCGAGGGAGATTATAAGAAGGTTGAGGGACTTGGGAAGGCAGCGAAGCCTCAGGCCCTCTCCAGGGAGAAGCTCCCGGAGGAGATAAAGAGTTTAGCTAGCGAGAGGCCAGTAGCGGTGGATATGCTGCTATCCGTTGATGATCTGAAGAGAGTGGAGGAGCTCTACGAGGAGAAGGTAGTTCTGGATTACGTGGTGAAGCTGCCCCCAGAAGTGCCGGATGTCAAGGGGTTGATGAAGAGAGTGCCTGAGGAGGAGATGAAGAGCATACAGATAGATATGCCCGTCGTCAGGGAGATAATAAGGGCTAGCCTTGTGAATGAGATGGGGATAACTGGAGAGGGGGTTAGGGTCGCTGTAATCGATACCGGCGTCGATTACTCGCACCCAGATCTGAGGGATGCTCTGGAGTACGTGACTTGGACTGATGGTGGATTCGACTACAGGGAGCCCCTTGTCTTGGATGCCGATGAGAGCGAAGTCTTAACGGACTTCTGGAGCGGTACAGCTCCAGGTGGTACTTTAAGCGTCCCATCGGGGACCACGAGTGTAGTTATATCGGGATGGTGGTATGAAGAGGTGGACATATCAGGGACATACAATGTCGCAGGTATACTCTCGCAAAGTGGAATCTATAAGCTCGGAGCTACCTTCGATTTCGTATACGGCATTTATAAAGTGCTGCTCGTCGATAGCACTACATCGGGCTTCTACGATACTGTAATCATAGATTGGAATGATGACAATAATTTCGCAGATGAATACTATTCTGGTAATTACTACACTTACTATGGGGAGAGGATAACTTACTACGATGCCAATGGTAACGGTGATTATGATAGTGGAGATGTGACTCTGGGAGTCATAGGAGGCTTCTTCTTCGACTTTGGGTGGTTCGGCTCGCCTAAGTTCCTCCCCGGATGGGATCCCCAAGGGAATTACCTCTCGTTCTTCTACGACTTCGGTGGCCACGGGACCTCATGCGCTGGAGCTATAGCGAGCAGAGGAAGCTGGAGCTATCTCCCTGGGATCGCTCCCGCTGCTAAGATAGTGGGGATAAAGTCACTATTCTGGGGGAACGTGGAGCTAGGCGAGCTCTGGGCGGCTGGTTTCGATGTAGATGATTCCGGCCTCGTGTATTACAATCCCGCTGGAGTAGGGGTGGTGGATGGGGTCAGGGCTCCGATAATAAGCAACAGCTGGGGTAATAGCTTCCACTACTCCGATTGGTTCGGCTTCGGTTACGATTACATGAGCATGCTGGAGAACGCCCTCACCGTCCCAGGCTACTTAGCTCCTGGATTCCCAGGGGTGACTATAGTGCATGCTGCAGGTAACGGAGGAGCGGGTTACGGAACTGTGACTTCTCCGGGATCTGCTTCAGGCGTGATAACAGTTGGAGCATCCACTAACTTCATCTCCCTAAGTTGGATAGACGTTCCAACTTACGGTACTCACTACGATCAGGTGATCTACTTCAGCGCCAGAGGGCCCACTCTGACAGGTGAGATAAAGCCGGATGTCCTGAACATAGGGGCTTGGGCGCTCACAGTAGCCCCTCTATTCGAGGATGGTTGGACTGTGTTCGGAGGCACTAGCTTGGCCACTCCTCTAACAGCCGGAGTTCTAGCTTTAGTTAAGCAAGCTAATCCCGATATAAACGATCCTAGGATCATGAAATCTATACTGATGAGCACAGCGACCAATTTGCACTACAATGCGTTAGTGCAGGGAGCCGGAAGGGTGGATGCTTACTCAGCAACTCTCCTGGCGCTCAGGATGAAGGGAGAGGGCTCTGGATACACTGAGAAGACATTCTTGGTGACCACTAGCGTGACATCTCAGAAGGAGAGGGAAGTATTGGCGAGGGCCTGGAAGCTGAACTTCGATGATACCTCATATCCATGGAGCATAAGTAACGTCAACTTATGGTTGGGATTGTGGTACAGCGTTAACATCGCACCGCCATCGACTGATATACCAACAGGCTTCAACGATCCCACAGGGAGCCTATTCCTCGGCAGAGTGACCCCGGGAGCCACGATAAACTTCGACTTCACGATAGCTAGCCCGGCCAATAATCCATCATCCAGCTACAGCGTGAGAGCGGTGAAGTTCACGCACCAATCGACTACATCATTCACATTGAAGTCCGTCCCACCATCTACTAGAAGTTACTACATCTTAGGGCCGGCATCCAACTTCGCGACCACTCAATTGATGAGAATGAGCGCTGTCATGCCGTACAAACTCTTCGATCCCGAGGACGATTACAAGGCCAATGGCTACTTCGTCCTCTACGTCTTCGATTGGATAGATGAAAACGGAGATAAGCAGATACAATACGGGGAGCTTCAGAGGATCAATTACGCTGTTAACACGGGAACCACTAATGAAGTATTGGTATCTGATCCGGGGATCAAGGCAAGAGAAGGCTCTTACTTAGTCGTCGGCGTCTTAAATCACTTCCCATACCCGATAGATGTGAGCGTGAGGGTATCGAGGTTCTCCATAACTCCCGATACAGCAGTGACTTTCACGCCGGCCTCGGGGACTATAGATGCAGGTAACTCGGTGACTATAACAGGGAGATTGAAGGCAAGCAGCATAAACGGAGTTAATGAGGGGCTCATAGAGATAAACTTCGGTGAGTTCACGAAAGTAATACCTTATAGCTATGTAGTCTACTCTCCTCTAACAGCATCAGCTACTCTGACCACGGCAGCCAGCGAAACGAGGCTTTACGATCCTGGAGCTGTCAGAGGACTCTTCGACTGGGATTGGCGTTATGAAGCTGGAGATTGGAGGGTCTACTACGTTAGCGTGAGCGATCCAAAGGCTACAGCTCTTGAGGTCACTTTCAAGTGGCAGAAGCCCATGAGCAACCTCTACATAATGGTCTTAGGGCCGGATGGACAATTCGCAGGCTATATCTTCGGGATGGGAGTTGGGCAGCACTGGTGGATAGGCGGTGGCAGGTTCGTCTGGGAGAACGTCGGTAAGACAACGGATACGATAGCTAAGAACTTCGCCGCCGTGGATTACATATTGTGGAATGGTGAGTACGGGAACAAGATAGAGCTGAACGGTCCTGGTATCTACACCATATACGTGCACAACGTACTCTACGATAACTACCCGAACACATTCGAGCCCATAGTGGGACAGGTGAGGCTGATGAAGAGCACCAACGTGCTGCCTGGCCAGATGCTGGTCATGGTCAATAGGCCAGCCAGCTTCTACACATCAGTTGTGCTGACGCCCTACAAGACGGCTCCTCCGATGCCAGGATGGAATAGCTATGAGATCTGGACGTACGCTGATTCTCCGATTACAATAAATCCTGGATATGTAGATTCATCCAGTTCAGTCAGTGTCGTGAGCACATACCCGCCGATGACGATATCCTCATCGTATAGTACTTGGGAGCCTAAGCTAGCTGCTGTCCTATTCGCTTGCTCAATACCGCAGCTCCAGGTTAACTATAGGTACGGCGGTGTGTTCAACATAGACATTTGGGGCTACTACTGGGCATTCTACGACTGGACTAAAGTAATTGCCAGGACAAAGATAGTTCCAGGCTTAGGAGGGTAGCAATCCCTCTTTTTTATTTTTTAATATAAGCCCATCCTGATGTGAGCTCCCGAGGGTTTTAAGAATTCCTGGAGTCCTCAGTCAAGCGCTAGCTAAAGGCCCATTGATATGCTGAGATGCTAGAGATACTCGAACTTCCACATACGGCTCCGCACTCAACATGTGTGCTACTCGAGAATCTCGGCCGACCTCTGGTGGTTAATCTCATCAGCTTGTATCTTCTCATCCGAGAGCTTTATTAAGACCCTCCTGCTATACCTCAGCAGCCTCAGCGTCTCAGAGAACTAGAGCCTCCTAATACCTTCTAAACAATGATTTTCAATGCTTCCATAAGCTTAGAACCTATTAACTTTTGATCAATCAGACTGAGTATTAGCGGGCCTCCTTTTGACAGTTAGGAGTTCTTATCAACTCCTTGAGCTCGGCCACTAGCTGCTTCACATCCTCTGAGTACTCTCTGACCACATCTCCACGCAACCAGTTCTCATAGAATGGTGCAATGTGCTGGCTACGGAGAAGAGCCTCCTCAACTCAGGGTTCCTCTCCTCCCCCCCAATCTCTTGACGAAGCTGAAGAGCTCGTGCGAGGAGATCGAGATCCCCCTGCTGGCAGCCACCGCCTTGACCATTAAAGCTGCAGCGCCCCACAGTTTCTCTGATGCCTGAACGTGATCCTTAGATAGGAGATCCTCGGCCTCCCTGAGGTACTTCTCCGAGAGCCTTGCATATAGCTCCGCTCTATCGGATGGATCTATCTCCTCATCCATTCCCCTGCACAGAGCCTCTAGAGCGAGCTCCTCGATGCTCGCCCCGCTCCTCTCGCACTCCTCCTTCAGCTTCCTCTCGATCTTCTTAGGCAATATTAACGTCAGCTCCAAGGAACTCATTGATGTGAGATTCCTGGACTTATAAAACTTCCTCCCGTTTTCGCTATCGAATCATTAGCATACGCTAAACTTCACCCTTGTGCTTGATTTAGGTGCCTTAATTTCACGACTTTCCGAACATATAGGCTTTCAATAACTTCTCATTTATCCCTTCCTCGAGCTCTCCCCTATTCACCTACTTCCAGTTGGATCTCCCGATAAATTGGCAGCTTCGCCAGCTTTATCACTGACTCGAGACTCAGGGTGCTTCCTGTCCTACTTTGGCATGAGACTTTAAGGCACTCTTGAAGGATGAACGCAATACTCTATAGTCCAGCCGCGTGAGCTTTCATGAATATCCCCAGAGGATAGTCCTACAGTGACCAAGGGAGATTTGAAGCTGTTAGATCATATTGCTCCTATCAGCCTGAGGAGGATCGGAATTACAGTCGCACCCCATATCGTCAGAATGATTCCTATGGTCCACTTGAAGTCGCTGTGCATCTCATTCCTCAGCTGAGCCATCTCTCCCCTTAACTGTGTTATCTCATTTCTCAGCTGAGCTATTTCACTCTTGAGATCCCTTATGTCCTCCTTTTTTGCTACATCAGGCAGAATTGAATTTATCATGAAGAGTCTCACATCCGGCTCAGATACGATCAGCTCCGCGAGCCTCATCTTCAGCCTCTTATTCGCTTCTATCTCCCCTATTACCCTCTCGCCGAGAGATTCCATCATTAAATAGAGACAAGGAGAGAATATAAACCTTAACTTTCCCAGAAGTTAGCTTCCCAATAGATCTGAAAGACTCCTTACTAGTGTGAGCTCCGCCAGATTCAATGCTCCGGATTTCTCAGCAGGATCAACTCTCTTCCAAGATCTTCCGAGCTTCCGAAACCATTCTCTCAATGTCCGATAACCTCGCTCTCACATCCTCAGGATCGAACTTCGCCTCGTGGAAGCCCCAGAAGTGTAGCATCAAATGCAGTATCCCATGCAGCGCTGAACCAATCCCCCAATCTCTCAGAGATCCTCAGAACAGCCTTCTCAAGCTTCCCAATGCATCTACCGCTCCTCTCAACATCCCCGAGTATATCCCTCAAATTGAAGTGATTCGCGAGCGCTTTAGTAACTTCCTCCGCAGCCTTGTAGAGCTTCTCACTAGCCTGAACAGGATCCTTATCGATGAAGTTCTTTCCCTCCTCCAAATACTTCACAGCTCTAGGTGAGACTCCGCAGCGACTTGAGGATCCAGGTTCAAAAAACTGATTAAGAAATCTAAAACAAGGGGCTCCACATCTACACTTTCCTCCTGAGCTCCTCAGCAACTCTCCTAGGAATTGCCACGCTCATAATCCATATCACTGAGCGTATCTCCTCAATTCCCTGACGACTATGAATCTAAACTTACTCATTGAGCTCATCCTCCATATCGTAGAAGTCCTCCCTCCTCCTCGGCTCCAGGGTGAAGTAGGCCATCACTAACCGTTGTCGGATAGTCATCACTTAATAAACTATCCGTTCCACCTCAGCCTTCAGGGCTTCGGTGGCTTTCGCCGCCAACGGTAAAGGACGGCACATCTGGAGTTTTGTGGTATATTCCAAGCGGCTACAAAATGTCTATCCGCTTGGAAGCCACACTTTCTACATTTATAGATGTGCCCATTCGGCTTATTCAATTCGCCACATATCGGGCACATCTTAGAAGTATTTTTAGCGTCAATATATTCAGGTTTATAGCCTCTCTCGATTGATTTATAGGAAATTGAGAACTGAATCTTTCTAAATGGCATGCCATGTAGCCTTCTGTTCATCCTTCTACCGTACTTCATCCTCTTCCTCATGTCCTTCAACTCCTCCATCACGGGCTTAACTCTCTCCTCAGCCACTATTTCAGCTATTATTTTACTCGCTTTGTGAAGGATGGTGTTTACACACCTTTTCTCTCTTCCAGAGTATTTAGCCAGTAGCCTAGCCTTTATTTTCCCCTTTGTCTTCCTCTGGATGCTCTGCCTCTTCTTGAAGTATCTATCTCTAATGTATTTTGCCTCGCTTATGTCTATCTTTACAAACCTAATCTTGTCAGGCTTAATTATCGCTAAATCTATGCTCTTCTCGTTAACATCTATTCCTAAGACCCCCTCATATTCCCTTTCCTCAACAACCTTCCTGAACGTTACATGAAGGTAGTATTCATCGCCAAGCACTACAATTCTTGAACCCTTGACATCGACCAAGCCTCGCCCTTCAGGGCGGGGAGGAGGTCAGATAATAGATGTAGCCCTAATCCGGCTCATATTCCGCTTCAATTTTATATGGCAGCCTGGTCAACTTCCTCAGCTCCTGTGCTATTTCCCTGCTGATGTGCTCCTTTTCAACCTCAGACAAGCTCAAGGTATCGATCTCTATACAACTTCCGTGAACTTTATATGCTTAGAGCTCACATCCGGTCCGCTGAACAACTCTCGATACAGGCAGAGGGCGCGGACCTTCGGGATAACTCACCAAATCAAAATTCCAGCTATATGCCCCAGCGCATTTAGCAATCATTTCGTTCCCGGGATTCGTTAGCAGTATCCCTAGGGGGCCTTAGCGAGGGTATTCCACAGAAATGAAAAATCAAATTAGAAGAGTATCCTCAATATCAGCGGAACTAGTATCGTTGAGGCCAGTGTGATCACTATAGCGACTAAAGATGCTTTAACGATGCCGTAAAGGTCGCTTATCTTCTCATTTATACTATCCAATCTGGTATCTATGTAAGATTTCAGCTCAATCACTCTCGCATCCACATACGATTTCAGTTCGGCCTCCAGCTTCTCCATGTCCTCCTTAGTAGCTTTTCTCAGCGCTTCTATATCCTCTCTAAGGGCCTCTATATCTTCTTTAGTCGCCTTTCTCAGCGCTTCTATATCCCCCTTAGTTGCCTCTCTAAGATCCTCTATATCCTCCTTAGTAGCTTTTTTGAGGGTCTCTATGTCTTCTTTAGTCGCCATCTCCCTTGATAATGCCAGAAGCATTACTTTCCTGAGCTCCCTATTCCTTAGAACCTCTGGTATGAGCTCCTCAGCTAAAGCCCTCCTCAGCTCCTCATCCTTCCTCAACTCCTCCAATAGCTGCCTGCCGTTTGACATATCAAGTTAAGGAGCCCCCACCAATATAAAAAGATAACTGAGGCCCCGCAAAATTATTATAAAAGTGTGATGAGGGAGCTTATTATCCTATTTCCCTTAGGAGTGCCTGAGGGACTCCAGCAGCAGGGCAGATATGATGAGGGCCGCTACGGCTAATGCTATCAATATGTATCCAGGACTATACCCTGATCCCTGGACAGTTTCCTGAGGGATCTCGGAGCTATTGTTCCTATCAGAACTTCTGCTCAAATTAAATGAGTTACTCAGAGTTTCCTCGCTAATCGAGGTTTCATTAGCTCTCTCAGGTATCTTCGATGCCTCGCTAGAAGTTCTCGTTGAATTCCCGCTGACTCCGGATGAATCGATCCCCTTCGATGAATTCCTCTCGATCCTCTCCACTACCACCTCTATTTCCCTCCTCAACTCCCCGACCTTGCCAGCGATCTCATAGCGGAGTATCGCTTCCTCCCTTATCTCTCCCTCAGCTGCGGGAACTAGTATGAATTGAGCATCGGCTCTCCCCTTGGGGGGTAGCTTGAGGTACCATATTAGCTCATCCCTCACAACCCTCTGCTCGCCGATCGTGATGAAAGTGCCAAGCAGCTTGAAGGACCTCAGGGGTATCCTCACTTCAGCTGATAAGTTTAGAGCGCCGGGATTGCTCACTCTCACCCTTAAGGGGAAGGGCCCGGGCTTGATGTTACGATTCGCATACAAGGAGAGCTCTGGCTCGTAAGATGATGCGATCAGCATGAAGGAGCTCACGTATCTGGAGAGGCCTGAGTGGAGGAGGGGCTTGAAATCATCCGAAGGTTCCTCTATATCGAACGATATCATACAGGAAGATTCATTCATAGCTCTGAGGTTGAGGTAGCCCCTCGGCCTCTGCAACTTCGATCCGTTCGATAGCTGAATGGAATCCAAGCTTAGAAGCCATCCCTCGCATCCCTTCAATGAGGTAGTGAAGTTCCCGTAAATGGATAAGTTCATCAAGACCCTGACATCCTCATTGAGTGGAGCATATACTTCTAGCGAGGAGAGGGGCCTCATGGTGGCATCGTACCTCACTCCAGTCAGGGGATCATCGCTCCTCTCATCGTAGACGATGCAACCGGAGGATAAGCAGGATATATTGGCCTGAACCCTGAGGGGATCTCCCAAATATGTCTCCGCTATGCCCGTTATGTTGAGCACGTAGGAGCCGTAGGGGTCGATGGGGCTCCTCAATATCAGCTCCCTGCCCTCGAGCTCGAAGCTCCCCTTAGCCCAGCTCTCATTCATGAGGGGGGTGAAGCCATCCGGAAGCCTCAGCTTTGAGAGGACGCTCAGCTTCCTATCGCAATCGCTACCGATCCTCAGGGCATAGCTGACCCTTTTCCCTGGACTTATTGGGTATATGGAGCTAGCGTTGAGCTCAGCCCATACTCTGCATGCGATGGCTTCAGTAGGAGTCTCTGTTGGAGTAGGAGTCGTGGGCGCAGCGTATACGAGGGATGCGTACTGATACCTGAAGGCCCCGGAGCCTGGAGGGGATTCCAAGGCTCCACCGGATTCATCGGGATCTATAAGGCCATTCCAGTAGTATATGGAGCTCAGCATCTCCCCTGATACGGAGAATCTATGCGGATTATAGTTCCTCACGACGAAATCAGAGAGCTCCTCCTCAACTATCCAGAGCCACTTCGTCACATTATTCAGATCGAAGCCCGGAGGGCCGCAGTTCCCGTCGTAGCAGTAAGCGGTGTAATAGGGGGAGGAATC
>Ga0272449_1001794_pt1 | contig 21223 bp, 20 predicted proteins | sample YNPCB0241_FD_198679 | JGI IMG/M metagenome (GOLD analysis project Ga0272449, IMG submission 198679) | Hot spring sediment microbial communities from Yellowstone National Park, WY, United States - YNP-CB-024-1 | ecosystem: Environmental > Aquatic > Thermal springs > Hot (42-90C) > Sediment... | reverse complement strand
GCGCCATAGCCGTTTTAGGCTTACAGGGCGTAGCGCGTGTGCGTGCACGCCTTCACCGCACACCACACACGGGCGCAGCGAGCCGTCTGAAGCGTCCGCACGCACAACCGCGACCCCGCACACGCCGCGCACCTGCGCAAAGGCGTGCGCCAGTGCGTGCGTCAGCGCGCTCTCATCTTCTGTGGTGTTGGCAGCATGGAGCGCGTGCGCAACCGCCTGCAACACGCTCTGGGTGCGCTCCAGTTGGCGACTGCGCTCTTCCAACGCGCGCCGCTGCTCGGCGACCCGCTCCTCAAAGAGCCGCTCGCGCTCCAACTCGACGCTCACCCGCATCGCCAGCAGGGCAATCAGTTCCTGATCAAGCGGGGTCAGTGGGTCGTCATGCCTGCCGTCGATAATGCACAGCGTGCCAATCGGGCGACCCTGATTATCCCGAATCGGCGCGCCCAGATAGCGCGTCCAGCCCAGCCCGACCGTCTGGAAGCCGCAGAACTCCGCATCGGCGCGCACATCTTGGATGCAAGTCACACGGTTGGTACGCAAGGTGCGGGAGCAGTAGGCGTCCTCCGTCGGGATACCACACAGCCCACGCGTCCACTCGGGCGCGTTGGCAACATACTTGAACATAATCTGCGCGCCCTGATGCAAGGTGATTGCCGCTGTTGCGCCCCCATAAAACGCGCTCAGCCGATCCGCAACGAACCGATAGGAGACCTCAGGGTCGGGGTGGAAGAAGAGGCTCACCTCCAGCAGCAACTGCCGATACGCCTCTTCTGAACGGCGGCTGACCGAGCGTGTCTTGTTCACGACCATAGCCTTATTATAGCCTAAACGCGCTGACAGTAGGCTGTACCTTTGATGAATTCGAAATGAACAGCGTCTGGGGTATACTCCCAGCCTACTTTTGGAGGGAGGTTCGCGTTCAGTATGCAACGACACTATCACTCGGGCACGATCTGCGTGCATGGCGGTCAGGAGCCAGACCCCGCAACAGGCTCCCGCGCCGTGCCGATTTATCAGACGACCTCGTACCTGTTCGACAGCGTCGATCACGCGGCAAGCCTATTCGACCTGAAGACGCCGGGCTTCATCTACACGCGCATCATGAACCCCACGCAGGGGGTATTCGAACAGCGCGTGGCGATGCTGGAGGGCGGCGTCGGCGCGTTAGCCGTCGCGTCTGGGCAAGCCGCCGAGACGCTCGCGATACTCGCCATTGCCGACACGGGCGACGAGATTGTCTCCACTACCAGTCTGTACGGCGGCACCTACAACCTGTTCAAATACACCTTCCCGCAGAAGTTCGGGATTACGGTGCATTTCGTCGACCCGCGCGACCCCGACAACTTCCGCCGCGCCATCACGCCCAAGACCCGCGCGCTCTACATCGAAGCCATTGGCAACCCCAAGCTCGATGTGCATGACTTCGAAGCCATCGCCAACATTGCGCACGAGCATGGCATCCCGCTGATTGTGGACAACACCGTGCCGACGCCCGTGTTGCTGCGCCCGTTCGACTGGGGCGCGGATATTGTGGTGCATTCGGCGACGAAGTTCATCGGCGGGCACGGCAACAGCATTGGCGGCGTGATTGTCGATTCGGGCAAGTTCAACTGGGACAACGGCAAGTTCCCGCAGATTACCGCGCCCGACCCGTCGTATCACGGGCTGAACTTCCGCGAGGCGTTCGGCGATATGGCGTACATTATCAAGGTGCGGGCGCAACTGCTACGCGACTTGGGACCTGCCATCTCGCCGTTCAACGCCTTCCTGTTTTTGCAGGGGCTGGAGACGCTGCATCTGCGCATGGAGCGGCACAGCCAAAACGCGCTGCGCGTCGCCCAGTGGCTCAGCGAACACCCGAAGGTCGCGTGGGTGAACTACCCCGGCTTGGAGACCAGCCCGTACTATGCGTTGGCGCGGAAGTACCTGCCGAAGGGTCAGGGCGCGATTGTGGGCTTTGGGGTCAAGGGCGGCTACGACGCTGCCGTGCGCGTGATTCAGCATGTGCAGCTGCACTCACACCTGGCGAACATCGGCGACGCCAAGTCGCTGATCATCCACCCCGCCAGCACCACGCACCGCCAGCTCACCCCCGAACAGCAGCAGTCCACAGGCGTCACGCCCGACTTCATCCGCCTGTCGGTCGGCATCGAGGATGTGGAGGACATCATCGCCGACTTGGATCAGGCGCTGGCGCATGCGTAGGGTCTATCCTGCCCTCATCTCCTGTCTCCTCTCCCACAGCAAGGGAGAGGAGACAATCAGCACCCGTTGCCGAAGTTGAACAACACCTCCAGCAGGTCGGCGTCGTCGACGATGTTGTCGCGGTTCAGGTCGGCTTGCGCGTTGCTTGAGCCGAAGGCGAACAGCACCTCCAGCAGGTCAGCGTCGTCCACGCAGCCGTCGTCGTTGGCGTCGCCCGCGCGCGCGGGAACCCAGCCCAGCGCGGTCGGCTGCAGCCCCACGGGGTAGCCCTTCAGCGTCAGGCTCTCCACAGGTGTTGCAATCGCCGTCTGCGCGTCGTGGTCAACCTGCAGTCGCCAGAGCGTCGCGCCGTTGCTGTCGGCAGACGCCATATAGAGCGCGTCGCCCGCAGGGTCATACGCCAGCCCGCCGAGCGTATGCCCGCTGGGGACGCCGCTCAGCGCGTACTGCACCGCACCAAACACCAGCGGCTCGCCGGGGAAGTTCACGCGATGTAGCCCGTTCGCCGTCGTAATCAGCAGCGCGTCGCCGACCCACTCCAAGCCAATCGGCTGCAGGTCGGGGCGGTCCATGCCGTAAAACCCGTTGGTGGGCAAGCCTGCCATATTGCTCACATGCACGATTCCAGGGCTGGAGTTGCTATGTGCGGGTGCGGCGCGCCAAATCTCGCCGTTGTGGATTGTGCCGTCCTTCATCCAGTGATGCCCGTAGAAGCAGTTGCACATCTGGTACCCGAACGCCGAGCGGAACGCGCCCGTGTAGGGGTTCAGTTTCAGCAGCGTGCGGTCGTTCTCCAGCCCGACATACAAATCGTTGCCGTCATACGCCAGCAGGTTGTAGTCGCGCGACTGCACGAAGCCCCATCTGCCAGGCTCAACCACGCGGTCAACCTGCCCCGTGCGCAGGTTATAGCGAAACACGCGCGCAGGCAGCTCGCCCGCACCCGACAGCCACACATAGCCGTCGGCAAAAACATTCGTGAGCAACAGCGCGCTCAAACCGAAACACGCAACCAATTGTCGCATCGTCAGACCTCCGTTCGAAACACTCCATCCTAATAGACTCCGACACTGCCCAAAAGCGGACACACCCGCTCGCAACAGGGCGTCACACAGAGTATACACCTATTTAGGCGCAGGCGCGGAGTGCAGAGTTGAAAACTTGGCAAATTCGGGGCGAAAACTGGTACAATTCCCCTACCATGACTCGCGAAGCGTTTCGGGCGCGGCTGGCGCAGGGCGCGCTGGTCGCCGACGGCGCGATGGGCACGATGCTCGCCCTGCGCGGCGTGCCTCAGCCGTATGAGTTGGCGAACTTGACGCACGCCGAAGTAGTTCGTGCGCTGCATCGCGAGTATTACGAAGCAGGCGCACGGCTGATCGAGACGAACACCTACTTCGCGAACCGCGTGCGGCTGCTGAACCTACCCGAGCGCGGCAGTGAAATGCCCCCCGCCTACAGCTTGCTGGAGCAGTTCGGCTCGCCCGACGAGTTGGTGCGGCGCATCAATCGCGCGGCAGTGCAACTGGCGCGTGAGGCGGTCGGCGACGACGCGCTGGTGTTCGGCGCGGTCGGTCCAGTGGGCAAGCCACTGGAGCCGATGGGCGAGGTGCGCCGCGCCGAAGCCGAGCAGGCGTTCGAGGAGCAAATCCGCGCCCTGCTGGACGGCGGGGTGGACGGGCTGATTCTGGAGACCTTTATCGACCCGCAGGAACTCGCGCTGGCGATTCGCGTCGCGCGTCGCCTCGCGCCCGATGTACCGATTATCGCTTCCAAGGGCTTCGTGGAGGACGGCGAAACGCTGATGGACGGGCTGCCCGAACGCTTCGCCGAGCAGATTCAGCCGCTGGAGGTGGACGCCGTCGGGGGCAACTGCATCGTGGGTCCGCAGCGGATGCTGGACATCGTGCGGATGATGGCGCAGGCGACCGAACTGCCGATTAGCGCGATGCCGACCCCAGGCTTGCCGCAACTGGTGCGCGGGCAGGTGGTGTACGACATTCACCCCGACTACTTCGGCAAGTACGCCGCGCGCTTGGTGGAGGCGGGCGCAGCGATTGTTGGCGGGTGCTGCGGCACGACGCCCGACCATACCCGCGCTATTGCCCAGCATGCCCGCGCCGCGAAGACCAAGCCACGCACGGTCGTCGCCGTGCGCACGCGCGAACGAACCCCCAAAGAGGAACTGCCCACCGCTGAACCGTCGCGTCTGTCGCAATTGCTGGGCAAAGAGCGCGTGATTACCGTCGAACTCGACCTGCCGCGCGGACTAAAAATTCAGAAGGTCATCGAGAACGCGCGCCTGCTGAAAGAGAACGGCGTGCATATGATCGACATCTCGGATGGGGCGCGGGCGCGGCTGCGCATGAATGTGATTGCGACCTCCTACCTCGTGCAGCGCGACGCGGGGATTGAGGTGATGATGCACTTCGCCTGCCGCGACCGCAACCTGCTGGCGATTCAGTCCGACCTGCTGGGCGCGCACGCGCTGGGCATCCGAAATGTGCTGGCGATTACGGGCGATCCCGCGCAGATTGGCGACTACCCGACGGCGACCAGCGTGTTCGATGTGGACGCGATTGGGCTGATACGCATCCTGCGTCGGTTCAACGAGGGGCGCGACTTGGCGGGCAACAGCATCGGCGTCTACGCGAACTTCACGATTGCCGCTGCCTACAATCCCCTCGCGCCCGACTTGGACGCCGAAAACGACCGCCTACGCCGCAAAATCGACGAAGGCGCACACCTCATCTACACGCAGCCGCTGTTTGAGATGCCCGTCGTGGAGCGCACGGCGGAACTCTTGCAGCAACTGCGCACGCCGTGGTTCGTGGGCGTATTGCCCCTGCGCAGCGCACGCCATGCCGAGTTCATGCACAACGAGGTGCCTGGCATCGAGATTCCCGAACCCATCCTGCAGCGGATGCAGGACGCCCCCGAAGACGCCGCGCTGCAAGTGGGGCTGGAGATTGCTCAGGAGTTCGTGCGCCAAGCAGACCCTTACGCGCAAGGGCTGTACCTGATGCCCCCTGCAGGCAACGCGCAGATCGCCCTCAAGGTGCTGGAGGGGTTGCGCTAATTGCACAACCGGAATTCCCACGAGATATATCCGTTGGCGCGAATCTACGGGCTGCGGCGCGGCTCCTGAAGTCGCGTGTAGCCAGCGCGGAATCGGGGTACAATTTTGCGATGACGCCGACGGCGACCCAGACGGGCGCGGAGTGGACGGTTGACAAGTGGCTGCAGGCGGAACTGGAGCCGCGCTGTGAGTTGCAGGATGGTATCCTTTTGCCGATGGCGTCCCCTACGCGCCAACACCAAGAGATTGTGCTGACCACTGCCTACGCGCTGCGTCGCTATGTGCGTGCAGGGCGGTTGGGCGTCGTGCTGATGGAGGTGGATGTTGCTTTGCCCGATGGCAGCGGCGTCATTCCCGACATCTGCTTCGTGCGGGCGGAGCGCGAGTCGGAGGTGCTGACCCCTTCAGGCAAGGTGCGCGGCGCGCCTGACCTCGCGGTCGAGGTTGTCTCGCCGTCCACACGCGCCCGCGACACGATTGAGAAGGCGCGCCTCTATCATTCCGCGGGCATTGCGTGGTACTGGCTCATCGACTCGGAAACGCTTGCTGTCCAAGAGTTGCGCTGGACGCCCGACGGATATGTCATCGGTGCAACGGCGATGGCAGGGGAACCCTTCCGCCCCGACGCGCTGCCAGGCTTCGAGTTCAACCTGCAGACCGCGCTGGAGGAGTAGTCGTTAGCGCAGCCGCGCGAAGCGGTGCTTGCCCACGCGCAGCAGTCGCCCGCGCAGCTCGTCGGCAGGGTAGACCGCTGTCGGCTCGCTGACGCGCTTGCCGTCCAACTCCACCCCACCGCCTTGGATTAGCCGACGCGCCTCCGAGTTGCTGGGGGCGTAGCCAATCCCCGCAATCAGCGCCGCCAGCATGACCGTGCCGTCCTCGCGGATCAGGTGCGGTGGGATTGCCACTTCGGGCGCGTCGGTGGGCGCTTGGCGCTGCGAGAAGATGCGCACAAACTCCTCGTCGGCGTGCGCGGCGGCAACGGGCGAGTGGTACAGCGCGACAATCTCCCGCGCCAAGCGGCGCTTCACATCGCGCGGGTTGACCCGCCCCTCGCGCCAGTCGCGCTCCAACGCCTCAACCTCCTCCAGCGGCACATCGGTACACAGCACAAAGTAGTGCGTCATCAGGTCGTCGGGCAGGCTCATCACCTTACCGAACATCTGGTCAGGCGGCTCGTTGATGCCGATGTAGTTGCCGAGCGACTGGCTCATCTTCTCCTTGCCGTCCAGCCCAATCAGCAAAGGCATCAGGAACACCACCTGCGGCTCCTGCCCGTACTCGCGCTGCAGGTCGCGCCCGACGAGGTTGTTGAAGCGCTGGTCGCTGCCGCCAAGTTCCACATCCGCTTCAATTGCCACTGAGTCGTAGCCCTGGCAGAGAGGGTAGAGGATTTCGTGCATGCCCAGCGGTAGGTTGTTGGCGAGGCGGTTGGCGAAGTCCTCGCGTTCGAGAATGCGGGCGACGGTGTAGCGGCTGGCAAGTTGAATCACCTCCGCGAAGGTCATCTTGCCCAGCCAGTCGGCGTTGTAGTAGACCTGTGTGCGGTCGGGGTCTAAGATGCGGAACAGTTGTGGCTTGAGGCGCTCCACATAGCCCATGACCTCTTCGCGGCTGAGTTGGCGTCGGGTTTTGGACTTGCCTGTGGGGTCGCCGATCATCGCGGTGAAGTCGCCCACAATCAGGCAGGCAGTGTGCCCGAAGTCTTGGAACTGGCGCAGTTTGCGCAGCACGACCGCCCAGCCGAGATGCACATCGGGTGCGGTGGGGTCGATGCCGAGTTTGACGCGCATGGGCTTGCCCCGCGCGAGTTTGGCTTCCAGTTCCGCTTCGGTGATGATGTCGTCCGCGCCGCGCCGAAGCGTGCTAATCTGTTCCGTGACGCTTGCCTGCATCGGGGGAGTATTGTACCCTATGGGGTAGGTAGGTTCACTCAAACAGCCCCAACTGCTGGGTGCGCGCCAGCACACGGCGTGGCTCGCGGCGGGAACGGGTGCTGTGCCGTTGCAGCAACTGCTCGCTAATCGCTTTCGCTTCGGGCGTGCGGTATGCCTCGAAGAGTTTCTGCCGCGCGGCGCGTGCGGCTGCCTCGTGCGCCACAATCGGCGCAGGGTAGTCCACACCAATAACGCATCCGTACTGCCGCTGCAATTCAGGGGGCATGCGATACGGCTCGTGAATCCACGCGGCGGGCACATGCGCCAGTTCGGGAACCCAACGGCGAATGAACGCGCCCGTCGGGTCTTGGTCGTGCGACTGCTTGACCACATTGTAGATGCGGAACGCGCTGATGCCCGTACAGCCTGCCTGCATCTGGATTTGGCTCCAGTGGATGCCTGGCTCGTAGTCCACGAACAGCCGTGCAAGGTGCAGTCCCACCGCGCGCCACGGCTGCCACAGGTGGTAGCATGCGAAGGCGGTCAGCATCGCTCGCATGCGGAAGTTGAGCCAGCCCGTCGCGTGCAGCATGCGCATGCAGGCGTCCACAAACGGATAGCCTGTGCGTCCCTGCGCCCACGCCTCGAACAGCGCGGGGTCTACCGCTGTGCGCTCGTGCGCCAGCGCGGGGTGCATCGGCTCGAACTCGATGCTGGGCAGGCTCTCCAGCCGCTGGATGAAGTGGCTGCGCCACGACAGTCGCGCTACGAACGCCTGCAGGGAGCGCAATCGCCCTGCATGCTTCGGATCGCTTTCTGCCTGCTCGATGGCGCGGCGGGTGGCTTGCACGACCTCGCGCAGCGAGAGTGCGCCGTAGGTCAGGTAGGGCGACAGGCGCGAACACGCGCTCGGCGCGGTCAGCGGCGACGACAGCCCCCGCGCGTAGCTGCGTACACGGTGGGTCAGGAACGAGCGCAGCAGCGCCAGCCCGCGACTGCGCCCGCCCCGCTGCGCCAGCGGGCACGCATCGTCGCCGACCGATTCGGGCAGTGGATTCGACGGCAACGGTGCAACCTGCAGCACGGGCGGTTCAGGCACAAGCGGGCGGCGCATCTCGGCGTCCCAGTGGTCGCGCCAGCCCTCGCGCGACTGCAGCCCGCGAATGACGCCGTCTTGCGGAATCTCGTGGAAGGGTACGCCCCGCTCGCGCGCCCAGCGACGCACGGCGCGGTCGCGCTGGAAGGTCCAGTCGTTGCCCACCTCTTGGTGCGCCCACAGCGCGGCGATGCCGTGCGTCTGGTGAATCTGCTCCAGCACTGCGACGGCGTCGCCCGTGCGTAGAATTAGCCCGCTGGGTCGCCCCGCCAGCCGTCTTAGTGCGCGGTCTAACTCCTGCAGGCATTCGCGGGCGAACCGCCACTGCCGATTCGAAGCGTCGGGCTGACGCCACAACTCAGGCTCGAAGATATACAGCGGCGCGACCTGCCCGCGCTGGCTGGCTTCGTACAACGGCGCGTGGTCAACTGTGCGCAAGTCGCGCTTGAACCACACCACCTGCAGCGGCATGGCAAAATTCTACCTTTATTTGGCTAAGCGTAGAATCGCTTCGGCGAGGCGGTGCGGGTCGTGGCGCACATAGTCGGTCTGGCTGATGAAGTTGCCCGTGATGACCTTGTAGCCCATCTGGCGGATGCGGTCGATATCGGGCAGCACCAGATCTTGCCCGCTGGCGCGGTAGCGTTCCATCAGTTCGGGCTGCGGGATGGCGGTGTTGACCAGCACATAGTCGCACACGCGCCCGCCTGCGTGCGCCTCCAACGCCCGCACATGGTCAGACGCCGTGAAGCCGTCGGTCTCGCCGGGCTGGGTCATTACATTGCACACATAGATTCGCAGGGCGTTGGTGGCGCGCAGTGCGCCGGCGATTTTGGGCACGAGCAGGTTCGGAATGACGCTGGTGAACAGGCTGCCTGGACCCAGCACAATCACATCCGCCTGACGGATGGCGTCGAGGGCTTCCTGGGGCGGCTCCACATCGGGCGGGCTAAGGTGCATCCGCCGAATGCGCGCGGGGTACTCTACAATCGCCGTCTCGCCTTCGACGCACGCGCCGTCGTCCATTTCCGCCCGCAGGTTCACATGCGTCAGCGTGGAGGGCAGCACGCGCCCGCGAATTGCCAGCACCTTGCTGATCTCCTGAATCGCCTGTTCGAAGTCGCCCTTGATTTGGGTCATCGCGGCAATCAGCAGGTTGCCGACCGAGTGCCCGCTGAGGTTGCCTGTGGTGTCTTGGAAGCGGTGCTGCAGCAGGGCGGTCATCGCGCCTTCGGCGTCGGCGAGTGCAATCAGGCAGTTGCGGATGTCACCTGGTGGGAGGATACCCAACTCGTGGCGCAGTCTGCCCGACGAGCCGCCGTCGTCGGTGACGGTCACGATGGCGACGATGTTGGCGGTGTAGCGTTTGATGCCGCGCAGCATGGTGGACAGCCCTGTGCCGCCGCCGATGACCACCACGCGCTTGCCGTGCGCCATCAGCGTGTAGCGCGACAGCACATCCCACACGCGCCCGCTGGCGCGCGGCTGCAAGATGCCGACCAGCGTGCGCCACGCGCGGCGCAGCCCCCACCACCACACGCCCAGCCCCGCGAGGATCAGCGCGCCGCCCAGTCCCCAGCGCATCGCCTGCGCCGCGTGCGGGGTAGGCGCCACTTGACGAATCGGCTGGTCGATTGCGTGGTAGAGGCTATTGAGCCACTCGGCAGGCGCGCCTGCCAACGCCACCCACAGCCCTGCCAGCGCAATCAGCAGTCCGACGCTGGAGAACGCCAGCCAGCGCTTGACCTGCATGCCGGGCATCAGCCAACGCCAGCGTCCGTCGCGCATGCTATGCCTCCTCCCGCGTCAAGTCGCGGTGTTCCACCGTCGCGCGGTAGCCTTGATCGATAAACCACTGCTGCAGGGCTTCGCTCAGCACCACTGACCGATGGCGTCCGCCCGTGCAGCCAATCCCCACAGTGAGGTACGCTTTGCCTTCCCGCTCGTAGCGTGGCAGTAGGTACGCCAAAAAGTTTCGCACCGTCTCCAGAAACTCCTGCGTTTCGGAGTCGCCCAGCACATAGGCGCGCACGGCGGCGTCTGTGCCGGGCTTGGGCTTGAGGTGAGGCACATAGTGTGGATTGCGCAGGAAACGCACATCGAACACGAGGTCGGCGTCGGCGGGCACGCCGTATTTGAAGCCGAACGACACGATGCGCACGCGCAGTGGCGGCTGCGCTTTCTCGTCAGCGTAGAGTTGGCGGATTGCCTCGCGCAGGTCTTGCGGCTTGAACAGCGTGGTGTCCAGGGTGTGGTCGGCGATGGCTTTGAGAGGGGCGAGCAGGGCGCGTTCGGCGCGGATGGCTTTCGGCAGGCTCGGCTCGCGGCTTGCCAGCGGGTGCGGGCGGCGCGTCTCCTTGAAACGGCGCACCAGCACCTCGTCGGCGCAGTCCAGAAACAGCACTTCGAGGGGCACGCCGTCCGCACGCATCTGGAGCGCGGTCTGCTCGGCGTCTTCCAACGGTTCGTTCGCGCGGGTGTCCACCACGACCGCCACGCGCTGTCCCGTCGCGACGCGCTCGCGCAGCGCGCGTAGCATCGACGGGGGCAGGTTGTCGATGCAGAAGTATCCGATGTCTTCCAGCGTCTGCAGGGCGAGCGTCTTGCCCGCGCCCGATACGCCCGACACCAGCACCAGCCGCCCCGCGCTCATTTGCCCCCTCCCAGCACCAGTGCGCTGAGCGCGCCGTGTGTTAGCCCCACAAGCACGGCGGGTACAATCGCCGAGGCGGGCTGTCCCAGCAGGTAGCCCGCGAACAGCTGCTCGCTCAGCTGCGCGAAGAAGAAGAACACCAGCCCGTTGACCACCAGCGCGACCAGCATCAGTTTTGCCGCGCGCCCCTTGCGAAACGCCAGCGACGCCAGCCCGACGAACACAGCGACAATTAGGCTCATCACAGCGCTCATCGCCAGCGATTCCTGCCAATACGCGCTCGGCTGGATGTCCAGCGCGACGATAAGCCGCTCCCCGCCGCGATAGGGCGGCTCGCGGTCAACGGCTTCCGCGCCAAGCCGCGTCTCCAGCGCGTTCTCGTAGCGTGTGCGCAGCGCATTCAGCCCGTACAGCACCCCCATGTGCGCCCCTGTCAGCAGCGCATACAGCCCAATCCAAATCGCCAGCCCCCGCAGCAGTCGTCCCACGCCGATTACCTCCGTTTCTGCGGCTCGTCGCGCAGCAGCACACCGCTGAGCAGCCCGTTGATGACGCCCAGCACGAGGCTCCCGTACAGCGCCGCCCAGAAGTTGCCCACGCGGAAGTTGAATGGCGCAAGCGCGAACACCGCCCAAAACAACAGCGTGTTCACCAACAGCCCCGCAACCCCCAGCGTCAGGCAGTTCAGCGGCAGCAGCGCGAGTTTTACCCCGCGCTTGATGAAGGCGTTCACCAGTCCCAGCAGCAGCGCCATAATCAGATTGTCCTGCCATTTCGGGCTGGGACTCATGTCCAGCCCCAGTTGCGCGCCGCTCCAGAAGGTTAGGTGTAGCGCGACCGCGAAGATCAGCCATTTGAACAGGAACTGCATCGGGCGAGATTATACCGCGTGGGGGCGCGCCGCACCGCGCCCCCACGCAACTTACCTCTGCGCCGCCTTCTGGAACTTCTCGTAGCGGGCGCGGATCTCTTGTTTCGACTCGGCGGGCATCGCGGGGTCTTTCTCGGCGAGGTCTACCGCCATCTTCTGATACTTGAGCGCGTTCTGCACATCGCCGCTTTTGAAGTAGGCGTAGGCGAGCGTGTCAAGGACGGAAGCGTCTTGCTCTTTGGTCAACTCGACGGCGCGCCGTGCGATGGTGATTGCCGCCTGATAGTCGGGCGACTTGAGCGGCGGGTTCGTGTCATCGTCCACGATTGTCCACGCGAGGATGTTCAGCACCTGCGCGTTATCTTTGAACTCGTTCTGGGCAAGTTGCAGCGCGTAGGCGTACGCCTGCTTCTCGTCCACGCGCAGCAGCGTCTCGAAGCGCGTCAGCTTCAAATCGGAGGCGAACTCGCTGTATTTGGGGATCATCGCATCGAGTTTGGCGAGCGCGTCCGCGTACTTGCGCTGCTGCATGAGTTGGACATACTCCGCGTAGTCGGCTTGAATGGCTTCCATCTGCTCGCGGATGCGCTTTTGCCGTTCCGCTTCCGCTTTCCAGTCGAAGTTGCCCGCCAGCACCTTCTCCAGCACCTCATCCAGTCCACCCATCGGGTGCCCAATCCAGACGATGCGCTTCTGCGGGTCGATCACGAAGGCGGTAGGGATACCGTTTTGCCCAGCGGCTTCCATCCAGGTTTTGGCAATGACGCCCTCCGCGCCGTCCACGGCGACGGTGTAGTTCATCTGGTTGCCCATGTCTTGCACGAACTTCTCCACGCGCTGGATGTGGGCGTTCGGGTCGTTCGCGTCGGCGCGCTCCCATACGCTGACGCCGATAATCGTGACCTTATCCTTGTATTTCTCGGCGAGTTTGGTTAGGTGGGGGATGGTCTGTCGGCACGGACCGCACCAAGTCGCCCAGAACTCTACGACATAGACCTTGCCTTGTTGGAACTGCTTGACGGGTTGTCCCTTGACCCACTTGGCGACGGGCAGGGTGGGGGCGGGGTCGCCCACTTTGAGCGTCTGCGCCCAACCGCTGAGCGCGAGCGTGAATGCTGCTACGGCAATCGCGTATCGCATCGGAATCACCTCGTGGGGATAGTATACTTAACGGTGCGCGAGAGCCGCCGATGGATGAGCCGCTGATTACGGTCGTCGTGCCGATTTACAACGAGGAAGGCACGCTGCTGGAACTCTTGGAGCGCTTGCGCCGCGCCCCGTTCCGCAAGGAGATTATCGTCGTTGACGATGGCTCCACCGACAAGACGCCCGACATCCTCGCTGAGCAGCGCGATATTGTAGCGTTGCGCCACGAGCGCAATCGGGGCAAGGGGGCGGCGATTCGCACCGCGCTGCAGCACGCCACAGGCGACATTCTCATCATCCAAGACGCCGACTTGGAGTACGACCCGAACGAGATTCCGAAGGTGGTGGAGCCGATTATCAAGGGCGAGGCGCAGGTGGTGTACGGCTCGCGCTTTTTTAGGGGCTTGCCGCGCGAGATGCCGCTGCCGAACAAAATCGCGAACATCCTGCTGGCGTGGGCAGTGCGGATCCTGTTTCGCTACCCGCTCACGGACGAGGCGACCTGCTACAAGGCGTTCCGCACCGACCTGCTGCGCTCGATGAACCTCAAGTGCGAGCGGTTCGAGTTCTGCCCCGAGGTCACGGCGAAGTCGCTTAGGCGTGGCATACCTATTCGCGAGGTGGAGTTGTTGCACTACCGCCCCCGCCGCAAGGCGGAGGGCAAGAAAATCCGCTGGACGGACGGGTTGGAAGCGATTTGGACGCTTTTGCGCTACCGCTTTCGGGACTGATTAGCGTGCCACCTCTTGGATTTCGTAGCACACGATGCGATCGCCCTCTTGGTAGGCGTCGAATCCTTCGAGGGTGAGACCGCATTCGTAGCCAGCGGCGATTTCGCGGCGGTCTTCCTTGAGATGGCGCAGGGTGGCGATTTTGCTTTCGTGGACGACCTCGCCGCCGCGAATCAGGCGGGCAGGGGCGTTACGCACGATTTTGCCCTCCAGCACATAGCAGCCTGCGACGACCACCCCGCGCGAGAGTTTGAACACGGCGCGCACCTCCGCCGTGCCCAACACAACCTCTTTGACTTCGGGTTCCAGCAGCCCGTGCAGCGCCTTCTCCATCTCTTCCAGCAGTTCGTAGATGATGCGGTAGGTGCGCACATCGACGCGGTTCGCTTTGGCTTTGCTTTGGGCGTTGCTTTCCACCTTCACATTGAAGCCCAGCACGACGGCGTCGGCGGCGATGGCGAAGTCGATGTCCGCTTCGGTGATATTGCCCACATTCGCGTTGATGATTTTCATCTCGACGCCTTCGGGCTTGTCGAGTTTGAGCAGCGCGTCGCGGATGGCTTCCACCGAGCCGTAGGTGTCCGCCTTGAGGATGATGTTGAGCGATTTGGTCTCGCCTGCCTGCATCTGCTTGAACAGTTCGGCGAGGTTCACGCGGCGGGTGGGGCGGGCGACTTCGGGGCGTTTTTCCGCTTCGAGGCGCTCCTCGACGATTTGTCGGGCGCGCGCCTCGGTATCGACTCGTTCGGCGCGGTCGCCTGCGACGGGCACATCGTTGAGTCCCATCACCTCGACGGGCGTGGCGGGCGTCGCGCTATCGATTTGTTTGCCTGTGTGGTCGAACATCGCGCGGATTTTGCCCCAAGTTTTGCCCACGACGAGGATGTCGCCGCGCTTGAGTGTGCCCTGTTGCACAAGGATGGTCGCCACGGGACCGCGTCCCTTGTCGAGTTTCGCTTCAATGACTGTGCCCTGGAACTCGGCTTTCGGGTCGGCTTTCAGCTCCGCCAGTTCCGCCACGAGCAGAATCATCTCCAGCAAGGTGTCCACACCCTCGCCCGTGAGCGCGGAGACGGGCACGCAGATGGTGTCGCCGCCCCACGCTTCGGGCACGAGTTCGTACTGGGTGAGTTGCTGCAGCACGCGGTCGGGGTTCGCTTCGGGCTTGTCGATTTTGTTGATGGCGACGATGATGGGCACTTTCGCGTTTTTGGCGTGGTTGATGGCTTCTACGGTTTGGGGCATAATGCCGTCATCGGCGGCGACGACCAGCACCACGATGTCGGTGACCTGTGCGCCGCGGGCGCGCATGGCGGTGAACGCCTCGTGCCCAGGCGTATCCAAAAAGGTGATGAGTTTGCCGTTCACTTCGGCTTGGTACGCGCCGATGTGCTGCGTGATGCCGCCGAACTCGCGCTCGGCGACGCGCGTCTTGCGGATGTAGTCCAGCAGGCTTGTCTTGCCGTGGTCCACATGCCCCATGATGGTGACCACGGGCGGTCGGGGCTGTGCGCCGACCACAGCGGCTTGAGCAGGGGGTTGAGCGGCGGGTTTTTCGGCGGGCTTGGGCGTCTCCCACTGCACGGTCAGCCCGAAGTCGGCGGCGACCTTCTCGGCAAGCTCGGGGTCTAACTTCTGCACGGGGGTCACCAGCTTGCCGTGCTTGACCATGATGTGCTTCTGGATTTCGGTGGGGGCGCGTTCCATCGCCTCGGCGAGGTCGCGCACGGTCAACTCGCGCGGCAGCACCAGTGTCTTCAGGTCGCCGACGAGTTCCCGAGCCATCTCTTTGACCAGCTGCGCGGTCTCCTCGTCCAGACCCTGCTTCCACTCGCGCTCGTCGACGCCCAGCTCCGCCAAAATCTCCTTCAGGCGGCTGGTAGAAACGCCTATTTCCTCTGCCAGTTCTCGTATCGATAGTTTCGTTTTCGCCATCGGCTCTCAACCCCTCATCAAGGCTGACGATGATTATACCCAACGGGTTGCAAAAGGCGCTAATGGGGTATAATACCGCTGGAGGCCACTATGAATAAGATCGGTCTGATTCTGGCACTGGCAGCCCTGCTGGGCGCAGGCGCTGCAGCGTTAATTGTCGGCGCGAAGGGCGGCAGCACGACTCCTACGGCGTCAGTATCCACCCCGGAGAAGGCGTCCTGCTGCTCGGGACACAACAAGTAAGACGCGACACGCACGCGACGGGGGAGGGGCGTCATGCCTCTCCCCTGAACGATTTGTGGGATGATACGCAAAGCCATCGTGCCGATGGCTGGGTTGGGCACGCGCCTGTACCCAATCAGTGTGGTGTTGCCAAAGGGGTTGATGCCGTTCGTGTTGCCTGACGGCAGGCTCGCGACGGGTCTGCAACTAATTGCCGAGTCGCTCCTTGAATCGGGCGTCGAGCAGATTGGGGTCGTGGTCTCGCCTGAGAATCGCCCTGTGTACGAGGCGTTTTTGGAGGGCGGCGGCGAACAGTACGCGCCCGCCCGCGCAAAACGCCCTGCGCTTCAAGAGACCTACGAGTCGTTGCAGCAGCTGCGGGCGCATATCGAGTTTGTCGAGCAGCCGTGGTTATGGGGACTGGGGCACGCGGTTTGGTGTGCGCGTGCGTTCGCCTGTGGGGATGCCGTGCTGGTGCTACTGGGCGACCATATCCCGCTGCCGTTGGAGTGTCCAACGGCGATAACCGAAGTCGCGCGGCTTTATGCGCAATATAAGTCGCCCGTGTACGGGGTGCACCGGGTTCCTGCGGGCAAGGTCGCGCAGTACGGCATTTTGCAGGGCGCACCGACGGAAACGCCCCGCGTGTACCGCCTGCTGCAGCTCCACGAGAAGCCGACGCAGGCGTATGCGCAGCAGCATCTGCGCACAGCGGGGCTGGGCGCGGACGAGTTTTTCGCGCACAACGGCGTGTACGCCTTCCCGCCTGCGCTGTGGGACACGCTGGAGCAAATCGCAGCGCACTACAGCCCCGACGGCGGCGAATGGACGCTGACCTATGCGCAGCAACGCCTGCTGGAGCAAATGCCTGCCTACATAATAGAGTCGACGCACAGCGGACTGGACTTCGGTACGGCAGAAGAGTATCGGCGGGCGTTCGGCTATTTAGCGGGGTACGGCGATGTATAAGGCGGAGTTTCGGTATCGCGATGCGACGCTTGCGTTGACCGCACAGCCCGACGGCAAGGGCTGGCGCGTTGTGCTGCCCGATGGGACAGAGCGCACAGTAGCGCGCGCGGAGGTTGTCGGCGACCGCGTTGTGCTGCATACCGACACGGGGTGCGTCGCGCTGGCGTTCGCGCGCACGGCGCAGGGGCTTGAGATCCAGTATCGCGGGCGCGTTTATCGGTTCCAGCGGGTGGAAGCGTTCGCGGGGGCTGCGCCGCTCGCGCACTCCAGCGCGGAAGGGGCACTGACTGCGCCGATGCCAGGGCTGGTGAGCAAGGTGTTCGTGCAGCAGGGCGAGCGCGTCGAGGCGGGGCAGCGGCTGCTGGTGCTGGAGGCGATGAAGACCGAGCAGGCGTTGCGCGCGCCGTTTGCGGGCGTCGTGGCGCGCCTAAACACGCAGGAGGGCGACCTCGTGCAGGAAGGTGCGGTGCTGATAGTCATCGAGGAGTCGTTAGACAGCAGTGCAGACATTCGAAAACCCCCTCCTGGTTCCCCCTGCCCGCAGGGGGAACCCAACGGGCGCGGTTCCCCTCGCGAAGCGGAAGGAGGGGGCAACGATAGTTTCTTGTGAACTGGTGGGTCAATTGGCATTAACTAAACAAAATCATCTTCGCGACTATAAAGTAGACCAGCAGTCCTGCCGCGTCTATCAGTGTGGTGATGAATGGCGCGGACATAACCGCAGGGTCGATATTGAGGCGCTTTGCCAAAAGGGGCAGTGCAGCACCGACTGTGGTCGCCATGGTGATGATGAGCATCTGGCTTATCCCTACGGTTAGGGCGAGCTGGACTCGTGTCGTGAAATCCTTTTGAGGTGTCCAGATAAAGGCGTTCAAAATGCCCACGATGCCGATGAGGAGTCCGAGGGTGATGCCTGTGATTAACTCGCGTCCCATGACTCGTAGCACCTGCGTCAGGCGAATTTCCCCCAAGGCGAGTGCGCGGGTGATGGTGGTGGTCGTCTGCGCGCCTGCGTTGCCGCCCGTGCCAATCAGCAACGGAATAAACCACGCCAAAGCGGACATCTGCTGGAGTTCCTCATCGTAGTGGCGCAGCACTGTGCCTGTGAGCCGTTCCGCGAGGAACAGCAGAATCAGCCAGCGCACGCGCTTTTGCACCAGTCGCCACGGGCTTTGCCGCAGGTACGGCTCTTCGGTCGCCTCCACGCCGCCGAGTTTCAGCACATCCTCCGTGCTCTCGCTCACCAGAATATCGACCACATCGTCCACCGTCACGATGCCCAGCATGCGTCCCAGTTCGTCCACGACGGGCACGGCGAGCAGGTCGTACTTGGAGAGCAGGTTCGCGACCTCTTCCTGATCGGTTTCGGGCTGCACGACGATGGGGTCAGGCTCCATGATTTGCTCGATGCGCTTGCTGGGGTCGCTGATGACCACATCGCGCAGCGAGCAGACGCCAATCAGTCGCTGACGCGCGTCCACCACATAGAGGTAGTAGATGGTCTCGATTTCGCTGCCGACTTGACGCAGGTAGTCCAGCGTCATTTCGACCGTCCAGTCGGGTCGCACGCGCACATACTGGCGCACCATCAGGCGTCCCGCGGTGTTTTCGGGGTACTCCAGCAGTTCGCGCACCTCGCGGGCTTCTGGGGGCGCCATTTGCTGCAGGAGCGCGTTCGCCTTCGCCTCGTCCAGTTCGTCGATGATTTGCGCGGCGTCGTCGGCGGGGATGAGTTGCAGCAGGCGCGCGGCTTTCTCCAGCGGGATATGCTCGAAAATCTCGTCGACCAGCGACGGCTCCAAGTATTCGAGGATTTCGGAGGCGACGGTTTCGTCCATCTGCATCAGCGCGTGCGCCTGCTCGGCGGGGCTGTCCATTAGCGTGAGTGCCTCCGCCAAGTCTTGGGGTGCGTACTCCTCCAAGAGGTCTTTCAGCGCGCCGTCAGGCTGTTGCAGCGCGTTGCGCAACTCCGTCAGCAAGGCTTCCGTGCGGGTCTCCATCGGTTCCCTCCGTTGTGGGTGGGCTATGCGCCGTCGAGCAGGTCGTGTACCGAGAGCGTCCAGTCGGGCGCGAACAGCGGCGCGAGTATTGCCTCCGCCGTGTAGACCTGCACGCTTTGGTACGAATCGCCTGCGGGCGTGCGGTGAACCTCTACCTGCCGCTCCGCGAGGTTCACAATCCAGTATTCGGGAATGCCCGCGCGGGCGTACAGGGGCAGTTTCAGCAGGCGGTCGCGCGGCAGCGAACTGTGGGCAATCTCCACAATCAGCAGCGCGGTTTCGGGGTGATGTGTGCGGTAGTCGCTGGGGCGACCTGGTACGACGGCAAGGTCGGGGATGACCTCACTGTCGCCCAAGCGCAGCGGCTTTTCGATGCGCACATGCCAGTCTGTGCTGCGCCGTTCCAGCAGGCGGTAAGCCAGCGCAGTGCCCAGCGCGGCGTGTTCAGGTCCTTCGGGCGTCATCGGGTAGATGTCTCCCTCAATCAGTTCGTAGCGCGTCTCGTCGTCCAGCAGTCCCAGTTCCCCCAGTTGGTGGAACATCTCAGGCGTGAATCGCATGCGCTGCAGGGCGAGCGCGTGCGCCGCAGCGTCTTCGGGAGTTGTCCTCTGCGCCGTAGGCAACGACATCAGTTCAAGTATACCTTGTGGGCAGGAGTCGGGCAGCGTTGTGCGTATTAGGCGGTTATGAGCCTGCGGATTGCCGAGAACAGCCTCGTGCTGTTTCAGGGCGACAGCATCACGGACGGCGGACGCGAGCGCGCCGACCCGAACCACTTGGGCTGGGGCTACCCGCGCGTCGTGGCGAACTGGCTGAGCGCCCTCTACCCCGAACGCCGCCTGCGCTTTGTGAATCGGGGCATCAGCGGCAACCGCGTGCGCGACCTACTCGCCCGCTGGAAAAGCGACTGCATCGACCTGCAGCCCGACTGGGTCTCCATCCTGATTGGCATCAACGACACTTGGCGGCGGTACGATTCGAACGACCCGACGGCTGTGGAGGCGTTCGAGCGGGATTACCGCGCGCTGCTGCAACTCACGCGCGAGCGCACGAAGGCGCAGATTCTGCTGATGGAGCCGTTCGTGCTGCACACACCGCCCGACCGCGCGGCGTGGCGCGAAGACCTGAGCCCCAAAATTGAGGTGGTGCGTCGGCTGGCGAGCGAGTTCAACGCGACGCTTGTGCCGTTGGATCAGCGGTTCAGCGCGGCGGCGCGTAAACGCCCGCCCGATTTCTGGGCGCCCGACGGCGTGCATCCGTCCGAGGCGGGGCACACGCTGATTGCGCAGGCGTGGCTGGAGGCGGTCGGCGTGAAGGTGCAGTAGGCGACGATGCGCATCGAGTGGCACGCGACGATTGACACCACGCAGCGTCGGGCGCGGGAGTTGGTGGAGCAGGGCGACCGCCGCTACGACGCCGTGTGCGCCGACCACCAGACCGCAGGGCGCGGCAGGCAGGGCGCACAGTGGCTGGACGCGCCTGGACAGAGCCTGCTGATCTCGCTGATTCTGTGGGACGCGCCGCTGCCAGAGCCTGTGGGGTTGCTGGGCGTGTGCGCTGCGCTGGCTACCGCCGACGCGCTGGAAGCTCACTACCCCGACCTGCCCCCCCTGCGCCTGAAGTACCCGAACGACCTGCTGCTGCACGGGCGCAAACTGGGCGGCGTGCTGGCGGAGGGGGTGGAAGGCGTCGCCGTCGTCGGCGTCGGGGTGAACCTTAGCCAGATGGCGTTCCCCCCCGAATTGGAGGCGATCGCAATCTCCGTCGCGCAGGGACGCGGGCGAGGGTTCGATGAGCGCGTCCCTGAATCGGCGCGTGCGGCGCTGATCGAGACGATGGCGTGCAACCTGAGTCGCCTGCTGACGCTGTGGCGCGACGCGCCCACGCAGGTGCACGCCTTCTGGCAGGCGCGCGACGATACCGCAGGGCGCGCCTACCGCATCCAAGACCTGCCCGACCAGCCCATCGGCGTCGCCCTGGGGGTTCGCCCCGACTTCCAACTCGCCCTGCGCCTGCCCAGCGGGGAAACCTATAACACTTACTACGCCAGCACGGTATAATTGCTTTGTGAACCTGAAGGAGATTGTTTGGCACACTCCTGACATGGAGTGCGAGGGGTGCGTGCGCTCGATACACCGCGCGCTGGACGACATCGACGGCGTGCAGCAGGTGGAGGTGGACTTGCTCCAGAAGACGGTGCGGATCGTGTTCGATACGGCGCGTGTGGACGAGACGCACCTGCAACAGGCGATTGAAGCAGCAGGCTTTACTCCCTCCCGATAGGAGGAAATATGGCGACTTTGCCCGAATATCGGCGGTTCACGCGGGTGAACCTGCCCGTGTGGGTGATTGTGGGCGCGGCGGTGCTGTGGGGCGTAGTCAGCAAGCTGCAGGGCAAGTTCGTGCTGTCGTGGGGGCAGATGGGACTGCTGATAG
>Ga0272449_1001793_pt1 | contig 21225 bp, 17 predicted proteins | sample YNPCB0241_FD_198679 | JGI IMG/M metagenome (GOLD analysis project Ga0272449, IMG submission 198679) | Hot spring sediment microbial communities from Yellowstone National Park, WY, United States - YNP-CB-024-1 | ecosystem: Environmental > Aquatic > Thermal springs > Hot (42-90C) > Sediment... | reverse complement strand
GGGTTTTTCTGGCTCCTGGAAGCCCATTGCTGCAAGGATGGGAAGAGCCGTTGCTGCCCACGCTATTCGCAAGAAGAGTTGCCCGGTCATCTTCTTACCTCCGAGAGTGGCGACTTTTTTACCGTCATAGTCCCTTCCCCGCCTTCAAAGAGCGGGTAACACCCTGAGGCTCGCTTTCACCATATCCGGGCCGGAAGGGGTAGTCAAGCAAGGCATGGGATGGCTCGCGACCAGATTGGACAACCCTTGGCCTGCCTGGTAACGGGCCTGGCCACGAGGCCACCATGCAGTTAGAAACCCGGGCAATTGGCGAGCTGGGGAATTTTCACCCATGCCCTGGGTTAATGGGGAATTCGGCCAAAGCTTGCCGTCACCGCGGGGTCGCAATCTGGCAGTTGGCTTGGAGCGCGCCCCTACCGACAGGGGTTTCCGGAAGGGCTTTGTGCGTTGCCTGATAAAGAGGCGATTACTCCCGGCGGAAGGCGGGCTTTGCCGAAGCGCGCTATTCCTCTAGACATAGGGTGCTGGCTCCAAGCCCAATTCGGCGGGAAATCGGCGAAAAGGCGGGCATTTAGGAAAGACATCCCCCTGCCAAGTTTGCCGGCTCCATGCCAAAACGAGGGGTTCCGTTAAAACTGTTTTGATATTGCCGGCGAAGGGTCCGGAGCCAGCTCTTGGGGGATTATGGCGAGGAGCCGCTTGGATCCGGGAGGGTGGGCTTAAGGAGGCCAGGCCGAAATGACGTGAAGGATGATCTGCAGCGAGCCTATCGAAGCACGCTCCACACACCGAAAAATTGGGACTCTGCGAGCGGTTTTCCGGGGCCGGATTAGGGGGGTGCCAAAATGGCAGAGCCCTTCGGGCTTGGCGGTTTCTGTGAGGGAGAGCCACTTCTGGGTATTGTGCGTAACATCTCGAAAAGTCGCGGGTTACGTCGAGCGGGATTTCCCGAAATCCGGATTTGGCACGGAGATTGCGACTTGGGTTGGGCAAACCATGTTTCCGGCCGCTTTGGCAGGGAGGCAGTGTCGGCCTATTTTCCCGAGAAGCGGTGGCCTCGAGAGGGACCTCCCGCCTAGGTGGTACCGGGAGGTGGCGGAAGAAATCTTTGAGGCCGGATCTGAATAAGCACGCTTCCGACAGGGGCGATGTGTGAAACGAGGATTTCTTGCAGGCGGTTTTGCCTTGAGCCAAGTTAGCCGAGCACGTCGGGCGTTCTGAGGTCTGAGGTCGGTAAAAGTTATCGCGGAAGCTCAAAAGCGACTGTCTTTGGAGGTTTGTGAGCATGGCAAAAAAGAAGGAAGGCGAAAATACCAAGAACTTAACCATTCAGCCGATCGGTGATCGGGTGCTCATCGAGCGGGAACCTTCTGAGGAGAAAACTCCTGGCGGTATCGTTCTTCCGGACACAGCCAAGGACAAGCCTAAACGTGGCAAGGTGATCTCCCTCGGCGAAGGGCGATTGCTCCGGGACGGAACGCGGGCACCTTTCCAGGTGAAAGTGGGTGACCGCGTGGTCTTCAGTGCCTATGCCGGCGAAGAGCTTAAAGTAGACGATCGTGAACTTTTGCTCATGCGGGAGGACGATATCCTGGCTATCATCGAGTAACACTTGAGGATAAAAGCGGCAAAATCGGGCCAGTATCTCGGCAGATCCTGCGGGCCCGTGCAAACACGGATTTTTGGAGAAGCGTGGGGCGGGGGGCTAATGAAAGGTACACGTTGGCAGACAATGGTTCTTAGGGCATGGCGATGACCAGTTGAGTGGGAAAAAAGGCCGGTAGCAATTCTCTAAGAAAGAAGGAGTCAAGCAGCTATGGCCAAAATGATCGCGTTCGATCAGGAAGCCCGCGATGCGATTCGCCGCGGGGTTGCAAAGTTGGCACAAGCGGTGAAGGTCACTCTTGGGCCACGGGGTCGGAATGTAATCATCCAGAAGAGCTTCGGATCCCCAACGGTCACCAAAGACGGGGTGACCGTGGCTAAGGAGATCGAGCTGGAAGATCCTTACGAGAACATGGGGGCCCGGCTGGTTCGGGAGGTGGCTTCCAAGACCAGTGATGCGGCAGGCGATGGGACCACCACGGCCACCATCCTGGCAGAGGCGATCTTCCTCGAAGGTTTGAAGGCTGTGGTGTCCGGGGTTAATCCGGTACTCCTGAAACAGGGGATCGAAAAGGCGGTAGAAGATGTTTGCGATAAGCTCAAAAAGATGTCGATCCCCATTAAGACGACCAAAGAGATGGCCCAGGTGGCTGCAGTAGCTGCCAATAACGATATGGAAATTGGCGAAAAGCTCGCCGAAGCAATGGACAAGGTGGGCAAGGACGGGGTGATTACCGTCGACGAGGGCAAGGGCCTGGGGATTGAGATCGAGCTTGTGGAAGGGATGCAGTTTGACCGCGGTTATCTATCGCCTTACTTTGTGACCGATCCCCAGACCATGCAGTGCGTGCTCGAGGATGCCTACATCCTCATCCACGAAAAGAAGCTTTCCGGCGTGAAGGAACTGGTGCCGCTCCTGCAAGCGGTGGTCAATGCGGGCAAGCCGCTCCTGGTGATCGCCGAGGATGTGGAAGGGGATGCTCTGGCTACCCTGGTGATCAACAAGCTCCGGGGTATCATGAAGTGCTGTGCGGTGAAGGCCCCGGGTTATGGCGATCGCCGGAAAGCGATGTTGGAGGATATTGCCATCCTCACCGGCGGTATTGCTTTGTTTGAAAGCTTAGGACGGAAACTGGAGAACGTGACCCTGGCCGAACTCGGTCGAGCCAAGAAGATTATCGTCGACAAGGATAACACCACGATTATCGAAGGTGCCGGCAAGAGCTCGGAGATCAAGGCCCGGATCGAGCAGCTTCGTCGCGAGATCGAAAACACCACAAGCGATTACGACCGCGAGAAGCTGGAGGAACGGGTGGCCAAGCTTGCCGGCGGTGTGGCCAAGATCCTCGTGGGGGCCGCCACCGAGAGTGAAATGAAGGAAAAGAAGGCCCGGGTGGAGGATGCTCTGCATGCGACTCGGGCGGCGGTAGAGGAAGGGATTCTGCCCGGTGGTGGAGTGGCTCTCCTGCGAGCGGCTATGCAGTGCAAGCCCAGTGGACTCAGCCACGATGAAGAGATCGGTTACAACATTGTCCTCCGGGCTTGCCGGTATCCGCTCACCCAGATTGCCGCCAATGCCGGTAAGGACGGGACGGTCATCTGCGAAAAGGTGGCCGAGATGGACGGCAACATGGGTTATAACGCCTTGACCGACCGGTTCGAGGATATGGTCAAGGCGGGGATCATCGACCCCACGAAGGTGACCCGCACAGCCCTCCAGAATGCCGCCAGTGTGGCCACCTTGCTCCTTACCAGCGAGGCCCTGGTAGCCGAAAAACCTAAGGAAGAGAAAGAAGGGGCCGATCACGAGCATTGATGGAGGCAAGTAGTCGGCTGAAGATCAGCTTCGGCTAATGAAAAATCGGTGGGTTTTAAAGGGATTTTCCCCAGGGCTTGCCTTGGTCGAGAGGCACTGAAACCGCTAGTGGCAGTTGAGGTTTCCAGCCAGAGGAAAAAGGTAGGCCCTGAAGTTCAAAAAATCCCTTCTTGCTAGTTACTGGGCCGGACGGAACCGGCCTTTTTCTTTTTTCACGCAAAGGAAGAGTCGAGCCTCCCGAGCCGATGGGAACGGGCTTCGACGAAGCTCCTAAGCAACGCTTGTTGCAGAGCGTTTGCCGAGGCCCGAGAGTTTCAGAAATACCTCGCCCTATAGCCTGAAGGTCACAAAGGCGGCCGAGGGAGTTCGTCCCGGTACATCGGGTCAGGTTGTAGAGGTGTTGTCGAGGGAAGGTCATTGCCGATATGCCCGCACCTTTTCCATAAGCCGATTCGCTTCCCCAATGCCGGGGCAATCGGTGACGTGATACAGGACACCTCCGGGCAACTCCCGGCGGAAGAGCTTCTCTTGGAACCGGTCCCATGTAACCTGGACCACCAAAGGAAGATCGCCACTAATCTTTTGAAGCCGGGGAAGTTCATCCACCGCAGGGGGGAAGCCTCGGTCATCTCCGAGGAAAATAGCTCTGAGCTTCGGAAGGTCGGCCACTGCCTCGAGCAAGTGTCGGCCATTGCCATGGAGGTGGAGCACGGCACCATCAAAATGGGCAAAGATCCGTTCGAGGACCGGTCGGCCCCACAGTTCAAAATGCTCCCGACGGGTCATGTGAAAAGGATCGACACTTTCGGAAATTACCCGGCCCGGGGCCCATTGGACCATGTTGCTTGCGGTGCCCCCGGCCAAAAGTGGCACATGCTCGAAAAAGGCTTCTTGAACCGCAAGGTTTACCTCGTAAGCAAGGTTGAAGGCCCGCCTCACCCACTCGGGATCCTCATAAAGAAGAAGGTAACTCTGGGTTGCCCCCACGAGCTCGAAGAGGAAATTCATGCCATTAATCAGGATGAAGTGGCTGATGGCAAATCGGCCGGCAGCTCGGGCCGCAAAGGTATCCAGCCATTCCACGTAGCGTTTAAACACAGGTCCCGTACGGTCGAACCGAAGACTTTCCAACTGGGATCTATCCTTCAGGACGGGATGGACCATGGAGGAGATCCACCCGTTTTCCGGATGGGCCATATATTGGGGCACTCCACCTACCAGGGCTCCGTACAGGCCCTGGTCGAACTCGCTAAGATAGGCCGCGGGAATGGAGTCATCCTCTAGGGCAGCTCGCTCCGCAAGGTGAGTTTCCCAGAATTGGAGACGGTCTTCCAAAGGTGGCGGAGGACAATAACCGGGAGGATATCGGGCCGTAAACGCTTCCAGTGCCCGAGTTCGAATATTGAAGACGGCGAAGATTTCCCCCTGGGCCTGCCGATTGATCCATCGCCTGAGCCGAGCCAGTACCTCCGGAAGGGTCGGCTTAAACTCGAGAGCCGCTGCAGAGTCCATGAGGATTACCACCGGCTTTTTCAATAATACTTAAGAGCTTTTGTTGCGGGATCCTCGCGGTACAGAAGGGGCCGGAAAACGCTTTCGGCTCTTTTTCGTAAGATCCTGGTTAATTTTGTCGAGGCAACAACCTTAGGCTAGCCTGGACAACTTGGCGGGCAGGAAAAGTTTGAGCACTTGCACAACCCGTTGTGCTCGATCCTTCTCACCAAGTTTGCTTACGCCCCTGAATCCGCACCCCGCCCCACCTTGGGCAAGTTGCTTTCGTAAGGCACCTTGCCATTGGCCAAGGGTAAAAGCAGACTTGCCTGGCACCCGCTTGTTGGGAAGTCTGCTTGTCGGCTTTTGTCTTGGGATTGGACCTGGTGCAAACACGCGGGGGTAGCCTTTTGCAATGCTGCTCGGGTTGAGCCCAAGCCCGGGATATTTTTGTCCCCTTTTTGGGCGGAGGGAAAGCAGAGTTGTTTCTGGAATTGTCACAGATTGTTTTACCCATTGCACCTTTGCGATAGGGAGCAATCAAGGTTGGCGGTGGAAGCAAAACCTCAACTGTGGGGGCTTGTAATCCCGGTGCAGATGGCAAGCTTTTGCTAGACGTTTTAGTTTTGCTGAGAGGATAACTCATGTCCAGAAGGCTTCGGCTTTAGGGGTATTGGCTTGGTAGCCGATTGCCAAATAGGGGCCTTTGTTTGTCGGTTTCCCCCGGATTTTTCGCCCCAGCTGGTGATTCGAGAAAAAGTCAATTGGTGGGGGAGAAACTCCCGCACCCCGGAAATCAAAATTGGCCCGGGAGACCTAGATTGGTCCGGGAGGACCGGATTTGATGGGGCAGCTGTTTAGGGGTGGAGGAAATTGATTTTCGAAGCACGGGGAAAGTTACAGTTCAGGCTGGAGTTCTAGAGAAAGTGGGAGTTTCTGGAGGTTGGGGAAGCCGAGCGGCATCGCTCTGAGTGAAGCTTCCGCGGTTGGCTGGCGGGGCTTGGAGCGAATGGTGCCGAGAGGTAGGTTACCCCATTTTGGGCACACGGCCCCCGAGCGGGAAAGCCTTCCCGAACTGGGTGATTGCATCGTAGTGCGAGCGAACTAGCTTTTTTCCCTATCTGAGTCGATGGCCAACGCGAAGATGCCTAATATGCATCGTGCCGACGAGGACCGGCAGTGGCTGGAGCATTTTGGACTGCGGCGTCGACCTTTTGTGGCTGTGCCCAGCCCTGAACATTATTTCCCTGCAGAGCCGATCGAGTCGGCTAGGCAGAACTTGCTTCGCATGGTGCGGCGGGGGGAAGGGGCTGGTTTGATTGCCGGACCTCCTGGCACAGGTAAAAGCCTCCTGTGCCACCTTTTGGCACGCGAATTGGCCGATCAATTCGCCGTCGTCCTCCTCCCCGGCGGTCGGATCGATACCTCGCGGGTACTCTGGCAGGCGATCCTCTTCCGACTCGGGCTGTCTTTCTACGGGCTAAACGAGGGCGAATTGCAGATCGCTTTAGAAGCCTATCTTCGGGCCGAAGAGTTGCCTCCCTTTTTGACGCAGAGTCCCCGGGCCATTTTGCCTCCTCGCCCCGTCGTACTTTTGGTCGATGAGGCTCACGGACTTCCGCTGAAAATCTTGGAGGACATCCGGAGTTTGACCAACATTGTGGTCGGGGATATTCCGCGGGCCCACATAATCCTTTCCGGAAACATGCTGTTGGAGGATCGATTGAACAGTCCGCGGCTGGAGGCACTGGCCCAGCGGATTGTCGTCCGGGCCTATCTTCAACCATTCACTAAACCGCAGACGGAGGGATTTGTCCGGCATCAGATTGCCTTGGCCGGGGGAGATCCGCATCGCATCTTCTCGCCCGATGCCTTGGAGGCCGTCCATCGAGCAAGCGGTGGAATCCCCCGACTGGTCAATCAGATTTGTGATCATGGTTTGTTCCTGGCCTTTGCCTACGGTCGGGAAAGAATCGACTGGCAACTTGTGGAGGAGGCGTGGGCAGATCTGCAGCAATTGCCCGGTCCATGGAATGATTCGGCGGCCCGAACAAATCGGCCCAATATCATCGAATTTGGGAGCCTAAACGAAACAGCCCAAAGTTCTTCCACTTCCGGGCAAATGCCCTCCACGGTGCCCTTCCTACGTGTGGCTTCGGAGGAGTCTTCCGTAGAGTTTTCTGCTTTGGATACTCTCGACCATGTGGAGAAGGTGGTGGAAAGCCTGGTTTCGGAGGAGGCCGCCGGTTCCCGTAAAAGCTTCGCGGAAGACACTCCCGCCCTTGAGGTAGGGGAGGGAGGGCAGGCCTTCCCAACTGAGGTAGTCGGGGGAGAGCACAGCCCAGCTCCACTCGCCCCCCAGCATTTTGCGAGAACAGAAACCTACGCGGAGGCTATTGAGATCAACCCGCCCCCAGAAGCGGATCCATTTGCCGAGGTCTTCGATTCGGAGTCCGTTGTGAACACCTCTCATGTGGAATACATCTGCCGACAAAGCCATAGGTTCCGGGGCCATCGGGGGGAAATTTGGCTTTACGGGCGAAATAACCGTCGCTATGCCGCCATCGTGGGCCTGGGAGGAATCTTTTCCCAAGGGGGAGGAGATGCCTTTGAGTTTCCACCGGCAGATGGGGGTTTGGGGTGCTCGCGAGCTTCGGATCGGTTGATTTCTTCTGGGGAAAGATCCGGCGAGGCCTCGTTGCCATGGGAGGAAGGGCACGAAATTTCTTCTACTTGGATAGGTGTCATTCCCGCGGGATGCGATGGACAGTGGACCGCGGTCACATGTAATACTGAGTCTCCCCGATTAGCGGAGTTTGTCGCGGCATTTCACTCGCACCCCTTCTTCTCTCAGGAGCTCGAGGGGGAGATGAGGTTCCAAAGCGACGAAAAGGATGTAAGTGCAACTAATCTGGCGGTGTTCTCCGCCGATACCCTTCAGGCATGTGTCTCGGTAAATGAACCCAGGGAGAGCATACCCCTCCGAGACGGAATCCGTTTGCAATTCCCATGGTGTGGGATGGAGAAGCCAGGCAGCGAAAGCGACCATCCCGATCCTGGCATCGGGAGGTTGCTCCGACCGGTCCGTCGGCTCCAGTCGGTTTGCTAGTCCTAATTGATTCCCCGGGATGATGTGAGACTCGTTGCGGCTTCTGGGGGCGTTTTTCCTATTCCGGGTTCAGCAACACTGGGGCACCCGCTTGTTCCTTAAAAGAGCAGTTCCGCACGGTGACACTGAAAACCTGTATGCCAAGGACCCGGGGATCGCGGGAGCGGGGATCACGCTGGGCCGGTACCCACCCAGGTCCCCGAATTTCTAGGCACACCTCCTCGCCAGATTGGGCAGGCACGGTAAATTCCGTTTTGCCGGTGACAATCTCTGCCAATTTTTGATCGTCAAGGTAGACTCCGAAGCTTCCGGCTGGGCGATGAACTGGCACCGCTGCCTCCAAAATGACCTGGTGTTCTTCTCCCGGCGAGACAGGCAGCAGAAGGAACGACCGGGCACTACTCCAGCGGAAAGGCCGATCGGCTTTTTCCGGCCCATGCCACAAAAGGAGAAAGCGGTCATCGCCTTGCTGGCCCAAACGCAGTTGGTAGTATTGCCTCGCGGATTCATTGAGCCGAGGCACATTTCCCGCCACAGCCGCCATCGTAGTTTGATTGGGTGCCTTATTCTCCACAAAGAGCCGGCCTTTTCCTTGGAGGGCAGAGAGGATTACACTTTCCACCTCCGGGCCGATTCGCACTGCCCAACGACCCTCTTGCTGAAAGGTACAACCCTGAAGCAAGGTCCTGCCAGCCATCAGTTCTACCGCTGCTGAACCCTCCAACCCAATATCCCATTCGCAGAAGTGACAAGCGTTCAATACAAGTTGGCCTCGCTTACTCTGCATGGATACACACCGGTCGATTGGTCCCCAGAAGGAGCAATTGACCAGACTAACCGTGCCCACAACCTCGGGGCGGATTTCCAACGTGACAGCTGTCCGGCTTCCCCATCGGCCGACAAATTCGCCATTTGTGATCAAAAGACCAGGTGGCTGACATTGCTCGACCAGAACCGCCCGTTCACAGCAATCGGCTCCAATTCCCAAGAAGTTACCGTTGGCACTCCCGTGTTTGCTTGCAGAAAACTTGTAACCAACCCCGTAGCCAAAGCAAAAGGTATTGTAAACATAATGCCAGTCTGTTCGGGCAAACTCCAAGGCTACCCCATGAAGATTAATCCACTGACAAAAAGGATCTTCCGGCCGATAATGAACCCCGAAAGGCCAAAAGTGGATATTTTCAATCCGGCCAATGTCATAACATTCATCCACATAGATTCCCCGGGCGATGGGATAACCCATCACATTTCGGATCAAGTGCCGGGCAGCTCGGACCAAGCGAATGCCCTCGAAAGGATTCAGCAGCAGACAGTCCTGGACACTCACGTTCTCCACACCTTCTGCGGCAATGCAAGGGGGATAAGGGACCGGGGGTACTTCCTTCGGCGTGACTTCTGGATAAGCGATCACTAGGCCGATGACCGCCGCATTCATCCCGCCCAGACGGATAAAAGGTTCCCCTGGCGAGTTGCCGCGATTTGCAAAAGCAAGAAGCACACTTCCTGGCAAATCATCTTGCCGGCCCCATCGGGTGGTGGGAGCAAAACGATAGATTCCTTCAAGTCGCACATTGGCGGGAATCCGGAGGGTACCCTCGATCCGGTACCGACCTGCGGGCACAAAGACCACGCCTCCGCCGGTTTGGCCTGCTTCGTCAAGGAGCTTTTGAAAGAGGGGGGTATCGTCGGTAAGACCATCTCCCCGAGCCCCTGCCTCACGAACGTTCCACCACCCCGGCCGATCGGCGAGTGCGTCGCGAAGTAGCAACAGTACGACCGCGGGGACAATAACGGTAAAAGCCAATCGAAGGGGCCTGATAGCCTTCTGCTTTTCCCGTAAGTAGGTTCGAGTTTTAACTGGGCATTTCACAGTGACGGCCTTCGAGATAGCGGGCGGGGATCCTTTTTGGTTAAACCGCACACTCCCCTTAGAATAATACATTTGCGAGTAAGGTTTGCCCAGGATAGAACTCATTATTCCGCGAGTTCTGGAGACCTGCTTTAAAAATAATTTCCCTTCCCACGAATCCCCTTTCCATGTGTTCTATCGGTCACTAGTCTGTTTACTCAGTGTACGTTAGTTCTTAACCCCGTTCGTGTTAAGTGGTGGCGGTGGTGAGCGAAGGCTCTGGCATGGGGGCAGGACCGATAATCTTGCCCACAGCCTCCGCCACACGGCGACACAGTGCCATCAGTTCTTCGAATTGTTGGAAGTTTAAGGATTGGAATCCGTCGGAAAGAGCATGCTCGGGATCGGGGTGGACCTCGATGATAAGACCGTCGGCTCCCGCCGCCACGGCAGCTGCTGCCATGCGAGCAACCAGCTTTGTGTGACCGGTTCCATGGCTTGGGTCAACCACCACAGGCAAGTGGGTCCGCTCGTGGAGAGCCGGCACCGCCGACAGTGAAAGGGTGTACCGGGTATGATCTTCGAAAGTTCGGATGCCTCGCTCGCAGAGCATCACCTGGTAGTTCCCAGTGTTGAGGATGTATTCGGCCGCTAAAAGAAGTTCATCGAGGGTGGCCGCAGGACCTCGCTTGAGCAGAATGGGCTTGCCCGTTTCACCTGCGGCCTCAAGCAAGCGATAATTCTGCATATTCCGGGCACCAATTTGGAGGACATCCGCATAGCGAGCCACCAAGGGAACCTCGCTCGGGGTTAGAACCTCGGTGACGATGGGCAGACCGGTTTCCTCGCGTGCTTGGGCCAGGATTTCTAGTCCACGTTCTTTCAGACCTTGGAAGCTGTAAGGGCTAGTGCGGGGCTTGAAAGCACCGCCCCGCAAAGCATGGGCTCCGGCCGCCTTCACCGCCCGTGCCGTGGCAAGCGTTTGCTCCTCACTTTCCACCGAGCACGGTCCCGCAATAATTCCCAGATGGGCATTCCCTACCCGCAGGGGCCCGACCTGAACGACTGTTCGCTCCGGCTTTGCTTCGAGACTAGCAACTTTGTAAGGAGCTAAGATGGGAATAACCTCATCCACCCCAGGAGCACTGGCCAATGACTGACGATGTTCCCCCCGTTCGTCCCCGATTACCGCAATCACAGTTCGCTCGGTACCATGGAGAGGTATAGGCTTTAATCCTTCCTCTTCGATTCGGCGAATCATGTGGGCAATTTGTTCTGGGGTTGCACCACGTTTCATTACCACGATCATGGTTTTGAGCCTCCTCCTTTTGAGTCTACATTTCTCCGATTTCACATCTGGCTTGACCTTTTGATGACCTGGAAGGGCAAACCTTGTTCAGCCGGCCTTTTTCCTCGGCCCTGGCCCGGATGCTGCCCTGCCAATGCCGCGGGTAAAAGCCTCTTGCAACCCGGGGCAGTCCAGTTCGCAGATCGGCGAACACCCAAAACTAGCTTCTCCATGAACTTCTCCACGAACTCAAAACTGCTTTCCGACCAAAGTTCCCGAACCAACGTATCGGGGTGCCCAAGGTCGGTGACTTCATTCGCACGGTAGGTGGGTAGCGACAACCGGGGTTGTCGGACCGCTTTGCACCTTTTTCTGTTCCGAAGTTACCTGCGACGGTTTTGCCCAGGAGTGGTTTTTAGGCCTGTGTGCCAAGCAAGTTTTAGTTAACCGATTCGCTCTTTCTCGGATAATCTCCGGGCCGAAAAAGAAAAGCCCCGAAACCTGTTTTCAGGTCCCGGGGCTTTCAGATTGCTTTTGTGTTTCTTTTTCACGCCACTGTTTTTTGGCTACGCAATCTATCCGGCCCCGCGACCTGGCGGGCTAAAGTAAAACCGGAAATATCGCGCAGCCGAGCAAGACATGGCGTTTGAGTCCAAAACGGTTTGTTTTGCTCCCTCGCAGGTAGGCAATCTATTCACCAAACCTATGCCTGACGTCCACGTTATTATCGGTTGTTTTCACAGAGGAATCAAGCTAGGAGCAAGCAAATTTTTGGAAGCCCTGAACAATTCGGGGCATCAACGATTCTGGTCCAATCTGTGGATGTCTTCTGGCATTGTCGGACTACCTATTGTGGTTGTCGGACTTTCTTCATACAGGCCAGACGAATTATTTAGCAGCTCCGTTCCTAAATTGTTATGATTCGCCCCCCCGAGGGTCAGAAGACGGGAGATTCCAAAACAGCATCCATCCCCTCTGGGAAGGATAGAGTACCCCCGAGATTTCCTCTAGCTTCCTAGGGATTGGGGCTTTTCGGTGCTGAGTTCGCCTAGTATGTCGCGATCCGTTATCAAAACCGGATAATCCAGGAGGGGCAAATTGCAGAGGGCAAATCCTTCAGAGGTCCGTTCTATATGGGACGGTTTAAAAACTTGCCCCTCCAAGGGGTCGATGATTACCGGCCGTTCCAGGTTCTCCTGAGACGAAAGCTTTATCCTGAGGTCAACCCTCCGGGGAATCCATCCTTCTTGGAGGTTGGCCGGGTACCAGAAACCAGCCAGACAACGGCCCTTCCGCTCAAAAACTGTGGTAATCACCTTCTTCAGCACTTCCGAGTCCGATGTTCTTTCCAAAGATAAAGGGGAACCAGGGGACTGGGCGGTTTCCCCAGGATGTCCCGCGGGACTCAAAAGAAGTTGCCCCTCACGGACCCGCTTTGTGTCGCTGTCGAATAAGCAACAGAGGTTCCGGTAAGCAAAGTAAGCAGGTTTTGGGCTGTAATCCGTACCGCGGAGAAGGCCTTTGAAATTCGTCTTTCCTCGATAACCGACAAGGTCCACGGTGTGGAAGTAACTGGTGAGCTCCAGCTCGAAGTGGAGGTCGATGAGGATCCGGCGGAGGAGCCACTTTGCCTGCCGGATTTCATCCCATTCGAGGTCGGCAAGGGCCCCTGTGCTTTCTGGTCCTCCCACCGATGGACAGCCGTTCTCCCCTTGCCACAGGGTGGCATGCGGGGCCCTCTCCGCTAACAGTTTGCGAAAGCCGGCTAGCTCTGCCGCATAATTAGCCTCGGGCACAGGCCGGTAGGGGTGAAAGGAAATCCGATCTACCCACCGGCCAAGTCCGGCCTGCAAGCACTCGCGAAGATAGTCCACAGGCATGCCGGCAAGAGCCCCGCCAACGATCACCGCATTCGGAATCCGCTGGCGAATTTCTGGTGCTGTGATACTCACGAGGCGAACGTAGTCCGCGGGATTCGGTTTCGCCGGCTTCCAAAACTGCGAAATATTGGGTTCGTTCCAAATTTCCCAGTGAAAAACTCGATCACGAAAATGCTCGGCAATAGCCCGAGTAAACCGCACCCAAGCGATCTGGGCCTGCTCGGAGTAAATGGGAGCCCAACCTACGGCCGCCTCATCTGCCTCGGGAGTATATAGCCGATTTCCGTAGCTAAGGCAAAACCACGGCTGAATACCGATTTGTCGTAGTGAGTCCACTACTTCATCGAGCCATGCGAAGTCGAACCTTCCCGGTTCCCTTTCGCACCGACACCAACCGGTTTGGCACCTCGCCCACTTCACCCCGAGATTCGCCAAATAGGGATACGTCCGAGAGGGGTCAAATCCGTACCGGTCGAGAACCTCAAAGCCAACAGATAGTGGGGATGCTTCAATATCTTTGGATTTAACCGGATTAAGCCACCCTAGCCGCATCATTCGTCCGAAGGGGCCCGCCACCGCTTCGCAAGAGACCTTCTTGCAAAAAGCTTGCGAATGGCTTCCCTCAAGTAGGACCCTGATCGCTGTTCCCGCCGATAGCCCGAGCAAGAACCGCCGGGATATTTTCCTGAAAGATGATTTACAAGCTGTGCTTTGAACTTTGGGCACCATTCGAGATTCCTTTTTGTTAGTCGGTTATGGGATGGGATAGTAGCAGAGGCGATGCTAGTGGACCCGACTTCTCCGGCAGGGTTTCTCTTGCATTCCCGGTGCAACCTTAGGGACTGTGTTCCGATTCGTTCCGGAAAATTGGGTCAATCGGGTATTCTCGCGATTATGGGTAATTAAGCCAAAAATTATTCGCACCAATCGCAGCGTGCTTGCCATGCTCGCGGCGGATCTTGCCTTATGCGGGCCGGATCTTCCGATTCAGCGATCTCCAATTTGCGGCAGTGACCATTCCAGCTTGTCAACGTCATGTTGTTCCGGCAGGTTCGAACAAATTGGCACTATTTTTCTGAGAAATACCAGCCCTCACCTTATCGGAGGGAAATGGTCCCCAAGTCCCGGGGAAATCCCCGTCCGGGGGGACCTGGGTTTCTAAGGGAAACAGGCGGTCACACTGAGGGAGCAAACCCCCACAGGAATGGGGGTCTCCGTCAAAACACATCGGAGTGGGTTCCACCGCGGAATGTGGGCCTGTGTCTTCTTGTCTGAAGGCGATGGTTCGTTCGGCAATTCCCAAAGCAATTCCCACATCGGTTTTAGACGGGATTTTCGGCCGAATTCGTGGGTTAGGGATTGACCGCTTTTAAGTGTTGTGTTCCAGGCCCAAGCCGGTGTAGAATATAATAGCAACGACAATCCAATGCTCTAGGGGAGAGGGTTAGTGCGGCAGTAGCTCAGTTGGCAGAGCACCGGCTTCCCAAGCCGGTTGTCGCGGGTTCGACTCCCGTCTGCCGCTCTTTTTATTTCGGCCACGTGGAGGTCTGTTCCCCGGGGGAAGATCTTCCTCCTACCAGGGGAAAACACACCCATTTCACTGGTTTTTCCCAAACTTCTCCTTTCAGTATCTCTCTGCCCTCCATTGGAGGGGAACTCGAAAGCTCGCAGTCTCTTATCGAGAGCCCCCGGAGGTATGTCACATCTCTCTTTATTTGGGATGTGGCCTCAATCCGTTGGTGGTGGGATTATTCCGCTAGGTTAGCAAGTTCAGCCTTCCTCGGGCGGATACTCCGAAGCCAAATCTGACAACTTGAGCATCAGCCTCGGTTAGTGGCGTGGCATTTCACGGGTTAGAGAAACCGTAGAGAGCGGTGGAGACCGGTCACTTCTGTCAACAGGGTGGAATGTAATTTTGGCCCCGGATTGAGGCTCATCACGTTTGGGAGCAGGAATCCGAGAGGTTCAAAGCTGGGAAGATTTGGTAACCGGCCAGGATCTTCTTGGTGGATAAAAGTGCATACACGAAGTCCTATGTTTGACCGTAGCACTATTTGGTGGGCAGGAGTGTGCCGGCGTGGCTCGAACTAATCGGTGGGAGCGAGGCTGGCAGACTCCGCCTGTAGTTGAGGAGAATTCGTCTTCGGGGCAAAGACCTGAATAATGGGTTTTTCCGGGGCAAGAACGAACACGTTGTCTTTTGTGTCTACGGCAACTTCGAGGAGAACAGTTTCTCCAAGAGCGAGAGCCACGGTGGTGGGCATTTGCAGCAGGGCAAGCTCGCGGGAAGTTGCCACCAGTGTGAGGAACTCGCCGAATGGAGAGTGGATCTTGATACGGCAGATACCTTTTTCGGCAGTCACCACTGTTCCGTCCGAAAGGAGAGCGATTTTTTCGGGGTTGCAGCATCCGAAGAAGGCATCGCAGGCTGCTCCTTCCTTTCCCCAAAAGTACTGGAATTGCCCATCGGAAGTGTAAACTTCGACCCGCCGCAGTCCGGGATTAGCCACAAACACTGTCCCGTCCTTAGCGACAGCAATACCCGCTCGGCCACTAGGGAGAATCAATCCGGGCCAATTCCGCTCGTGATCTTTGCCGGCAAAGGTACCCAGTAACTGGCCCTCCAGCCCGATGCGGAGGACCTGTCCCCCTGCGGCGTCGATTGCATAAACGGTCTCTTCCCCCGCGGCAATTGCAACAAGAGAGAGGGGGTCAATCTTTAGTTCCCATGTCTGCAGATAGTTTGCCTCAGAGTCGTACACCATGATTCGATCGCGGGCTGCAATGTACACCCTTCCAGGATAGCGGTGAAAAGCTGGCCCAACGGCTATGGCTTCCGGTCGATGTTCTAAAACTTCTTTTCGCTTGAGACGGCCGTCGGATTCCAATACCAGCAACTCTTTGTGGCAGGCCACGTAAATTCGGTCATCCGGAGAAAGGGCAAAACTTACCGTTTCTGCACTTGGTAGAGCGATGGTTCGCAGAAGTCGGTACCCGACTTCCTCCTGCCCTATAATTCCCGCAGGGGCCAGTTCCCCAGACAAGTTCGCTAGGGAATCGTTGGTCCTCGCCCGACGGGCCACTTGCCAGGCACCCACCAGAATAAGGAGGAGCATCCCGACACACACAGCGAGTATCAACCCTCTCAACTCTGGCAGAGGTGAGGGGCCTGCCGTGGTTTTCCAAGAACGACTCGAGGATCCGGGGGATTTCGGGAACATTTGCATCTTAAGGCCCCTGGTAGATCCAGGTTTTTTCTCTCGCCGGCAAGTTGGCGGAACCTTCCCAGGCACTTCCCCGCTTCAGCGTCAGTGGGTCGGCCTGTCCCTGAGCGGATGCCGACTTCTTTAGGCTCAAAATTCTGGGCAGAAGCGGAACGCAGAAACTGAGTTCAGCCTCCGTTACCTGCTGCGGAGACATCAAGGCATACAAGCCGAGTGAGGTCGCGAACTAACAGTCGACCTGCCACAAGGGCCATGGGACCCCAGGCATCGTGGGCGTCAGCCCAAATTTTAAATCGGTCGAGGACTCGATAGGCCTCTGGGGTAGCTTCTATCAGAAATAGCACACCGGACTCGTCCACGGCATAAAGAAGCCCATCGGCGATGAAGTAAGGCCCGCGGACGAATCGATCCGCTCCGCTTGTCCAGAGAATTTTTCCTTCAGGTGTCATGCAGACAAGCTGCTGGGCCCCCGGGGGACACCGAGAGCCGTAGAGAAATCCTTCGTAAAAAACGGGAGTTTGATGTTCTGAACCGTACTCCCGGGGTGAGATCCGCCGGACCGCCTCTAGGCGGATTTGGTCTCCCTGGCCGGTGAGGCGGGCGAGAAGACTTCCGGCCCCGTAACCCCCGGTAAAAAAGAGCATTCCCTCCGGAAGCACCACAGGCGAGGGGCAGGTAGCCATTTTCCCAACAAAATCAGTGGAGCTGCACACGAGCTTTCCGGTGGTGGCATCTACAACTACAATCCCCGCCGTCGTGGGATAAACGTACATCTTTCGCCCGCCAAATTCGACGGGTACCACGGAAGCATGACTCATTTGCCACTGAGGGATTCCAGGAGTTCGCCATAGTTCACTGCCGGTAGCCAAGTCTAAGGCTACCATGAGGTTTTCTCCCCCGGGGGCAACAATGACGGTATCTCCGTCCACCAGGGGGCATTGCCCGGTGTACCACGGAGGCACCTCGGCACCATACCGGTCTACCATATTGATGAACCACACACAGCGGCCGGTTTCCAGTTCCCAACAGGCCAGATGGCACTTTGGCCCGATGGTGACGACATAGTTACCGGCGATGGCAGGCACAGTCCGCGAGCTGCCGTGGTTTTCCGGGACATCCGCGGGGTAACTATTCCGCCAGATTTCTTGACCGTCAGCAAGGGATAAACACCGCAAGGTATCAGCCCGGGCCTGCACGTCATAATCCAGGATGAGCACTCGACCTCGGGCGACTGCCGGCCCTGCATGGCCTGGCCCCAGGGTAACCTGCCACAAAATGGGCGGTCCTGTAGGAAGCCATTTTCGGGCAAGAGGAACAGAGCAGGTGCCGACTCCATCGCGACGAGGTCCACGGAAACCCGGCCATTCTCCCTCGATATCAGCCGGTGTACCTGTGCCCACCACCGGTTCCTGAGGCACCACAGACAGTCCGGAGCCAGTGTTCAGCTGGGCTGGCCGACGGTCCAGCCCGGGCACTCTCGCCACTACGTCTTCCACTGGCACTATGGAAACCCACAGCAACAGGGCCCCGAGGCCCATACATCCTGTCAACACAGGAACAACGATCTCGGCCCAGCTTACGAGCCGTTCGACCCATCTTTCATTTCCGTTATTCATCGCTTGCCATATCGCAAAGAAGCCGCATGTCAGCCAAAGGGTATCCGCGATGGGACCCTGGCATTCCGCGAACACTCCCATGTTGATAGACTCTAACCCTGCTGGCCTTCATAATGTTACCAGACTCTTTAGGGTTGGCCAGCGGTGGCTTTATGTTCTCGGCCGAAGGAATGCCCTTGTTTTCCGAGAGAGAGGAGCGTTCGTTCCTATTCCCGGCAGGTTTTTCCGCCGAGATTGAGTGTCCGCACCGCTTGGGGCCTTCTGATTTTTGCGAGCTAGAGAATGGGAGCAAACCTCTCTGTGGGTCCGATTCTAGTTTCTGGCATAAGTGAGCTTGAAGTCCACGATCGTTTTCAAGCTTTTTAAGGAGTACTTTTTGGCTACTTAATCACAGTGGCTAACAACCTCGTTGGCAATGATTTGGTTTGTGGGGCTCGTTATGCTTTGGCAATACTCAATCCTGAGCCTTCTGAGAGATACTTGTCGGCCAGTACGGTGGAGTATGTGGCTCGGTGGAATAAATCGGCAGTCGTAGGCGGCCAAAGGATGCCTGCGTGAGTTCTTCTTTTGGGGCTGACGAACCTTGGTGTCCCTTTTTTGCGGTGGTGGTAGAGGACATCCCCGTTTCGGGCGGAAGCAACCCGGGATCTTTGATTCGAAAAAAGAACCTTTGGTTCGGTCCACAGCTGTGATTTTTTCGTTTGGAAGAGTTGCCATGGACACTAGCAATGGGTTATGGGAGGCGGAAGAACTTCTCCGTCGACTAGTGGCTATCCCTAGTGTGAACCCGGATTGCCGAGGGGCTGAAGCAGCTTCCGAACTGACGAAAGATGCCATTTTCGGCGAGGGTCGGTTGACGGACTTCTTGGAGTCCCTTCTTGGCCAATGGGGGCAAAGCTGTGGTCGACAAGTGGTTCACCGCGGTCGGGAAAATTTCTTGGTCCGTTTGGAGAATCCTCGTTGGAGGACCTCAGAGGAATTGCCGCGTCGGAAACCGTTGGTCGTGCTTTCGGCCCATCAGGACACGGTACCGCCGTCTCCGGAGATGGAGGATCCCTGGACTCCCCGAAGAGAAGGAGACCGGCTTTTGGGTCTTGGGGCCTGCGATGTAAAAGGTGGCATGACGGCGATGCTCCTTGCAGCAAAATGGCTTTTGCACCAGAAGGAGCCGCCGCCGGTAGACCTCTTGCTTGCCTTTACCGTCAACGAGGAAAGCGGTTTTACCGGGGCCCGAGCTTTGGCAGATCTTTTCCGCCAACCGGATGGGCGATTTCTTCCTAAACGGCCGGATGCTATCGTGGTGGCCGAGCCTACCCAGCTTCAGGTTGTGGTGGCTCACAAGGGGGTTGTCCGGTGGCGGATTCACACTCGTGGCCAGTCGGCCCATAGTGCTACTCCGGAAGCTGGTCGGAACGCGATTTATCGAATGGCCCGCGTGGTCCTGGCAATAGAGGCTTATCAGGCGGAGCTTCGCTCCCGCCCTCCAGATCCATGGTGTGGAACTCCATCCATTTCTGTAGGGATTATTCGGGGAGGAAGCAGCGTGAACACCGTGCCGGAAAGCTGTACGATCGAAGTGGACCGCCGACTTATCCCCGGGGAAACCTCCGATTTTGCCCGGATCGAGCTTCGCTGCTACCTGGAGGAAAAGACCGGGCTTTTGGGCTTCATAGAGCACGAAGTTCCTTGGATGGAGGGGCCTCCTCTTGTGGATCAGTCGCGATGGCCCTCGACACAGAGGCTTAGCGAAATTGCCCGGCGGCTAGCTGGTGCCGGCCAACTCGCCGGGGCTCATTATGCCACCGATGCTGCCTTTTTTGCCGAGTTGGGCATTCCTACTGTGGTCTTTGGGCCGGGTTCGATCGCTCAGGCCCACACTGCAAAGGAGTGGGTCTCGCTCGAGGAGGTTCGGCTTGCGGCAGAGATCTTGTATGAATGGATCCTGAATTGGGAAGAGGAGGGTTCGCAGACTTCGGAATAGTTCAGACTGCCTGATGGGCAATGGAACGAACCTGCCACGAGCTCAACCGGCTCGGCGGGCCCGGGGAACAACAGCTGCGGAACCTCTGGGCCAACGTGAGAGCCCGGCACTATCCCTTGGGGTCGTCTAGGCTTGCACTGCCCCTCAACCGCAATAGGGGGATCCTTACAGTTCTTGGCAGAACAATTGGAAGAGCCGTAGGTTGTGGCTGTTCATGGCACACTGCTGCTGAAGAGGGCAAAAATCCGTGCCGCTTCATTTTTAGGGCAGAAATCTATGCCCTTTCATTCTCAAAGACTGCTGGCCAGCCTTTCTTACTTGAATAAACTACTCCTCCTAAAATTGTGGGTCTGAAACAAGTCTGCCGAAAAGCTCTCTGAGTGCCGGGCCTTCCGCTGGGACGATGCTACCCATCGACCTTCCGATCCTGATAGGCGGAAGGCCTCGCGGGAAGCGATGTTCGACGAGGGACTTTCTGCCCTTACAGGGATAGGAAGCGGGCAAGTTCCACGGAAAATTTTCCAACTAATGAAGATTGCTCTGCCTCTTGCTTTAGGATCCCAATTCTCTTGCAAAATGCACTTCGTACTTTTCCATCTCGATGTTCCTGGAACCTGCTACACGTCGAATTTTCCGGCCAAAAATGAAATGCCAACGTGGGACGTTTTTTGGCCTAGATTGGTGTTTCCGCTTTTGGTCCGAGTATGGGATTGTTAGCCCTGCGGTGTGAGGTTCGGTAAATCCTTCGGTAGATGGTCCCGTTCTTGCAAGTCGCGAACTATCCGAATGACTTGGGCTGGCCGTGGAAAATTTTGCCGAAGAACATCCAGGGAGAGTTTGCCTTTGCGGGCTAAATGTAGCAAGGAGGCTAATGGGGTTTGCCCGATTCGCTTAGCAAACTGTTGCCCTTGTTCCCGCTCCGAAAGCTGATCGAAATCGGCTTCCGCTCGGAGTTGCTGGATGATGTTCTCGCAAGTTGCAGTGAGATAGCGGTACAAAGATTGCAACATATGTTCCCCCTGTTCTACCAGATCTCGCACCTCATCAAGCAAGGGGTGGGGGACTTCTTCCTCCGACGAACTGGACGTCCACTGCTCTAGGAGCTCTTTGGCTCTATCCCACGAGAGATCCTTGATTCGATAAGCCTCGCTTATGAGCTCCTTATGTGCTCGGGCAACGTAGGACCAATGATCCCCGCGGCTTGGGACGGAAATGATGCGGAATTCTGGCAGCACAATGCCTGTAAGGGCCCCGCCCCGACAACAATCTGTATCGATACCAAACACCCGATCCTGCCAGTTGAAAGGCTGAGTTTTTCCCGAATAATCCATGTGTCCTACGATTAAAGGCTTTTCTCCCTGGTACA
>Ga0272449_1001790_pt1 | contig 21245 bp, 24 predicted proteins | sample YNPCB0241_FD_198679 | JGI IMG/M metagenome (GOLD analysis project Ga0272449, IMG submission 198679) | Hot spring sediment microbial communities from Yellowstone National Park, WY, United States - YNP-CB-024-1 | ecosystem: Environmental > Aquatic > Thermal springs > Hot (42-90C) > Sediment... | reverse complement strand
TGATTAATTTCTTGACAAACAAGTAAATATTATATTAGTTTAATAAATACGGGCGGATAGCTCAGATGGGAGAGCGCAGCCCTTACAAGGCTGAGGTCACAGGTTCGAAACCTGTTCCGCCCATGTGAAAAGTGGGGTGGTAGTTCAGCACGGTTAGAACGCTTGCCTGTCACGCAAGAGGCCGCGGGTTCAAGTCCCGTCCACCCCGCCAAAAAATCCTTCTTAAAATTTAATTTTTAACTTTTCTACCATTAAGAATTTAATATTTCAGGATACTTTTCGATTAGACGTTTAACAGCTTTGTGAGCCGAATTAAAAGCAAACATTATGCTTCCTCTTTTGACAGCAATATCGCCTACAAGGAAAACCTTTTTAAGATTACTTTCACCAAATTCATCTAACTTGGGCGTAGAATTATTAAACTCTATACCCATTTTTTCAAGAAATACTTTGGGAGTACTTCCTCCAAGGCAATAAAAAATTTTTGAAAAAATTTCGATATGTCCATCTTGAAATAAAACTTTTACTGCATTTTCTGATGGTTCAAGAGATTTTATTTCAGTACCTAAAAAGAATTTAATCATATCTTTTCTTTTTTCAAGCTCTCTTAGATTTTCTTCATTTATTCTGAAAAATTGAGGTCTTCTGTATGATAAATAAACATCACACTTCCCAGATAAAAGACAGGCAAGTTCAGCAGCAGTGTTGCCTCCACCTACAATAAGTATTTTTTCTCCTTCGGGGATTTCCTTTGGTAGTTCAAAAAACACTCTGCCTTTTATTGCTTCAGGAATTGGATATGTAGGTTTTTTAGGTTTATCAAATACTCCTGTTGCAATTATAACAGCCTGGGTTTGTGCAACAAGATATGTTCCAGCCTTTAATATATAATAGTCCTCTCTTTTTTCTAATCCATTGATTTCAATGTTGTATTCAATTGAAATATTGTATTCATTAATATATTTTTTCATTCTTAATAGAAAATCTTCTTTCGCCTCTGTTTCAAAGGTGCATATTCCCTCTGTTTGGAAAATCTCTCCTTTATAATTTTTATCTACTCTTTTTCCAGCAGGATAAAGTCTTCTTATTGTTGAACAATATTTTGAAGCTTTTTCAAATATAACTACATTACTTATTCCATTAGCTTTACACTCTACAGCTGCAGCGATTCCTGCAGGACCAGCACCTATTATGCCTACTGATAAATTTTTCATGAGATATATATTATACTTTTTGTTGTCCCCTCTTGACAAATTAGAAAAAAAAAATTAAACTTTATACAGAAAAAAAATCCTTTTTGGGGGGCTTGTATGGAAAGAGAAACAATCTATGAAGGATTGGTACGTCAAGGCGTTTCAAGAAGAGACTTTCTCAAATTCTGCGCTACAACAGCAGCTGTATTAGGTCTTTCCTCTTCCTTTGTTCCAAAAATTGCTGAAGCAATGGAAAAGAAAGAAAAACCCGTTGTTGTCTGGTTACACTTTCAGGACTGTACAGGATGCAGTGAAAGTGCATTGAGGGCAACAAAACCAACAATTGGACAGATTGTCCTTGATGTGGTATCCCTTGAATACCACGAGACAATCATGGCAGCAGCAGGACATCAGGCAGAAAAATCCCTTCATGATGCTATTCATAAGTACAAGGGTAAATACCTGGTTGTAGTAGAAGGTTCTATTTCGACAAAAGATGGCGGAATTTATTGCTGTATTGGGGGTAGATCATCTGTTGATATTATGAAAGAAGTTGCAAAGGATGCTGCAGCAATAATTGCTGTTGGAACTTGTGCAACCTACGGTGGAATCCCATCAGCAAAACCTAACCCAACAGGTGCAGTTGGTGTAAGAGATATTATTAAAGACAAACCTATAATTAATCTTCCTGGTTGTCCCTTTAATGTTGAAAACTTTACAGCAACAGTTGTTTATTACCTTACCTTTGGAAAACTTCCAAAGACAGACAAACTTGGACGACCACTTTTTGCTCACGGAATTTTAATTCATGACAACTGTGAAAGAAGAGGATATTTTGATACAGGTCAGTTTGCTAAATTATGGGGAGATAAAGGACACAGACAGGGATTTTGTTTATATGAACTTGGATGTAAAGGTCCCTTTGCCTATCATAACTGTCCAACTATTAGATGGAATGATGGAACAAGCTGGCCTGTTATGGCAGGACATCCCTGTGTAGCCTGTTCGGAACCAAAGTTTTGGGATGATAATTCTCCATTTTATGCAGGAATTGACAGTAAAGAAGGCTTTTTTGCTAAAGCATCTACAATCGGACTCGGTGCTATGGCAGTAGCCGGTCTAATATCAAAAAAAGAAAATAAGGAATAAATAAGGGGGCATGTATGGCAAGGTTAGTCATTGATCCAGTAACAAGAATTGAAGGACATATGAGATGTGAAGCAGTGGTTTCCGATGGAAAAGTAAAAGATGCCTATTCATCCTGTACAATGTGGCGTGGAATAGAGCTAATAATGAAAGGAAGAGACCCAAGAGAGGCATGGGTTTTTGTACAAAGACTCTGTGGGGTCTGTACCACTGTTCATGCAATAGCATCAATAAGAGCAGTGGAAGATGCATTAAAAATTAAAGTACCAAGAAATGCAGACCTTATAAGAAATCTCATAATGGGAAATCAGTGTGTGCAAGACCATGTTATTCATTTTTATCATCTTCATGCCCTTGACTGGGTTGATGTTGTTAGCGCTCTTAAAGCAGATCCAGCAAAAACATCAGAACTTGCAAAAAGCATTTCCTCTTGGCCTAATAATTCAGCAACTTACTTCAAGGCTGTGCAAGATAAATTAAAAGCCTTTGTAGAAAGAGGACAGCTTGGCATATTCAGCAACGGCTACTGGGGGCATTCAGCCTACAAACTTCCACCTGAGGCAAACTTGATGGCAGTTGCCCATTATCTTGAAGCATTAGATTGGCAAAAGGAAGTAATCAAGATGATGGCAATTCTTGGTGCAAAGAATCCTCATCCACAGACATTCCTTGTTGGTGGTATGGCAATTCCAATTGATCCAGAAAGCCAGAATGCCATTAATGCAGGCACAATTGCTGCGCTAAATAAATATGCAGATATGGGAATTGAATTTGTTGAAAAAGTTTACATTCCAGACCTTCTTGCTATTGCATCATTCTACAAAGACTGGACAAACTATGGTGGAAACAAAAACTTCCTTGCCTGCGGTGAGTATCCAGATGCAAACGGAAAACTCTGGTTGCCAGCTGGAATTATAAAGAACAAAAATCTAAAAGAGATATATCCTGTTGACCATAAAAAGATAATGGAATATATAACCCGTTCCTACTATACCTATTCAAAGGGTGAGAAAGCAGGACTCCATCCATGGGATGGTGAGACAACACCAAATTATACAGGACCAAAGCCACCCTATGAATACATCAATGTAGATGGAAAATACAGCTGGGGTAAAGCTCCAAGATATGAAGAACTGCCAATGGAAGTAGGTCCTCTTGCAAGAGTGCTTGTTGCCTACGCATCTGGACATAAAGAAGTTAAAGAAGTGGCTGACATGGTTATGAAAAAACTTGGTGTAGGACCTGAAGCCTTGTTCTCCACATTGGGAAGAACTGCAGCAAGAGGAATTATAGCTCTTGTAACTGCATACAAGATAAAGGATTTCATAAGTGAACTCGCAACAAATATGAAAAATGGTGACCTCAAAATTGCAAATACAGAAAAGTGGGATCCAAAAACCTGGCCTGCAGAGGCAAAGGGAGTAGGATTCCATGATGCTCCTCGTGGTGCACTAGCTCATTTTATCGTAATTAAAAATAAAAAGATTGAAAATTATCAGATGGTTGTTCCTTCTACATGGAATCTTTCCCCAAGGGATCATAAAGGACAGAGAGGTCCTGTTGAGGAAGCCCTTGTAGGAACACCTGTTGCAGATTCTAAGCAACCTCTTGAGCTTTTAAGAACAATCCATTCCTTTGACCCATGCATGGCTTGTGGTATGCATATTGTTGAGGTCAAGGAGGAATAAAGAAATATTTTAAAAAAATCAAAGCCCTCCCAATTGTGGGAGGGCTTTTTAATTTTAAGGAGAAAGAAATGGATATAGGCATTATCGGAGTTGGAAATATTCTTATGCAGGATGAAGGTATTGGACCAAAGGTTACAGAATTTTTAAAAACAAAATATTTTTTTGACCCTCAAATAGAAATAATTGATGGGGGCACATTGGGGCTTGATCTTCTTCCATACATTGAAAAATTTAAAAAAATTATTCTCATTGATGTTGTTGATTTCCATAAAGAACCAGGATATATAAAGGTTTTAAGAGGAGAAGAAATTCCTCCCTACTTAAAAACAAAACTTTCTGTTCATCATGTTGGTGTTCAGGATCTCCTTGAGGTTGCAAGATTTATGGAAGTAATGCCAGAAGAGCTTGTTCTTGTTGGGATTCAGCCTGAAACCATAGATTTAGGACTTGACCTTTCAGAGACAGTAGCTGGTAAAATACATGAATTAGTCAATGAAGTTTTGAAAATTCTTAATTCGTGGGGGATAAAATGTGTCTTGCAGTCCCATCAAAAATAATAGAAATTGACGGTTATATGGCTACAGTTGATGTAATGGGCTTAAGAAAACAAGTAAGTTTATTGTTACTTCCAGAGGAACCAAAAATTGGTGAGTATGTTCTTGTCCATGCTGGATTTGCAATAAATAAAATGGAACCTGCAGAGGCAGAAGAGGCATTGAAAATTTTTGAAAAAATATTTAAAGAAATGGAGGAGCAGGAAAAAAATTGGCAGACAGAAGTTTAGATTACTGCGGATTAAAGTGCCCCTATCCTATTTTAAAATTAAGTGCCCTTTATCCTCAGTTTAAGCAAGGAGAAATTATAGAAGTAATAGCAGATTGTCCCACCTTTGAAAAAGACATCAAAGCATGGGCTTCAAAACTTAACAAAACCATACTTAGTATAGAAAAAATGGGTAATAAATTAAAAGTTACAATAAGGATTTAAAATGGAAAATCATCCCTGTCCCTATGGTGGATATCTAAAATGTAAAAATTTTTTTTGTGAATATGGAAATGCTTTAAGTGAAGTTCTTCATTATTGCTGTGATGTTTTAGAAAAAATCGCACAGGGAGATACATCTCAGAAAATAGACATAGTGGTTGAAAGAAATGCTGTTCAAAAACTTATAAATTCAATAAATAAAGTTTCTGAAGAACTCTCTGAGATAATTGAACTTACCCATGAGCTTGCAATAGGAATATGTGAGCATTTTGATGTTTTAAGAAGACTTCAAGAGGGAGACTTCTCAGCAACTGCTTCAGAGGATTCTTCAGTAGAAGTTGTAAGGATGCTTGGGCAGTTGATAAATAAACAAAGGGACAGATTTGTTGAATATATAAATAAAATTAAAGAACAACATCAAGAATTAATACAATCTTATGAACAGCAAAAAACTATTATTTCATCAATAGGAGTTGCTGTAATAGTTGTTGAAGAAGATATGACAATTGAATATGTCAATGAGGAGTTTGAATCTTTGACAGGATATACAAAGAAAGAGGTTGAAGGTAAAATGAAGTGGACGGAATTTATTGCTCCAGAGATGCTTCATAAGATGATAGAGTATCATAAATTAAGAAGAATTAATCCATCCCTTGCGCCAAGACAGTATGAATCAAAGTTAAAAGATAGAAATGGAAAAATTAAAGATGTTCTCTTAAATGTTGGAATGATTCCTTATACAAAAAAATCAATTGCTTCGATAATAGATATCTCAGAAAGAAAAAAAATTCAGGAACAGTTAATTCATTCTCAAAAGATGGAATCTCTTGGTTTTCTCTCAGGCAGAGTTGCCCATGAGTTTAACAACATCCTTACAGCAGTTTTAGGATTCAGTGGAATTCTTTATTCAAAAATAGAAGACCCTCAACTTAAAAATTATGTTCAAAAGATTATAGAAGCATCTGAAAGAGCAAGGGACCTATCAAAGAAACTCCTTTTATTTAGCCGAAAGGAGGAATCTAAAGAAGATATTCAGGAGATATCATTAAATAAATTTTTAAATGAATTTTCAGAATTTCTAAAACCAGTTATTGGCAAAGACATTGAACTAAAAATAAATCTACCAGAAGAAGAAATTTTTTATAAAATTGACCGAACTCATCTTGAAGTAATTTTTATGAATCTTGTTACTAATGCACGCGATGCAATGCCGAAGGGAGGCGAACTTTCAATCTGTTTAAAAAGAGTTAGTATCGATGCCGAATATTCCTATACACATCCTCTTGTAATGCCTGGCGAATATTTACTTATAATCTTATCTGATACTGGTATAGGAATGGATGAACAAACAAAGCAGAAAATATTTGAACCCTTCTTTACAACAAAACCAAAGGGTAAAGGAACAGGACTAGGGCTATCTACTGTATTTGGTCTTGTTAAAAAATATAATGGACATATTCATGTATACAGTGAGATTAGCAAGGGAACAACTTTTAAGATATATCTGCCAATAAAAGAGACAAAACTAAAACATTCAATTGATAAAAATGCATTGAAAGGTTTAGAAACTATTTTAATTGTTGATGACGATGAACAGACAAGAGGTTATATATCATCCATGCTTAAAGACTATGGATATAAAGTTTACGAAGCTAAAGATGGTCAAGAAGCTTTAAAGATATTTGAGAGAAATAAAGATCAGATTGCCCTTTCACTTGTAGACCTTATTATGCCTGGAATTCCAGGAATAGAAGTCATGAGACAGATAAAGAAAATAAAGCCTGAAGCAAAGGTTATAATAATTAGTGGACATCCTGTGAAATTAAAAAATATTATCACAGTAGAAAAAACGATTTCTCCTGAGGAAATTTTGTTTAAAATAAGAAATATGATAGACGGGAAGGAGTGAAGTTATGGTAAGAAATGACAGATGGATTAAAGAAATGGCACGTAAAGGAATGATTGAACCCTTTGAGGAAGGACTTATAAGAGAAGGTGTTATTTCTTTTGGTGTTAGTTCCTATGGTTATGACATGAGAGTCGCCGATGAATTTAAAATTTTCACCAATATAAACAATACAGTAGTTGATCCCAAAAATTTTGACCCTAAAAGCTTTGTTGAATTTAAAGGAGATGTATGCATAATTCCACCAAACTCCTTTGCATTGGCTCGTTCTGTTGAGTATTTCAGGATTCCAAGAGATGTGCTTGTAATCTGCATTGGAAAGTCAACCTATGCAAGATGTGGAATTATTGTAAATGTTACACCTCTTGAGCCTGCTTGGGAAGGTTTTGTAACTGTGGAGATATCGAATACAACGCCTCTGCCAGCAAAAATTTATGCAAATGAAGGTATAGCACAGTTGATATTTTTAAAAGCCGAGGAAGAATGCGAAATCTCCTATGCTGACAGAAAAGGTAAATATCAGGCACAACAGGGCATAGTTCTTCCAAAAATATGATTGATCCAAGTCGTATTATAGTTGCCCTTGATTTTTCAAAAAAAGAGGATGCCTTAAGAATAGTTAATCAACTTGAAGGAGTTATTGGCTTTTACAAGATTGGGCTTGAGCTTTTTTTAAGCGAAGGTGGAGAAATTTTAAGAACACTGAAAAAAAGAGGCAAAAAAATCTTTCTTGACCTTAAATTCCATGATATTCCTAACACTGTATATAAAGCTGTAAAATCAATCCTTCAATATGAAATAGATATGTTCACAATTCATGCCTTTGGTGGTACTGAAATGATGAAAAAAGCCCTGTTGGCAGTAAAAGAGCATTCTTACAAAGAGAATATTCTTCCACCCAAGATTTTAGGAGTTACTGTTTTGACAAGTATAGATGAAACAGCCTTGAAGGAACTAATTTCTTTTCCAGTTTCTCGGGAAACCATTGTTAAAAATCTTACTATAAAGGTAAAAGAGGCAGGGCTAGATGGAGTTGTTGCAGGTGCATCATCGATAAAAACAATTAAGGAGTTGTGTGGGAAAGATTTCTTTATTGTAACTCCAGGAATAAGATTAAAAGATACAGATTTACATGATCAAAAAATAGTTACCACTCCAAAAGAAGCCTTTGATTTAGGTGCCGATTACATTGTCATAGGAAGGGCTGTTACTTCAAATCAAAATCCAGGAGAGGTTTTGAAAAAACTGTTTACATAGGGAGTTTTTTAATGTATAATTTTTAATGAAAAAATGAAACTTATACTATGCTCTAATGAAAAAGACCTTTCAAAGCTTTTAGCGGAGTTTCTTAAAGAAGAAGTTGAGTACTTTGAAACTTTTAAGATAGACAATAACCTCATAGATAACATCTATAAAATAAATCCTGATTTAATTTTTTTTGATATTTCTGCCAAGGGCAATATGAAATGGAAAATAATAGAAACTCTCACAACAGCTCCCTCCTTAAGAGAATGTCCAGTTATTTCCATTCTCAATAAGAAAAATAATTCTCAACTAATGAAAATATGTGAATTAGAAGTTTTTGATTATATTTCAAAACCATTTTTAAAATGTGAAATTATTATGAAAATTAATAGAACTCGTGAAATTATAGAACTCAAAAGAGAGTTTAATAAGTTACTTACTAAAGATCCTCTCACTGGAGCATACAACCGAGGATTTCTTATGGAAAGGATTCAAGAAGAGTTGAGTTGGTGTTCTTTATACAAGGAACCTTTAAGCCTTGCTCTTTTAGACATTGATTTCTTTAAAAAAATTAATGATACTTATGGGCATCTTTCAGGAGACAGAATTTTAATGGAACTTGTCTCCTTAACCATAGATTTTCTTCCAAACAAAATGACTATTGGTAGATATGGAGGAGAGGAATTCTGTATTATTATGCCTTCTACAGATGAATTAGAGGCTTTAGAAATTTGCGACAACCTTAGAAAGAGAGTTGAAAATCACATATTCCATACTTTTTCAGGAGAAATAATAAAATTAACAATAAGTATTGGATTTACTACTTTTTACGGTAATGATCGAATTCTTCTTGACGAAATACTTCAAAAAGCAGACATTGCTCTTTATAAAGCAAAACAGTCAGGAAGAAATAGAGTAATTTTTGAGGCTTTTGAGTTAGAATAAAAGAAAAAGAGGGAACAAAATGAAAACAGAAATAGAAAGAATTTCAATTGATCCGCAAATTTGCAGTGGAAAACCATGCATAAAAGGAACAAGAATTCCTGTTCACATAATTCTTGAACTTTTAGCCAAAGGAGAAAGTTTTGAAGACATTAAAAAGGCCTATCCTAATATTACAGATGAAGATATTAAAGCATGTCTGAGTTATGCTGCAGCACTTGCTGATGAAGAAGCCGGTGTTTCTGCATGAGGTTTCTTACTGATGAAAATTTATTCGAACCAATTGTTGAATATTTGAGAGACTTAGGACATGATGTATTAAACATAAGAGATAATTTATCTGGAATAAAAGATGATGAGGTTTATAAAATAGCCTGTGAACAAAATCGCATAATAATTACAATGGATAAGGATTTTTCGAAAATCTTCAGATTTCATCCAAAATATTGTGGCGGGATAATAGTAGTAAAAATTTATAGACACACCATTAAAGAAACATGCGAAATATTTAAAAAATTTTTTATTATGCTTAAAGAAAAAGATATTTTTGGAAATTTAATTGTAATCAGTCCAAATGGAATAAGAATTAAAAGATTCCAGGAAGAAATAGAGTAATTTTTGATGCTTTTGAGTTAGAATAAAAGAAAAAAGGAGGTCAAAGATGAAAGCAATGGCTTTGATATTGGCAGCATTAATGTTATTTACTGTAGCATGCGGGCAGTTACATCAGCAACATTATGAAGGAGCAGGTGCAGGCGCTGTAATCGGTGGAATTGCTGGAGCTCTTTTAGACAAGAAAAATCCTTGGCGCGGAGGAGTGATAGGTGCTGGATTAGGAGCAGTTTTTGGCGCTACAATTGCTGATATTTCAACAAGAGGATCAAGAGAGGCTTACCAGAGTGGACGACCAGTTGAATACAGAACAGAAGATGGAAGAGGTTACTACAGAGCAGAACCAGCAAGTGATTACTATTACAAAGATCCCTATACAAAATGCAGAAAAGTGAGCGAAAAAGTTTGGGAAAATGGAAAACTCGTAAAAGATACAGTAAAAGAAATCTGTGAATCTGAAAAACAGGAGAGAACATATTAAAATTTATGAGGGAAAGGCTTATTAAGTTAATTTATGAACAGGCATTTAAATATTCTGAAACTCCGATTTTTAGACTGACTTCTGGGGGGTTAAGCAACTATTACTTTAATTGTAAAAAAGTAACTCTATCCCCTGAAGGAATGTATCTAATTGGAAACATTATTTACAATATGATTAAAGATTTAGGAGTAAAAGGAATTGGCGGACTTACCCTTGGCGCAGATCCTATTGCAATGGCTGTTTCCTACACATCTTACCTTAAAGGTAATCCCATAGAAGCCTTTGTGGTGAGGAAAAAAGCAAAAGAACATGGAACGATGCAGTGGATTGAAGGCAATATTCAGACAGGTGACAGTGTAGTAGTAGTTGATGATGTTATAACAACAGGAAGTTCAACAATTCAAGCAATTACAAGGCTTAAAGAAGCAGGAATTTTTGTAAAAGGGGTAGTTGTTCTTATTGACAGACAAGAAGGTGGGAGGGAAAATATTTTGAAGTTTCTTTCAGAATGCGGATTTTCCAATCATTTACAAGCAGTTGTTTTAAGAGATGATGTAATGAAACTATACAGGAAGTGAGAAAACAGATAAAATTTCAATGCATGATTGATTGCTCCTCCCTTTGCTGCGGAGGAGCAACAATTTTAACATTAAAAGAGCTTAACAGACTTTATAGATTTTTCCCTGTTACAATAGGTTTCAGAAAAATATTCCCTTTAAATTCGGATCATAAAGCTTATATAGAAGAAATTGCTATAAAATTTAGAAATTTTTATATAATTGGAGACTTTGTTGCTGGCAACAGATTAAAAAAAAGATGTCAAATGCTTAAAAACTTTTTATGCTCAATAAATAGTTTTAAACCCCTTCAATGCTCTGTTATTCCTTTTTCAGTAACCTTTCCTGAAGAATTACAAAATCTTGTGATAGCCAAAAAAAGACAAGGAGCTTTCAAATCCTGTAAAGGATTTCACGATGATGCTAAATTGGTATGGGATGTTGAATTTACTGATAAAGAACTTCGTGAGAATTTTTATAAACTTCGTCAGAATTTTATTTTTCAAAGAAGCATAATGGAAAAAATTTTTTTTAAATTTGAGAATAATCCTTTTTTAAAAAAATTAATGCAATCAGAAGAGGGTCTTTTTGAGGTTCCTATTATTTCTGATTTTATCGACGAGATATGTGGAATTGCCTCAATTGATAAAAAAGAATTTATAAAAGTTCAAAAAAGTTTATTTATCAGAGAATTGACAGTTGGTGGAGTTAAAAACTCTTTATTTATTGATGCATTGAATGCTCTGGAATCAGTAAAAATTTGACAGAACAGGAAAAATCTTATTATTATTAAAAATATCCCATCCTTGTAGGAGGTTATTGTGGCAGGGCATTCCAAATGGGCGCAAATCAAACATAAAAAAGCACAAGTTGATGCCAAAAAAGGTAAAATTTTCACAAAACTTGTAAAAGAAATATCCGTTGCAGCACGCCTTGGAGGAGGAGACCCTGAAAAAAATCCTCGATTGAGAGTTGCAATTGAGAAAGCAAGAGAAGTAAACATGCCAATGGACAACATTAAAAGAGCAATAATGAAAGGAACTGGAGAACTGGCAGGCACAGCCTATGAAGAAGTTACTTATGAAGGATATGGACCTGGGGGAGTTGCCCTTTTAATTGAAGCTATGACAGATAACAAAAACAGAACTGTTTCTGAGATAAGACATCTTCTTTCAAAACATGGTGGAAGTCTTGGTGAGTCTGGATGTGTTTCATGGATATTTGAGAAAAAAGGATACATTCTTGTTGATAAAAAATCAGTTGATGAAGATGCTCTTCTTTCAATTGTATTAGATGCAGGGGTCGAAGATGTGAAAAATGATCCTAAAGAGGATAATTATGAAATTATTGTTTCACCAGAACAATTAAAAGATGTGAAAGAGGTTTTGCAGAAAGCTGGGATAAATATTTCTTTAGCAGAGGTAACAATGCTTCCTAAAAATTATGTATCTGTTGAGGGAGAAGATGCTGAAAAAATGTTAAAACTCATGGATGCTTTAGAAGACCATGATGACATTCAAAATGTTTATGCAAACTTTGATATCCCAAATGAGGCAATGATTAAGGCAGAAGTATAGGATGGAGCCATCTATTAGACTTACTTTTAAGAGAAAATTTATTGCAGGTCTAATAGTAACAATTCCTGTAGCAATAAGTATCTTTGTCTTAATTCAACTTTTTAAAATCGTAGATGGATTGTTAGGACCTATATATGATTACATTTTTGGAAGGCATATTGCTGGATTAGGCTTTATAACAGCTTTGGTTATAGTTTTTTTAGTAGGAGTTATATCAACCAATGTCTTTGGGAAAAAACTTTTAGATCAGATTGAAAAATTACTCTTTCTTAAAATACCTGTATTTAAAAGCCTTTATTCATCTTTGAAGCAATTAATTGATGCTTTTTCTCCTGAAAATAAAACTTCTTTTCAGAAATTTGTAATTGTGGAGTATCCAAGAAAGGGTAGCTTTGTTTTTGGATTTCAGACAAAGGAATGTTTTTTAAAGGAAAAGGATATAGAAAAAAAGCTAATTGCAGTATATATACCTACTAATAACCTCTATCTTGGAGAAGTGGTCTTGTTTGATGAAGAAAGTGTTATTCATACAAATATTCCTATTCAGGAAGGAATAAAAATAATTCTTTCAGGCGGGATTGCTGCACCACAAATAATAAGAGGTGATAAATAATGGATGTGGTAATTTTGGCAGCAGGACTTGGCACAAGAATGAAGTCCTCTATGCCAAAAATACTTCACAAAATTTTTGATAAACCAATTATAAATTATGTTATAGAGTGTGCCAGAAGTTTTAATCCTGCCAATATATTTGTTGTTATTAATCCATCATTAAAAGAAGTTACAGAACATCTTGAAAAACATGATTTGAACATTGTTTTCCAGAATGAACCTAAGGGAACAGCCCATGCTTTAGAGTCTGCTTTACCTTCCATAAAAAGTGAAAAAATTTTAATTCTAAATGGTGATACACCTTTGATAAAAAAGGACACACTTTTAAATTTTTTAAAAATTTTTGATGAGAAAAATCCAGCCATGGCAATTCTTTCCTTTTATCCAAAACGACAGCATTCCTACGGAAGAATTTTAAGAAACTCTAAAGGAGATGTTGAAAAAATAGTTGAAGTTACCGATTACGCTGGAGAGGAATCTTCTGAGGCAAATAGTGGAGTTTATTTGTTAAAAAGAGACATTTTAGCCCTTCTTAAAGAAATTAAGGAAAATCCCCGTAAGGGTGAATTTTATCTCACAGACATTGTAGAAATAGCGGTTTCTAAAGGATATAAAGTTGACGCCTATTCAATAGCGGAAGAAAATGAGTTAATCGGAATAAACAATCGTGAGGAACTTTCTCTTGCTATGAAATATTTAAGAGACAGAATTGTTAAGGAATTGATGGCTGAAGGTGTTACCTTTTATGATCCATTATCTGTCTGGATTTCTTCCTCTGTAAAAATTGGAAAAGACACGATAATTTATCCAAATGTCTTTCTTGAAGGAAACACGACCGTCGGGCAAAATTGTATTATCTACCAAGGGACAAGAATCCGAGATAGTATTATTGAAGATAATGTTAAAATAAAAGATTACACAGTAATTGAAAGTTCTCATATAAAGTCTGGCTCAAATATCGGTCCCTTTGCTCATATAAGACCTGAAAGTATTATTGGACAGAATTGTAGAATTGGTAACTTTGTTGAGATAAAAAAATCAGTGATCGGAGATGGAACAAAGGCATCCCATCTTAGTTACCTTGGAGATTCTGAAATAGGTAAAAATGTAAACATCGGCGCAGGTACAATTACATGTAATTATGACGGTAAAAAGAAGCATAAGACAACTATAGAAGATGATGTTTTTATAGGAAGTGATACACAGCTTGTAGCTCCTGTCAAAATTGGAAAGGGTGCATACATCGGAGCTGGTTCTACAATTACAAAGGATGTTCCTTCTGATGCTTTGGCAGTATCAAGGACTCCTCAGAAAAACATAGAAGGTTGGGCAAGGAAAAAGAGGGGAAAAAAGTGAAAGGATTTATATTCGCATGCACAGATAAAACAGAAAAAGAATGCTTTGAAAGGATGATTTTTTCAACTAACAAACTTTACTCCGATGAAGTTTTACAAATTAAAAAAGGAGACTATTTATTCCTTTATAACATTGATAAAGATGTTCTGTATGGTATTTTTAAAGCAGTTTCTGACGGAGGGAAAAATATAGAACCTCATGCATGGGGAGGTAAATATCCCTATCAGGTTAAAGTTGAAAAGAATGAAAATTTAATAATCCTAAAAGAAGCAAAAAAAATTTTAGATAAAATGGGAATAAAATGGGGCAAGGTTATAAACTCTCAATTATTAGATATATTCCTTGACTATCTTCAAAATCTTGATAATTTTGATTGGAGCAAGGTAAAGCAAATTATTGATGACAATGAAAAACCCAAATTAGAAACAACTACTCTTTGGGATTATCCAACTCAAAGCTATGGGAAAATGCCGAAGGGTAACAATAAATATCCAGGTGTCACTCCAGCATTTGTTATATATAACATGATAAAAAGATATACAGAGGTTGGTGATTTAGTTGTTGACCCAATGGCTGGAAGTGGAACTACTCTTGATGTTTGTAAAGAGGAAAATCGTAAATGCATATGTTATGACATTTCTCCAACAAGACCAGATATAGTTCAGAATGATGCCAGAAATATTCCTCTCCCAGATAATTCAGTTGATATGATATTTATTGATTCTCCTTACGGAGATAATGTTAGATATAATGACCATCCTGAAGATATAGGAAAAATTTCTGCTGAAACTGAACATTTTTATGATGAGTTAGAGAAAGTTATGAGAGAGTGTCATAGGATTTTAAAACCAGGTAAAGTTTTGGGCTGGTTAATTGGTGATCAATGGGTAAAGAAAAAATTTACTCCTGTTGGATTCAGAATATTTGAAAGGCTTTGCAAATATTTTGAGCCCGTTGATATAATCTGTGTTGCCCGTAGAAATCAAACATCCAATACTGCTATCTGGCATAATAGAGCACTAAGATTTAATTTTTATTTGAGAGGATTTAAATATCTTTTTATTGTTAGAAAATTTTCTCAAGAGACATTAAAAAGAGAAAAAAGACAAATTAAATGGAATCAATATAAAAGGGACAAAAAGAATGAATGACCCTAAAAAAAATATTGAGAATATTATTAGAGATTTAGAAGCAGGAAATAAAGATCCAAATCAGGCATGGCTTGAGATAAAAGATCTCAAGAAAAGCTATGTAGAAAACCTTAAAACTCATCATTCTCACATAAAAGACCCTGAACAGTCATGGCATTCATTTATAGGTAGAAAATTTGAAAACATTATCAAATCCATACTTAGTGCATATTTAAAAGAAATCAGTAAGAAAGATAAATCTTTTAGCACTCTAAGGGTTTTAACAGATAATGAAATTAAAGATAAAAAAAATGAGATACTATTTAGAAAGATTGCTGTTAAATTTGGAGATTATCTTTTATTACCAGATACTGACCTTGTAGTTGTTGATTGGAATGTTGATGATGTTTGGAACTCAGATGTTTTAGCTATTATTTCATGTAAAACAAGTTTAAGAGAAAGAATAGCTCAGGCTTGTTATTGGAAGTTAAAATTACTTGCTTCAGATGTTACAAAGAATATCAAAGTATTTCTTGTTACTGCTGATAATGATCAGGATTTTTATATAAAGTCTAACTTAAAAAACAGAATAAATGGAAAAAGTAGAAACAGAATCATAGCCGAATATGAGCTTGATGGTATCTATATTTTAAGAGATGATTTTGAGGATGAAGAAGAAAATAGTAAAGTAAAAAAATACGAAAAAATATTTATAGACTTAATTGATATTTTTAACAAAAAAAGAGGATAGAATGTGTGGGATAATAGGATATATAGGAGATAAAAATGCTGTTCAGATAGTACTTGATGGGTTAAAAAGGCTGGAATATCGTGGATATGATTCAGCTGGGATAGCCTATTTAGTTGATAGCAGGATTAACACGGTAAAATGTAAAGGAAAAATTAAAAATTTGGAACAACTCCTACAGGATTTAGGCAGTTTAAACAATATAAAATTAGCAATAGGACATACAAGATGGGCAACCCATGGAAAACCTTCAGATGAAAATGCTCATCCACACTGTTCAGGCAAGATTGCTGTTGTTCATAACGGAATAATTGAAAACTATATTGAACTTAAAAAAGAGCTTACTCAGGAAGGATATAAATTTAATTCAGAGACTGATACGGAAGTGATTGCCCATTTGATTGAAAAATATTCAAAAAAATACAGTTTTGAGGATGCTGTAAGGCATGCATGCTTAAAGCTTAAAGGTTCCTATGCAATAGTTTTGATAAATGAAGAGGAACCTGATACTCTAATTGGAGTAAGGATGGAAAGTCCTCTCGTAGTTGGAATATCAGAGGAGGAAAAATTTATAGCCAGCGATGTCCCTGCTTTTTTAGCTCATTGTAGAGATGTTGTTTTTCTTGAAAATAAAGAAATGGTTGTTTTGAATAAAAACAGATTCAAAATTTATGACCTAAAGGGCAATGAAAAAACAAAGACTACAACTAAAATAACATGGACCGAAGGAGCTGCTGAAAGAGGCGGATTCAAACATTTTATGTTAAAAGAGATATATGAACAGCCAAGAGCTATTGCAGATACCATTCGAGGAAGGATTTTACATGAAGAAGGTGAAATTGTTTATGAGGAATGGGGTTTTACTAAAAATGAGCTAAAAAATTATGAAAAGATTTACCTTGTAGCCTGTGGAACCTCCTATCATGCATGTATGATTGGTAAATACATGATTGAAGAGCTCTGCAGTATTCCAGTTGAAGTTGATATTGCCTCTGAATTTCGTTATAGAAAAATACCCTTTGAAAAAAAATCTCTTTTCATTGCAATCACTCAATCAGGAGAGACAGCAGATACCTTGGCTGCTTTAAGATATGCTAAAAATAATAAAGTTAAAACATTAACCATCTGCAATGTTTTAGGAAGCACAGCCTCTCGAGATGCAGATACTGTCTTTTACACTCATTCAGGTCCTGAAATTGGAGTTGCCTCTACAAAGGCTTTCACAACTCAGATAGTGGCTCTATATATTTTCAGCATCGGTCTTGCATTAGCAAAAGGAAAAGTTACCAAAAAAACAGCTAAAGTTTTAATAAATGATTTGTTAGCTTTGCCAAGAAAAGTTGAAGATACTTTAAGAATTGACAAAAATATTCAGATAATTGCAAAAGAAGTTTATAGAAAACCGAATTTTTTGTATCTTGCAAGAGGCTTAAACTATCCAGTTGCTTTAGAAGGTGCTTTGAAATTAAAGGAAATATCATATATTCATGCTGAAGGATATGCAGCAGGAGAGATGAAACACGGACCAATTGCACTTGTTGAAGAAGGTTTTCCAGTTGTATTTATAGTTTCAGAGGATACACTAATGGAGAAAACTATTTCTAATATGCAGGAGATAAAAGCAAGGGATGGTTTTTTAATAACATTTACAGACAGCGATCAAGAAGAAATGAAAACATTATCAGATAGATTAATTAAAGTAGAAGGTATTAATAAATATCTAAATACTGTATTGCTTACTGTACCTCTTCAACTTCTTGCTTATCACATAGCTGTTTTGAGGGGTTGTGATGTTGATCAACCGAGAAATCTTGCTAAAAGTGTTACCGTTGAATAAATTTAGCAAAATATAAAGACTTTGTATAAAAATAAAATTAAGAGGGGTATAGCCATGAAAGATTTCCCCCTGTCGGATTTAAATCCGGCTCAACAAGAAGCAGTAGTTTATTGTGAAGGTCCACTTCTTGTGCTTGCAGGTGCAGGAAGTGGAAAAACAAGGGTAATTACTTACAAATTTGCTTATTTAACCCGTGAACAAGGACTTTCTCAATCCTCAATATTTACCGTTACCTTTACAAATAAGGCAGCTGAAGAAATGAAAGAAAGAATTGGACGAATGTGTAATGGCCATTGCAAAAATATGTGGATTGGAACCTTTCATTCCCTCTGTTTACGAATTCTGCGAAATCATATTGATAAAATAGGATACAAAAGAGATTTCATAATATATGACGAAGATGATCAGGCAACCCTAATTAAAAGAATTCTTAAAGATTTAAACATGCACGAGGCTTTGTGTAAATGTCTTGCATCAAAGATAAGCAATTTAAAATCTAACCTCATAACTCCTGAGGATTATGTATCAAGTATTGAGGGTTATGAATTTGAAGAGAGATTAGGTAGAATCTATATGAAATATCAAAATGAATTAAAAAAATACAATGCCTTAGACTTTGATGACTTGATTCTTTGTGTAATAGATCTCTTTAGAGAAAGAGAAGATTTATTGAAAAAATATTCTGAACAATTTAGATACATCCTTGTTGATGAATTTCAAGATACTAATAAATCACAGTATGTGCTTCTTCAATTACTCTCAAAGTATCATAAAAAAATATGTGCTGTAGGAGATGATGACCAAAGCATTTATAAATTTAGAGGAGCAAATGTTTATAATATCTTAGAATTTGAAAAAGATTTTCCAGGTACTAAAGTTGTAAAATTAGAACAAAATTATCGTTCAACAAAACATATAATACTTGCATCAACTGCCATGATTTCTAAGAATCCTATAAGAAAACCCAAAACTTTATGGACTGAAAGAGATTGGGGAGAAAAAATTTTTTATTGCCAATTAAGCAACGAAGAAGAAGAGGCTAAGTATATTGCAAAAAGCATTAAAGAATTATACCTTAAAGGAGATTATGAATACAGAGATTTTGCTATACTCTATAGATTAACTTTGCAAGCAAGAGCTTTAGAAGAAGCATTAAGAATTGAAGGCATACCCTATCAGGTAATAAGTGGGGTAAGTTTCTATCATAGAAAAGAAATAAAAGATGTTATTGCTTATATGAGGTTTATTCTTAATAAGGAAGATAATCTGAGTCTTCTAAGAATAATCAATACTCCTCCAAGAGGTATAGGTATTTCCGCTATAACAAAGATTGAACAGGAAGCAAAGAAAAATATGTGTTCCTATTACGATGCAATAAAATCAATAATAAAGGATGAGAATGCTTCAGAAATTCTAAAGGAAAAATTATCAGCCTTTGTAGAATTTATAGAAGAGTTATCTAAAAAAGAATATAAAACTGCATCATTGATGATTAAAGATATTTTAAATTCCACGGGTTATCTTGAAGAAATAGAAGAAGATCGAATACAAAATGTATTAGAACTGCTTTCTTCTGCAGAAAACATCCCTGTTAGAGAATTTCTTGATAAGGTTTCTTTAATCTCCAATGTAGATATTTGGGAGAATAAGAAAAATTATGTTTCCCTTCTTACTCTTCATTCAGCAAAGGGGCTTGAGTTTCCTGTTGTATTCATTGCAGGATGTGAAGAAGGTATACTCCCTTATTTCAAAGCAAAAGAAGATTTATTAGAAATGCAGGAGGAACGGAGATTATTTTATGTTGGCATGACAAGAGCAAAAAATATTCTATTTCTAACATCTGCAAGCAATAGAAAACTCTATTCAAAAATTCAAAAACAGGAACCTTCGAGTTTTATCAAAGACATTCCAGCTGATTACTGTACTTGTATAAGAAAGGATTATTCTACTTTTGTAACAGAAAAGAAAACAACAGAAAAACCAAAGATAAAAACACCCTTTGTAATAGGATGTAAGGTTAAACATCCTACATGGGGCATTGGAGTTGTTAGAGACTGTTATGGAGAAGGAGAAGATTTAAAAGTTATTGTTAATTTTCCTGGCATCGGAGTTAAAAAATTAGCTCCAAAAATTGTAAATTTAGAGAGGGTTTAAAAATGAAAATTACAAAGGAACAGGTAAAACACATAGCATTACTAAGTAGATTAGAGCTCGATGAAGGCGAGACAGAAATTTATCAAGAACAACTTAGTAGAATCCTTGAGTATGTTGAAAAACTAAACGAAGTAGATACTAAAGATATTGAACCGACATCGCATGTAATTGAATTAAATAATGTTTTTAGAGAAGATGAGGTTAAAGCATCTATTTCAAGAGACGAAGCTTTAAGGAATGCACCAGATTATACAGATAAATTTTTTAGAGTTCCTAAAATTATTGAATAAAAAAATTAGTGAGAGGTAAATGTTAAGAACTTTCTTAAGAGCAAAACTTCATCTTGCAAAAGTAACAGAGGCTAATTTATTTTATGAAGGCTCAATTAGTATTGATATTGAGCTACTTGAGCTTTCAGGTATCATGCCCTATGAAAGGGTATGGATAAGTAACATGAATAATGGTGAAAGATTTGATACATATGTTATTCCCGCGCCAAAGGGCTCAAGGAAAATAGGGCTTAATGGTCCTGCTGCTAAAAAAGCATCAGTTGGGGATAGAATAGTTATTTTTTCTTATGGATATTTAAAAGATGATGAAATAGCATTACACAAACCCAAAATTATATTACTTAATGAAGAAAATGAGCCTATAAAAATTTATAGCCCTGAAATGACTGAAAATTTATGATTTATCTTTAGAAGAGCAAAATCTGATTTCGTTTGTTTTATAATTTAAAATTATAAATAAAAAAAGGGGAGACTTTGCTCCCCTTTTTGAAAAAATAGAAAAATTACTTCACAAAAGGATTTGCATAGAAGGTAATAAGAACAAATACAAGAACATAAATGACAAGAGACTCAATTAATGCAAGACCTACGATAAAGAGCGTCATGAGCTTTCCGGTAACTCCGGGGTTTCTTGCTGAACCTTCCAGAATACCTCTAACAGCCTGTCCCATTCCAGCTCCACCACCACCTGCAGCTGCGCCAAGTCCGATTAATGCTCCTGCTGTGGCCCACCCATAGTAATTAAGCTTTGCAGGATCAGATTCAGCTGCAAAAACTGCTGAGGCGG
>Ga0272449_1001788_pt1 | contig 21258 bp, 10 predicted proteins | sample YNPCB0241_FD_198679 | JGI IMG/M metagenome (GOLD analysis project Ga0272449, IMG submission 198679) | Hot spring sediment microbial communities from Yellowstone National Park, WY, United States - YNP-CB-024-1 | ecosystem: Environmental > Aquatic > Thermal springs > Hot (42-90C) > Sediment... | reverse complement strand
GAAAACGTTGCAGGAGCCAGCCGGCCTCCGCCAATTGGTACCACACTCCCACCCGAGCAAGTGCCGTGGCCCAAAAAGTCATCTCAGGTTCCACATCTCCAAGCGGTGCTTGGAGATCCCCCCGCCCGGGTAGCGTCAAGGCAATAGCCTGACGGCAAAAAGCCGTCAGAGGTTCTCGACCTACCTCAAGAAGTTCTGCCTTTTTCTGCGGCGGAAGTCCTTCCAGCCACTCGGTCACGGAATCAAGCAGAAAACCGTCGTAGGCAATACCTTCGGAATGATAAGTGGGGGGTTTTCGGGCCTCACACCAAGCCCGGAACACATCCTCGGCTCGTCGGTCGAGTCTCTCTGCTAACGGGTGGTTGACCACTCGGGCCAGTTGGGCTGCTCGAAACAGGATAAGGACATAATTGTGGAGGCGAGGGGAGGTTATCGGCTTATTGTTGGCCCACGTCTTTTCGAACCATGGGGAGATGTCCTGCTCGAGCAGCCGAACGGCAGCCCGAATTAAACACTTGTGGCATTCATCTGTCCAGGTTTCCGATTCGGCGAGGGCAAGGGCAAAGACTCCCGCAAAATGTCCTGTTGGTAAACCTACAGTATTTCCATCGCCTCGGTAATTTTCCCAGGCGAGGGAGCCGAGCTCTTTTTCGAGAAGCATCCTCGCCTCCTCATCCTGAAGGAACTTCCAGGCTGCCAGGAGGACCCGCCAGCGTTCATCAAGTTCCCAGCTCAGCCAAGTAAGCCAAGGATACTGAATTTCCCGAATGCCGGCAGGGAATGCCGTAGGATCTGGCCGAAGTGTTAAAGGCAAGGGGAAGGCCAGGGTATATCCGATGCGGTAATAATAGACATGAAGTTCCTGCCGTGACTTTTCCCACTCGGCCCGGCGACGAAGTTCGCCCACCAGTTCAGGGGGCGACCATCGTTTGTTCCCCGCTCGCCACTGGGGTGCCAATTCGTAGGCGGAGGTCTCGTAGGCTAGGGGCGAAAACTCGCAGGAGCACGAGTCTTGGCCGGCTAACCCCACGGGCGTCCATTCGGCCATGATCCACGCAGTGCCTATACTCAGTACCACCCACCTGAGCTGCTGAAGAAAGGGAGAATTCATGGGCTGCCTCCAGCCGCTTGCGGCAGTTTTCCCAAGGATCGTTGAGTCGGGAGGGTTTCCCGGACCACCACTTCTGGCAATGGCCACCTCTTTTTGTTAAAGGACCTCCGCCTTCCGAGCAAATCGACTTGTTATTTCGGGGAGGTGAGGTGCCCCGAGATTCTTCCTTCCTCCTTATTGCGGCCGTTCAAACCCGAAGGAGTGATAGAAATGGCCGGAAGTTCTCCAATTCGCCGCCAATTCTCTTGGGCCAAACCGGTCTTTTTTGAGAGTTTGAGTGTGCCGTGAAGGTTCTGCTCCCTACACCACCGATTCTTCCCGCCGGAGGGGACCAGCTCGGAACTGCACTTCAAAATGGGACCAAAGGCGTCCGGTTTTTTTCCGTTTGCGGGGCAAGAGAACAACTTTTTCCGAACTCCGCAGCCGACTGTATCTGGGCCCCCTGTGTGTCAAGCCAGGAAGAACGCCACCAACCACCAAATGTGACCAAAGGCCAGCGGAAGTTTTCGACCAATGGGGCCCACACCTTTCGGAGGTTGAATGATTCGCAGTTTCGATCCGGATACCGAACGTGCGGAGGTTCTAGTCCTTCGGTTTTTCCAAGACCAGCTTGGTGAGGGCCTCCACGAAAAAGAAATCCCCCCACATCACCGACTCGTCCACACCTAAGTTTTTCCGGGTGTGGTATACCGCGTGTTTCAAGATTCCTTCCCATCCCGGGGTTTGAATGGCGAGATATTCGGGATCGGTCAAAGCCTCGAGCATAGCCAAGGCAGTGCTACGGTAGACGACAGCCCGCTCAGGTACTTTTGTTTGTTTAGCCAAGTCAAGTAAGCCGCTGGCAGCAATCGCAGCGGACGAAGTTTCTTTCTGTGCTCCCCATGGAGGGGGCTGAGTAAGGTCCGCACAGAAATCCCAGTAGGGGACTTTGTCTTCGGGAAGATGCAGTACCCAGTAATGAGCATTTCGCTCCGCCACTTCCAAGAATTCGGGATTTCCCGTCAGTCCATACACCTTACTAAAGCCGTAGAGAGACCAAGCCAAGCCTCGGGCCCAGCAGCTTTCGGGACTAAGGCCCTGGTGAGTACTTTGGCCGAGGAACTCCCCTGTTTCGACATCGAAAAGACCTTCGTGGGCGGTGGATCCGTCGGCCCGCACCAGCCGATCCCGAGTCGTCCGGCAATGGTTGGTGGCAATCTCCATCAGTTGCTGATCCCCGGTGTGAATCGCCGCGTAAAAGACGAGGGGCACATTCATCATAATGTCGATGAAAAGACTGTGAGGACCGATGAACGAGCAAAGATATTTCCCTTTACTCTGGTATCGGAGGGCCAGCGTTCTCCCGGCCGTGATGAGCACCTCTTGCAGAGCGGGATCGCCGGTCAACTCATACCAAGGAAGATAACTGTTGAGAAAAATGAATCCCAGATCGTGGACATTGCGATCGTGTTTGCGGTGCTCAAGGAGCCGCGAGTAATGGATGGCCTTTTCCAACCAATAAGGGGATCTCGTACGGCGGTGGAACTCCCACATCATTCCCGCGAGAAATCCGCCCGTCCAATCCGTCCATAGTTCCCCGCTGTGATACCACTTTCCCTTGACTGTGTAAATGGGAAAGAAGTCGGGATAAGTTTCCACAAGATGACGGACTTGCTTTTCCGCGAATTGAAGGACTTCCTCCATTTTGGCTCGATTTAGCATGGTCTAACCCTGTGATTTTGTTTCTAAACATTAGTCCAGCACGATCCTTTACCTTCAATCGGACCTGGTAGCCGGGGCTATCCAGGACCCAGTTGTTCCGATCCCTTGGAGAGGCCTCCAGGCAAGTCCAACTGCCGGCCCCTGGGCCGAACGGATGCCAAGTATTGGTATGCTAACCGAAATCCTCGGCCTTTTCATCGTGGGAAAGAGGGGTTTGGGAGGTTTCTTGCGGAAGCAGCACAGGTAATAAAGGAAGTGATTGCTAGCAAAAAACTGGACCGTGAGCGGGAGTTGGGTGTCAGCCGTTAGTTTGGCCGATCTCGCTTGGACCACAAGAGGGGGTTGGCGGAATTTCCTTCGAAGAGCAGGCCGTGGTCACCGACAGTTGTTAGTCTCTCACATGATCGGGAGGAGAGGGTGGACGGGATCGGCCGCCGGTGATCCCATCTCGGATAACAGCGGGCACCCTGAGTAGGTATTCAAGTGACAGCTTGGAAAAACTCAAGCCTTGAATGGTCCAGCCGGAAGATACTCCGCTCGCAAGTTAAAAGGTTGGTTTGATAGTCCTCGGCCCGGAGGACCCATCCTGCCACTTAAATCCCCCAGGAGGGGTTATGGATTCTAAGCAAACTTATTAACATTCACATTCACATTCACCAACGTTACCCTCGAGAGGATCCGTACCAAACCAAATTGCCGAGTAATATCATCGCCAATGCCATCATCTTCAGAAGACCGCAAGATCTAACCGGGTTACACGGAAAAGCATCTATGGACTGAACATTAATCTTTAATCTTTCCAACTAGGAGAGTTCAGAGTTTCCTAGTTTCGATTAGCCAGGTACCTGCCATCGACTCGGCGGTTGAACTATTTCGATTTTGCTGAAGGCACTCAGCAAATAGTGGCAGCGTTGTGCCCCATAACGCCGGAAGGAGATGCGGAAAAGGGCCCGGCGGGTAAAAATCTTGAATCCGGATCGAACCCTTGATACCGGCTTGAACGAATATTAAAATGGAAATGTCAATGGAGGGCCGGATAAGAGGCCTTCGGAAAGAGACGCGGGGTGGAGCAGCCAGGTAGCTCGCGAGGCTCATAACCTCGAGGTCACAGGTTCAAATCCTGTCCCCGCAACTTAATTTGGCCCGATCCCTACGAGACCAGTGGGGGTTGGGCTTTTCCGTTTATGGAAACCACCCGGCTTTGGATCCAACAGGCCGCCGATTGAGCATCTGGCGGGGGATTCGGGGAGGTTTTCGCGAAGTGCCATTCACAAATATTGAAAAGTAGATCAGTGAACTTGCGAATTGCGGTCAAGTTCGGGCGTCGGAAAAGTGCCATCTAAAAGCTCAATTTGGACTTTTTCTACCCGTCGGTGGGTTGCCTCGACGACGCGGAGACGGACATTTCCCACCTGAAGCTCGTCCCCAACGTTTGGAACTCGGCCAAGCTCGGAGAAGAGAAGACCGCCCACTGTCTCGACTTCGCCGTTTTCAGGCAGGCCGAGTTTGAACTTCTCGTTTAACGCATCCAAGCGGGTTCGGCCGAGGACTTCTGCCGTCTTTTCATCCAAAATTCGGATTTCTTGGACGATTTCCTTGTCGGATTCGTCGGCGATTTCGCCCACGATCTCCTCCAAGATATCCTCCAAAGTCACAATGCCAGACAACCCGCCGTATTCGTCGAGCACAACCGCCATGTGGTTACGGGTTTGCTGAAATTCTTGGAGCAGGTCATCCACACGTTTGGTCTCGGGGACGAACATCGGCTGGCGAATTAGTTCGCTCCAGTGCCGGGTGGGTTCCCCGATGCATTCGGCAAGAACCGGGAGGAGGTCTTTGACGTAAAGGATCCCCACGATGTCGTCGCGAGTGCGTTCGTATACCGGCAACCGAGTATGCCCGCTTTGCACCACCGTCTGCAGCATTTCTGGCCAACTGGCGGACTTAGGGATGGAAACCACGTAGGTTCGCGGGGTCATAATTTTGGAGACGGTGGCATCGCGGAGCTCGATAACGCTGACAATCATTTGCTGAGCGTCGGCCTCGATAATTCCTTCGCGGTGCCCCTCGCTGACCACGGTTCGAAGTTCTTCTTCCAAGATTTGTTCCGGGGGAGGTTCAGCCACGCGACCGAGCAAACGCAGGAAGAATACCTCCAGAAAACGTGCACCCCAGCCCAGCGGTCTTCCCAAGCGACCAAGGAGGGTCCAAATCGGCCAAAAGTAGTAGGTCATGGGAGTTGCCCACACCTGGGCCACTGCCCAAGGCAGCCAAAAGGCAAGGAAAAGGAGGCCGATGATAAGTCCACCGCCGGAACTTATTCGGCCCACGGGTGTTAGGTGCGGCCAGCGGCTTTCAATAAAGATCCCCCCGCACAGGATGGCCCCCGCGAGGCAGACGAGGAAAAGACCCTCCAACACCACAGCCACGGGTTCGTGATGTTTAAGGATTTCCCCAAATAACCCTTGTCGTTTCCGCCGGTGGCACAAATCCTCCAATTCCGCTCGCGAGAAATTCTCTAAAGAGCGAAATCCCACAGCGGTCAGAAAACTGCCCGCTAGTGCGAGCCAAAAGATCCAACTAACGACGACGTCCCAGTTCACGGCTTCGCTGGCCTCCTCTTGGGGGGCAGAAGTTCACGCAAAGGTTTAGCCCGATTTCCCTGAGGAGGGGAGAGGCGTCAACCGAATTTTAAATCCGAACTGTTTCAAATACCGGCGTTCTTGCTGCCGCATTTTGGCCCGGTCCTGGGGACGGTGATCGTCGAACCCTACCAGATGTAAGGCTCCGTGAATTACATAGAGCAACAATTCCCCTTGCGGGTCGTTGCCACACAATCGAGCTTGGGTCAATGCCGTTTCGCTGCTGACGATAATTTCCCCTTCCAGCATGTCTCCGCTTTTTTCTAAGGGGAAACTAAGCACATCGGTAGGTTCATCCTCCCGGAGATAGAGCCGATTCAGCCGCCGGATGGCTTGATCCCGAACGACAGCAATGGTCACTTGTCCACGCCTTATGCCAAAATCGCCCAGAACCTGTCGGGCGGCCCGGCGGAGCAAACTTCGGTCCACTTGGAAGAGGTGCTGGTGATCGGCTACACGAACCTCGAGTTCCTCTGGGGCAGAACTGCCAACTTCTGCCGGCACGGGGGGCAAAGTGCTTTTCGTCTTTTTGATCCCCCGGGCTGTTGATTTTTTGCGGACAATTGTTTTCCGTTTTTGGAGCACCGATTTTTCCGCAGGAAGTTTTTGCTTAGCTTTTGCAGTCTTTGAGGCGGAAGTTCGGGCTCGGGCGGTTGGCGGGGTGGCCTTTCCGGCTGGGAATCTCCCACGCTGGCTCGAGTTTACCTCCGTAGATTTATCCGTAGATTTGGCGGTAGGGGTCATACGGCAGCTACCGTTGGGTATTTGATTCGACCGTGATAATTCGCTATTAGACAATTTACCAAGGTATTCTCGATTTCCCGCAGCTCTCGAAACGTCAGGTCACACTCGTCGAATTGACCGTCTTCCAGTTTATGCTGGGAAATTTGGCGTACCAAGTGGCCGATCCGCGAGGGGGTGGGGTCTTCCAAGGCTCGGCAAGCACTTTCGACGGAATCGGCCAGCATGACGATGGCGATTTCTTTGGTTTGCGGTCTGGGCCCCGTGTAGCGGAATATCGACTCATCCACCCCTTGGTGATCCCGACCATTGCGAGATTCTTCGTTGGCTTTGTCGTAGAAGTATCGCACCAGTGTGGTCCCGTGGTGTTGCTCGATGAAGTCGATAATGGCCTGAGGCAAACGATATTGTCGGGCCAGATTCACCCCGTCCTTTACGTGCGACATGATCACGAGACTGCTCATCGCCGGGCGAAGACCGTCGTGGAGATTTTTCCCTTGGGTTTGGTTCTCTACGAAAAACTCCGGCTTGACCATTTTCCCAATGTCGTGGTAGTAGGCCCCCACGCGAGCCAGCAGTCCGCGAGCCCCGATAGCTTCGGCGGCTGCCTCAGCCATCGCTCCCACAAGGACCGAATGGTTATGGGTTCCCGGTGCCCGGCGGAGAAGCTCTTGCAGCAAAGGCTGCGACATATCCGCCAGCTCAAGGAGGCTGATGTCCGTCAGTACACCGAAAATCCGTTCTAGAGGTTGCAACAAGCCGAAGATAAGGAACCCGGCTGCCACCGTCCACAAAGCATGGTAGAAAGCCGTCCGGACGGGGATCCATCCGAGGGTCCCATTCTGCAGGGTGCTTCCTGCCAAAGTTAACCCAAAGGCAGCAATGCCAGCGATAATTCCTACATGGATCAACTTACTCCGCGTGCGGACGTGACTGAGCTGTATGCAAGCGACGGCCATCACTCCAAGTAGCACCAGAAGGGTCGAGACTGGTTGACCCAGGGCCAGCACCGTGGCCAGGGCCACCAAGCTACCAAACAGCATGGCCAACTCTCGACCCAGAGCGATGGCAACTCCTTGGCTGAAAACTAAAAGGGGGATTAATTCGCCACGCCACGCCTCATGGGAGAACCATTTCGCCAGGACGGCAGCACCCAGGGCTAGGGAAACCAACATCATGAGGCGGCGTTCTTCGCGGAAGATCTCTGCCGCCCGAAGCCGGAGGTACACTCCGCTGAGCGCCAAAAGAACTACCATGAGCAACCAAGCACTGAAGAGCCGGATTACCCGCGAGGCCAAGGGACGAGCTTGTAAATAGGCGGCATGCTCGATGCGGAGGAGCTGGATCTGATGCGGGCTGAGGGGCTCATCCGCTTCGGCAAGCACCTGCCCTTTGCGAAAAGCCACTAATTCTCCGCGAATCCCGAAGGGGTCCGGAGCAGTAAAGTCCACGCGGCTAACGATGGGCCGGTCTGGTACATCCCCGCTGCGATAGGGGAAGGGAGGATCCCATGCCCCCACAAGGATGCACCAAGGGGCCACCGCGACACATACAAAGGCAAAATGCCGGACGAGCGGTGGTGCCAGCAGTGCCTGGACAAATTTTTTCCAGCCGGGATTTCCCCGGACAATGCTGGCCACCCGCATTGCACGCGTTTTTGCAGGTGACCCAGAAACCATAACCTTCTTATTGACCTTTCTCTTTACGACGCCCTTTTCCTTCGGGATGGTCCTCGTAGGCATCCACGATGGCCTGTACCAATGGATGCCGGACAATGTCGGCCCGAGTCAATTCCACCGCCGCAAGTCCTGGAATTCCTCGCAGCCGACCAAGGGCGTCGACCAAACCGCTCTGCATATGAGGCGGCAAGTCAATTTGGGTGATATCCCCGGAGGCCACAATCTTCGAACCAACCCCCATCCGGGTAAGGAACATTTTCATTTGGCCTACGGAGGTATTCTGTGCCTCGTCTAAGATCATGAACGCTTGATTCAACGTCCGCCCCCGCATATACGCCAAAGGAATAACCTCGATCAAATCCTCTGCGGTAAAGCGGCGGATCATCTCCCGGTCCATCATTTCATGAAGGGCGTCCAAAAGGGGGCGGAGGTAAGGGTGAATCTTTGCCTCCAAGTCTCCCGGGAGATAACCGAGGCTTTCGCCCGCTTCCACCGCAGGCCGGGCCAAAACTATCTTCCGGACCTGACCGCTCTTCAGGGCGGAGACAGCCATCGCCACCGCCAGATAAGTCTTGCCCGTTCCCGCTGGCCCGGTGCATAGCACGATGTCGTAATCACGAATGGCCTTCACATACTCGGCCTGGCCAGGAGTCCGAGGGCGGATGCGTCGGCCAAGATACACCTCGATCGGAGGATAAGGCCCGCCTCGCTGACCATTCTGCACCTCTGCCAACGTTCGGGCTACGTCCTCCGCGGTGATTACCCCGTACCGATCCACGTGCAATTGGAGGAGCTCCAGCACCTGGGTGGCATGGTGCACCGCTTCCGCATCCCCTTGCACATGGATCCGGCTTCCCCGCGCGCTGATCCGTACCCCTAAGGTTTCTCGGATCTTCCGGACATGCTGGTCGCAGGTGCCGAAAAGTCGGACAAGAGTCTCCGGACTGGCAACAGAGATAAATGCCTCACTCATTCGCAACTGCGCCGGAGTCTTTGCGGCGCAAATCAAACTGTCCAGTTACGCCAAATTAACTGACGCAACCTTGCACAGCTACCTCAAATTCAAGCTACCTCGAAGAACGATCCACTCCAAAAAAAGAATGAAGCCTTGGAATTACAGGCACAAACGCAATGAATGCCGGAAACTAAAATGCCTTTCAAAATCGGGTCTTTTTCCCGCTTCCAGCAAACTCCTCTTACTTGGGCCCGAAAGAACTTTGGGGGCGAGCCAGAGCTTCACCCGAACCTGAGCCCACCGAACCTACCGTGATCCTAGTTTGCAAGAATCGCTGCCGAAATCAAGACCCCTTTCTAGTTCTACGCTCTTACCCGAGGGGTTTGAGCGGAAAATTTGCACTCAAAAGGGAAAAAAATCCCCAGTGTGGTCGAATCAATACTCCGCCGTATTGGTGGATTATCGTAGTTCCATTTGTCAGCCAGTCCGGGTTTAGCTCGGTCCCACAAAGCGGTGAGTTTCCAGGTGAAACCTTCCTCGTTCTTCGGACCAATGTTCGAGCTTGGGCCGCCTGGTTAACCGATCGGTTCGAAGTCGTCTTATTAAGAAATTGTTCTTCCCGTGCACAAAAAATTCTAGGTCTTTCCTGTCTCCTCGACGAACACCAATCCCGGCCGGGAAGACCTCCCGTGGAACCGGCTACCAATACTTTTAAGCGGAAAGGGCACGCATAAAGCCCACAACAGGAGTCAAACCAGCCGCGGGTTTTATCTCTAGAGAGGTCACCGCCCTTCATGGCTGGAATTGTTCCGAGGTTTATAATTTTTATGTAGTACAGGAATCAGGTCAGCCTCTTGCCATAACTCTTGGAATGACGGCACGTTATGCGTTTTTAGCCAAATCGCCGTTAAAGGGGGTTGGCTGGTGGCCTGTCAGATTTTTTACGGGGATGGCTAGTCTGCTCCAACCGGGCTACCCCGTTTCATCGGTCAAGGGGATTACAGTGACTAGCCCGAGCTAGTGAGTTTATACGACCAGCCTTTGGCAGGCATTGCCCCAAAGGGTGATCTTTTCTCTGTGGCTCCCTCCGTAAATCGTGGTTGCTGGCGAGTACTACTTGGGGAGGGGGGTGGGCATTCCTTCGGTGAAGTTTTTCGATAGGGCAAAAAGTTCCCGCTTTCGCGTTTGAGCCTTCTTTGATCGGGTTGGTGCTTCCTCGGCGGGACATCCGAATTGCTTTCACCTTGACGGTCGGAGGGTGGAGCCGATATCCTCGGCCTCCAAAAAACCTGGCAGGTTTATACCGCCGCAATGGACATGGCAGTACCCGATAGTTATTTCCCCCTGTAAGGTGGGGAAACAGGCTAGGACGGTGTCCCCTGAGAGAGGGAGTTTCTTGGGAGAGCAAGTCTGGGCTAGGTCCCTTCGCTTTGGCTTTGTGGAGTCTTGAGGCACAACGGCTCGATGATCCCGGCCTCAACGATGGCAAATTTTCTGGCCTTGGTTAGCTGAGGAAAAGATCCAAAAGGGGTTCGCTTCGGTAATGGCCGGCCTTCCCAGGTTGAGGGTGCTGAAGGGGCGGAAGCCGAGCTCGGGGATAAGCGGCGAAAACTACCCCGGTTGGGATCCCGGCCTATCCCGGTCGCCATGGGCGGGTCGGGAGAACGTTGGGAACCCCTGGGTAATTTGCTTGCAACTTGAAAGCACCCGAATGGGACCACAATATTTGACGAAGCGGAGGGAATGTCATCAATAGATTGGGTGATCGTTTTATAAGATTGAGCAATTTGGAGGATCCTCTGAAATTGAAACCTGGGGCCCGGGGCGATTGGGGCTGGCAGCCGGCTTTGTTAATAGAGAACGATAAATCGGAACTTTGTCCTTTCTTCGTTTGGGCAAAACTGCCTTGGCAGGGGCGGGATTAGGCCTTGAAGCCTTGTCGGGAAACATCGCGGCCTATTCTAGCGACTCTTAGAAACAACATCTTTTGAGTCAACATTCTGGTGATCAAGCCTGTTTGTGGTCGGCTTTAATTCGATCTGCCTACGGTGAGGGTTCGATAGGAGGTAGACGGTAGGATGCCGAATCTCAGGAGGTGGGACATTCGGGGCACGTGCGGCCGGGGTGTGGCGGCTCTTGCCGTCTTAGGGGGGCTTTTGGCAGGATGGGTTATCCCGACCATGGCCCAGGGGCCGAGCCGCACCCAACCTTTGACCATGCCGACGCGGTCTACAGACGCTGCTTATCCACAGTCCCCTCCCAACAGGGAGCCGGCTAATGAGGGACAGGGCCCTGTCTCGGGACTCCTGCTTTTAAAAAACGGAAGTGTGCTCGAAGGGGAAATCCGCCGGATCCAAGGGGGATATGTGGTTCGGGTTCCTAACGGGGAAATAACCTTACAGGAATCTCAGGTAGATGCATTTTGTCGGACTCTGCAGGAAGCCTACCAGCACAAGCGGGGCCGGTTGCCCGTGGGGGATGCGAAGGCCCATCTGGAACTGGCATTGTGGTGCCTTCGATACCACCTGTTGGCGGAGGCAGCTGCCGAGATGGCTTCGGCGGAGGAACTCAGCCCGCAGCATCCCATGCTGCCTCTGCTTCGCCGGCGATTGCAGGTCTTGGAACAGGCATCCTCCGTGGTGCCCGCTGCTGCCGAGGAGGAGAAAAACCACTCCATTGCGGAAATGCCGTACCGGTTAGATATGCAGGCTAAGCCAGCTTCTGAGGTTCAGCCCGCAATCCACCTGACTCCCTTGCCGACTCCGATTCCCTCCCAACGCGGCCCGAGTGCCTTACCCAGTCCCTCTGGGGGTGCGACGAAAACTCCCAGCCTATCTGCGTCCATCCCGGAAAGGTTGGCAGAAAACCGTGCCCGCCAAGCGGAGCTTGAGCAAGTTGTTCGGGCAATGCCGCCAGGATCTGTCCAGAAGTTCACGCAAGTAATCCAGCCGATTATTACGCACTACTGCGGTACAGCCCGCTGCCATGGGGGGAACGCCTCCGAAGGTTTTCGGTGGTTACGAGTTTCGGGGGGCGTGCCAGCCCATCGATTGACGACCCACGAAAATCTTCGGGCCACGCTTGAACTTATCGATTGGGAAGAACCGGCAAATAGTCCCTTATTGCGGATCCCCCTGCAACCGCACGGAGGACTACCGGCTCCGGTATTTGCCTCGCCGCAGATCAGTCAATATCAGGAATTGGTGAGTTGGGTTTATTGGGTGACGTCGGGGCAGGCTGGCCCGGGCGGGAGTGGAACCACCGGTGAGTCGCTCAACTTCCAGCAGGAGCCAGTCCTGCTTCCTGAAGATTTCGAGGGGCCTTCTTTGCAAGGTGAGGTTACTCCTGGGGAGATGGAAGCGGGTTCACCTGCCACGGGCCGGAACTTTGGCCCAGGACCTGGGGTTGGGAATAACCCAAATCCTTTGACTTATTCCTTAGGATTCGGTCTCGGCTCGGGACACCATGCGGGAGCAGAGGCTAACATTCCCCAACCCGCGAATGGCAACCGGTTTCCGCACGTTTCGGCCGCGGTGGGTTGGTCTAGCCACGGAGAACCTACATTTCCGGATTCCCGAGAGGACTTGGCCCCCTCCAAGGGCCTTGCCCATGCGGCGGAGAGTCTGACAACGCGGAGCGACTCGGCCCATGAGTTCGCGCGGCCGCAAGCAGAGAAGCTTTCATCGCCGATGCCGCAGGAGTCAATGGCCGCTCCTGCCACGCACGGGGTATCCTTCCCGGGCCGAAATCACCTATCGATTAGCCCAGGGGCCGCCAATCCCTCTGCCTCCCCCGCGGGGGGCAATCCCCAAGCGGCGGGCTCTCTGGCAAGTTCTCCTAGGCCTTCTTCAAAGGAGCCTGCTTCCAAAGAGCCGCCCCGATCGTTCCTACCTTGGAAGTTGCGACTGGGCGAACTCCTCCGCAAAGGCGGAGGTGACAAGACGGAATGACTGGTGCTGCATTCTCCTCTCCTCAGGGCTAGTTGCTCTAGCGGGCTGGACTTTTGCCTGCTAACTCAAATTTCGTTAGCGGGAGGTTTCCCACTCTTTTGACGATCCCCCTAACAACCGTTCGGTGAAAGGGGGTTTTGTGCGGGGAGGCTTCGGTGGATCCTTCCGTGCGGGGTCCATGGGGCACGCTAGGGAATTGAATGCGGCTGGCTGTTTTAGGAGTTGCAACTTCTTGCCTTAGTTCCCGGATTCAAGCCGAGTTTGATCGGCACACTTCCCGCCTCCGGATCCAGGAGAAAACTCCTCGCGGCGTTTGAAGGGGAGTGGCAGCTCTTGCCCGGTTAAGTAGCAGCAGGCCCGCCGGATATTCCACGCCAGAGAAGTTCCTCTAGCCCCACCATTCCCATGGGTGAAATGTCCAGCGTAAATTGTCCTGTCCTGTGTGAAAACCGGGCCCTTTTCCGGCGAAGCTAAGCCGGTTTTTCCCTTTGTTTTTGGGACCGGGTCCGCAAAGATTTTTGCAAGTTGCTCCCTGAAACGGGTCAAATAAACCCGAATACCCCGCCAACGCACCAAAAGAGGAGCCCTGACTGTCCATCTCGTGACTTGGACAATTAAGATGTGTCTCTCCACGTGTTTTAAAACAAATTCCACCGATGGATTTGCTCCGAAACTTGGGCCACCGTGTAAAGGGAGGGATTGTCGGAGGGAAGGGGCGAGCCTGGCCGGGGGCATGAAACCCGGACGGTGACTCTGCAAACCTTGAGTAGAATGTCTCGTACAGGTTGGAAAAAAGGTGGGGTTCCACCGGGAAATCCCGATCTTGGCCGAGGGGTGCAAAAAGGGGGGCGTTTGTGTCCGGGTTTTTTCTTGGCAATCTGCTGTGCCCCCGAGGGGAGTGGCTGCCTATTGGGGATTCGACAAAGAACACCTTCTTGCAAGTGGGAGACAATTTAGCCGGCAATGGCGATGGGTTTCTTTAATTGGCAAGGCAGATTTTGCGATTGGTCCTCGCTCCCACACGGGATTCGCAAGGGGGCCAGGCTCCTAAAGCAGGGGATTCAGTTCTCGTTGTGGTTATCAATCTCTCTTCCGAAGATGGATGTCGAGTGTTCCCGTGTACCGGAAGGTGCGGGAGGGATGTGGGGTTCGAGAGAGGCTTTTGGCGGGTTTGGAGGGTGGCTCGCGTCATGGCGGGGGGTGCTAGCCGTGATAACATTGGTCTTGCTTAGCATGTCGGTAGGGGTTGGCTTCCAAGCGTGGGCAGAGGAAAGAGCTGGGCCGATTCGTTTCCGGGATATGACGGCCACCTCCGGAATTAACTTTGTCCACACGGACGGCAGTAGCGGGAAGTACTGGGTAATTGAGCCGATGACGGCGGGTTTGGCCACCTTCGATTACGACGGGGACGGAGTCATCGACATCTACTTTCTAAACGGAGCCCCCCTTCCCGGTTATGAAGTTCGTGGGGAGCCTCCACGAAATGCCTTGTACCGAAACTTGGGAAATTGGTTCTTCGAAGATGTTACTTTTCATGCGGGTGTGGGAGATTTGGGTTACGGACTCGGAGTGGCGGTAGGCGACTATAACAACGATGGCTTTCAGGACATCTATATCAGCAACTTCGGACCAAATATCTTGTACCGTAACAATGGGGACGGTACCTTCACGGAGGCCTCCAAGGAGACAGGTGTTGCCACAGGAAACGAAATCCCCGCAGAGACGAAGGTAGGAGCTGGAGTGTGTTTCCTCGACATTGAGGGTGACGGCGACCTGGATATCTACTGCTCCAACTACATGCGTTTCCGCTTCGAAGACAATGTGGTCCCCGTCGTCGACGGTATTCGCCGGTACGCCGGCCCTAAGGATTTTGACCCAGAGGCAGATATGCTCTTTGAGAACGCCGGGGATGGAACCTTTCGGGATATCAGTCAGGAGAGTGGCATCGGGCAGTATAAGGGTACTGGAATGGGGATTGTGGCTTGCGATTTCGACCAGGACGGTGACACTGACGTCGTGGTGATGAACGATGTGCGGGGGAATTTTACTTTTCGCAATGAAGGAGGAGGGCAATTTAAGGAGGTAGGGCTTGACTTGGGGGTCGCTTATAACGCCGACGGCATGGAGCTGGCTAGCATGGGGGTGGATGCCGGCGACTATGATAACGACGGCTGGATTGATCTCTTCCAGACCTCTTATGCCAGCGAGTTGCCCGCGTTATACCGGAACACCGGGCTGGAGTTCTTCGAAGATGTGACCCGAAGCACGGGAGTAGGAGTGAGCACCTACCCTCATGTGACTTGGGGGACCGGGTTTGCGGATTTTGACAACGACGGGTTCCGCGACATTTTCATCGGATGTGGACATCTGCAGGATAATGTGGAATTATACGACGACAGCACAGCCTTTCGCGTTCGCAATGTGGTGATGTGGAATACCGGTCGGGGAAAATTCGTGGATGTCTCCGCTCATTGTGGGAACGGGTTAGAACCGAAGGAAAGTACTCGAGGAGTGGCAATTGACGATTTAGACGGCGATGGCCGGCTGGACGTTGTTGCACTCAATACCCGCTCGATTCCCACGATCATCCGGAACGAATCGCCAGTGGATGGCCGGCATTGGCTTTCGGTCCGGCTCATGGGTACTGGAAGTAATCGCGACGGTGTGGGAGCCCTGATGACTGTGGAGGCAGGAAGTTTAAAGCTGGTGGCCGAAGTCCATGCCGGCCGAGGGTACCAAAGTCACTTTGGTACAGAAGTTCACTTTGGACTTGGACCAAACAAGCGGGTTGATCGGTTAACCGTTCGTTGGATTGGCGGTGGGGTTGACGTACTGCACGACCTTCCGGTGGATTCTCGCCTTATCGTGATAGAAGGCGGAACGTGGTTCACGGTGCCCAAATAGTTTCCCAGAGGCTCTTCTTTTCTCCGTGAATGGGGACACAAAGAGCTTCGCTCTGTCCCTCGATAAGAATCCACCACCGGTTAGCGGGCAATTTTTCCCAGACCTGGGTTTTTCTTCCATGCCAACGGACTTCGATTCGGTCGATCTCGGAGGTTGCTCCCAGGCCGAAATGAAGCCGGCTTCCGCAATGTCCCTGATAGCTTCGCCCACTGTGGACCTCGCGTGTTTGCCTTAGTCCGCCTGCGGAAACCACTACCTGGGATCCCACGGCATCCCGATTGGAGAAAGTGCCTATAAGGGTCAAATGAACCCAGTGATTCCGGCCCAACAGAGACTCATTTCGGATAATGGTGGGGGAACTTCGAGCATTTAGCACCACGATGTCGATTCGTCCGTCATTGTCTAAGTCATCTGCAGCAGATCCGCGACTACTCTCCACCCCGGCAAGCCCGTCCCCCACTTGCTCAGTGATCTCCACAAATTTTCCCGTCCCTGAATTACGAAGGACCGTATTGCGGGCCCGATAGGTGATGTGGGCGGCCAAGTCCTCGAGGTTATCTTGTGTGTTCCCATTGGCCACAAAAAGATCTACCCACCCGTCATTGTCCAGATCGACAAAGTTACATCCCCAATTAATGTGGGGAAATAAGGAAGTACCGGGAACGGCGAGTGTGGCAACCTCCTCAAAGAACCCCTGGCCGGTGTTGTGATACAACGCGGGCATTTGTTCCGAGTAGGCCGTGTGGAAGAAGTCAAGCCAGCCGTCGTTATCATAATCGGCACAATCCACCCCCATACTGGCCAGGTATCGACCCTGTGCGTCAAAGGCAAGTCCCCTCGGTAAACCTACCTCGGTAAAACGACCTGTACCGTCGTTTTCCCAGAAGTAATTGTGGGCCACATCGTTGAGCACGAAGATGTCCGTGTCCCCATCCCGATCGAAGTCCGCACAAATCATCCCCATTCCCGTGCCCACACCGTCTTCGATGATCCCGGCTTGGTCGGTGATGTCGGTAAACCGGCCGTCCCCCTCATTCCGATACAACACGTCCGGAACGCCGTCGTAAATCATCGGTCCCGGATAAATATGCCGGCCTTCGACGATGTGCGGCTTGTAGGTTTCAAAAGAGAAATTCACATAGTTGGCCACATAAAGGTCCAGGTCGCCGTCACCTTCAATATCAAGAAAAGAGGCTCCAGCCCCGACCTCATTGCCGGCTGTCACGCCCGCCTCTTCTGTTACATCGGTAAAGGTGCCGTCTCCGTTGTTGCGGTAGAGGACATTCGGTCCAAAGTTGCAAACATAAAGGTCCGGAAACCCGTCGTTGTTATAGTCTCCTACCGTGACACCTAGACCGTACCCTTGGTCTCCTACCGCGGCGAAATCGGTAATGTCCTCGAAACGGAACTGACCTTGGTTGCGGTAAAGGGCATTACGGGGAGGGGGTGAATGCTCAGGACAACCCGGCAGCAGGGACCCGTTCACAAAGTAAATGTCGATCCACCCGTCCCCATCATAATCGAATGTGGCCAAGCCAGCTGAAACGGTTTCCACAATATACCGTCTTCCACTGCTGCCATCGGTATGAATCCAAGTGATTCCGCTGTCGGCCGTCCTATCCCGGAGAATTATCCGGGCCGGGGTTTGCCCGCGGTTTACCCAGCGAGCAGTTCCCGCCAGAACGGCCACAAAGACTACCGCCACGCAGATAAAGGTGCCCTTCCGCACGGTACTCCCCTCAATTGGCTCTACCGGCACACGGTTTTTTCGAGGTGGGAAGGATCCCGGCCCATGATGGTGACCTTTAGAGTGGAGACGTCCCCCATGGCTGCCACAAACCAGTCCCTTTATGACCAGGGCAATTGTAACCTGGGCTTAACAGAGCTGCCCGGCTGCCAATGGCATAACGATCTGCCGATGACCGAATTTCCTTCCCGACCCAGGGTGCATAAGTCCTTCGCCTACTGCCTTACGGGGAGGCCTTGTCCCCGAAGGAAGAGCCCGAGCCCTCTGCTGCCTGCTTCAAACGGGTCAAGAGATCGCGATAGCGTGGGGAAGCAGGATCGAGTTCTACTGCCCGCTCGGCCGCGGCAATTGCTTCGTTAATCTGCCCTGCTGCAAATTGCACTCGAGCAAGCAAATAGTAGTGTTCACTATCAGGATCCATACTTACCAATTTGTTAGCTAGGGCCAGGGCCTCTGGGAGATCTTCTCCGGTGACGACTGCAAGTTCAATCAGGCCCACATATCCTTCGGGACGATCCCCCGCCAAGTCGCAAGCGGATTGAAAGCACCGTTTCGCCTCGGGAAAATTTCCGGCAGCCAGGTAGGCTGCCCCGGCGTTGACGCGGTGTCTGAAGTTTTTCGGTTCCAGCTTGCACAGCTCTTCCAGGATTCCAATGGCGTTGTTCCACTCTCGGCGAAGGGCAAAATAGTCGACCAAGAGCAGGCGGGATTCTACGTGCTCGGGATCCACTTCGGTGGCCCGCCGCCACATTTGGGCTGCCTCGTCGGGGCGGTTCTCTTCGATAAACAGCTTCCCAACATCTGTGTAGGCGGTAGCCAAACTTGTGCGGAGAGACTCATGATCGTCATAACGACGTCGGGCTTCTTGATGACCTGCATGAAAGGCTGCTTGTAATTTTCGGCAGATGGCAAAGTATTCGGCAGCTTCTGTCTTTCGGTTCTGCCTTTGGGCTATCATAGCCAGCCCGTGCCAACCTTGATAATTTTCGGGTTGAAGGCGAGTGACTTCCTGGTAATGAGTTTTTGCCTCTTCGAGCCGCCCCAGCTTTTCTAAAGCGTGAGCGAGGTAAAAATGAGTCGCAGGATGGTTGGGGTAGCGGAGCAGTTGCTGTTGAAGGATTTCCACCGCTTCGGCGTGTCGACCGAGGTTGATCAAAGCTTCGGCATAAACCACCGCCGCATCAAGGTGAGCAATGCCCAAAGATAGGCTCTCCCGCAGTAGTTCAACTGCCTCTCCGTAATCCCCGCGTTTGAACCGATCCACACCAAGCCAGTAATAAGGTTCGGCAAAATTGGGGGCACGGCGAATGCATTCCTCCCAGCACGCTACCCCCAGGTCTCGACTGACAAATTTGTTGAGGATTAGTCCCCGGACGAAAATCGCGGAGACACTTTCCGGCCATTCCTTGAGAACGAAGTCCGCAAGTTGCACTGCCTCCTGTTGGAGCGGATTTAGCGGAGTCTTTAGTTGCCCAGCAAGAGGGCTTAGGGCTTTTCGAGCTATTTCCGGGTCAACGAGGCTTTGCGGGGAAGCCTCGTCCACCCCCTTTTGTGAACGGATGAACCCAAGATAAACATATTCAGCTGCAACAAGCCCGGAGAGGATACCGGCCAACCCGAGAAGAAAGAGCATGCGTTTCCCGGTGCCCCGACGGCCACCTCCTGTATGAGAGATGGTATGACGGTTCGCTATCGGTGTTTCCGAGTTCGGCTGGTGATGTCGGACCAATGTTTCCATGGTTTTTCACAGGATTGAAGCGATCAGATTTTTTCCTTCCGCAAAGACTGGCAGTGGCTATCCCCGGAGGAAAAGGCTTTTTCATTCCCGCACGTAGCGACCTGCCGCTGAATTCTTATTGTAACTTGTTCTGACATTGTAACTTGTTTTCACAGCCCGGCACTGAGGAATGCCCGTCCGTTAATCGCGAGGGGCGTAGGGGTTCCCATCGGGTTTCCGGGGATGGGGATGTGAGTGGGTTTTGGTAAGGGGGATTTGGCGTGCTTGCGGTCTCTTCGTGAGAATATCCCTTCCCTATGGACTTCAGCTGGGAAAGTTTTAAATTCAACAGTTATTAATGTCGCAATATTTCTGATCTATTTCAGCCCGAAGCTCGACGCCGACCTTGCCTCGCGTTAGGTGCCAACACCGCTAGACAGTTGGCCAGGTTTCGCCCCCTACCGGGGTGACCACTATAGTCGGTGCTGGATTGCCGCATGCTAACTCGAGGACGTTATCTTTTTTCCGCCGACTATCCCGAGCTTAGCCCATGCTTGCCGGTTATTACCCCGTATCTAGGAATTTGCTCAACCGGTCCATCTACTTATGGGTTGGAAGGTGCAGGCCTACTCCATGAATGAATAGCCAGGTCGAGTGCCGGCCGCATTTCTCGGCAGATGGCCCAGGGGCGAACTTCGCCGAATAGTTCCCTCTATCGCTCACTCCGCGGTAGCCGGAAGTAGAAAGTTTTTGTGGCGGGGGGCGACCACCAGAAGGTGGGGTAGGCCCCTAACGGGATGTCTCTCACTCGGGTTGCAAAACCATCTGAGGAAGATTTTGTGGTGAACACAAAAAGATTTTTTCGATCTTGTTGACAAGAAGTTCTTCTGGAGCTATTTTAAGGGCGTGAACTCGGGGATTGGGAAAACGCGATCGATCAAGGGCTTCACGCTTGGTATCGTTAAACTTTTGGGGGCCTTGTAGGCTTGTCTTTTTTGGGTCTGCTTTTGGAAGTGGAGAAGGTAGATTTCCCCGCGGTAAGATCGTCTTATTTCGGTAGTTTGGCCGTCTTTCACGGGAAGATGTACCCAGCGTGAACTCGTGGAGGCGTGTAGTACGTCGGCAAACCTTTCTGAATCGGAGGAACTCGCCATGACTCGACGGGCCGGATTTACACTGGTTGAGCTCCTGGTAGTGATTGCAATTATCGGGATTTTGATTGCTCTGCTTCTGCCCGCTGTGCAAGCGGCTCGGGAAGCCGCAAGAAGGAGTCAATGTACTAATAACCTGAAGCAAATCGGATTGGCTATACACAACCACCACGATATCCACAAGTTTCTTCCGAGTGGTGGCCACGGTTGGGAGGACTTTCCCAGCTTCACGGGGGATCAGAGTGACAACTATTCCGGTTCCCCGGAGGTGGCACCTCGTCAAGGGGCCGGGTGGATGTATCAGATCTTACCGTACCTCGAGCAAAAGGCCGTCCACGAAGGAGGTGGGCGGACAGGTATTCAGCGGGTTTGGGAACCAATGCAGCATGCCATCCCCGCTTACTACTGTCCGAGCCGGCGGGCGGCAAGGCCGGATTATTATGGTGGGTCGCCTCCTCAGAACCGTTATCGGATGACTACGATTCAGCAGCCTTCGAACATCTTTGTAGGAAAGAACGATTATGCCGGGTGTTGCGAGAACGAATGGTGGAACTGGGGGGACTTGCTGGATGCGTTCAACGGGGATGCTAATGCGGCGGACGCGGCATTTCCGCAGTATTCATGGAATGGCTCTGGAGCGATTGTCCGAACTCGCTGCCCCACCGGCTATACTGGAACGGACCGGGAATGCCGGGTCTTAACCTTGGGCGATTTGCGGGATGGGACTTCCAACGTGGGTATGGTCTCGGAGAAACGGCACAGCTTGCGGACGATTCCCGGCAACCCAGGGTGGGATAATGAAGGTTATATCTGCGGTTGGGACTGGGACGTAATTCGGCGGGGGAACTATCGGCCGATGCCGGATCGGATCGACGCCGGCGACCCCGAGCCGCGGTTTGGATCTTCGCATCCAGGCGGAATTAACGTACTCTTGGGTGACGGATCGGTCCGGTTTATTCC
>Ga0272449_1001787_pt1 | contig 21259 bp, 21 predicted proteins | sample YNPCB0241_FD_198679 | JGI IMG/M metagenome (GOLD analysis project Ga0272449, IMG submission 198679) | Hot spring sediment microbial communities from Yellowstone National Park, WY, United States - YNP-CB-024-1 | ecosystem: Environmental > Aquatic > Thermal springs > Hot (42-90C) > Sediment... | reverse complement strand
ATGTTCCAGCAATCTTCGCCGTGTATATAGGGTCTCCCTTTTCGATTTTACTGCTTTGGATTAAGCGTATAGTTTCTGGTTTAAGCCTAATCCTTCCGGTGGCTGTTGCCTCACGGAATACTTTCGGCTTTCCAGTTATGTCCACCATAGCCATGAAATTGCTTCTCCTCTTAGTTTAGGATGAAAATTGGTTATTTAATGGTTCTGAAAGGCTTCAGCCCCTTTTCATGTTTTCCCAGGCTTCTATAAGCCTTCGCACAGCCCTAGCCCTCGCTGACTCCTCATTAAACCTATATAGGTGGATTCTCCCAAACTTTTTGTGTTGAAGGAATCCCGCGTCTTCCAAGATTTTCAAATGTTTCATGGTGGTTTTGTGGTTTGCACCTAGTCTTCTGGCAATTTCAGAAACGTTCAGCTCCATTATTTGGGAAAGAATCCTCAAAATTTTTAGGCGTAGTTTGTTTCCAAGAACCTCTTCTATTTGCATATTTTGAAGGTTTAGCTCTTCTGGATATTTTAAGTTTGGTCTGGATACATGTTGTCTACAACTTTAATCCATCTTGTGGCAAGCATTAGGTCGAAATCCTCGCTTTCTGGGTCTAGGTCTGAAGCCACCATATGCCAATGGTCGTTTATTGTGGCAAAGGTAGTGTCCAAAATCACGAACTTTGGGGTGTATTTGAACACTTCTCTTCCTATTTGGGTGAGGATGTTTAAGGCGCGTTCAAAAGCCTTATACGGGATTGTGTGTTGGTGGCGCCTGTAAATTATCATGATTCGCTCCCTATGGCCTTTAAGGTTCTTCGTCCTCAAAACAATGAAGGAGTCGTCTTGATAGAAGATTTTCTCATTCTGCAAGTCTAAGCTGCATAGGGGACGGTTAGCCACCCTTTTGCCTCCACTAAATTATGATGGGAAAGATGCATATGTGCTTTATTGCACTGCATGGTTCTGGTCAACCCCCTCTCTTTTGAGAATTGAGGAAAGCTCTCTTTCCAGTTCTTGGGCAGACACTCCCGGCAGATAGATAAGCGTTGTTCTTCCACGCTGCCCCGCAGTTGAAACAGCTTTTTTAACGATGCCCAGCGTTGAAAAGGTTTGGAGATACTTCCATAACTGGGTATGTGTATGAGGTTGAACATTAAACTCTTCACATGCAACAGCGTACGCCTTTTCAGCTTCCGTTAGAGACGCATAGGCTCTGTCCGTGTTTTCCTTGAAAAACCTTGCTATGCCGAGGAGAAAGAGCTTCTCATGAAGGCTTAGGGTTGCCAAATCGCTTTTCTTCACAACGGCGAATATACTTGAAACGGCTTTTCTAACACATTCAGGCAAGACAACACCCAAATCTTCAGCATCCGCATATTTTCCAGCCCGCCATAGGAGTTCTATGGCGAAACGGGCGTTTCCGCCTTCCGCGCTGGCAAGTTCAGCGATGAGATCAACGGTTTCCTCTGGAACCGTTAAAGGCTTGAAGGCTAATTCAACCCTGTCGTTTACGATGTCTACAAGCTGTTCTTTAGAGTATTTCTCCAGCCTTACAATGTTAGATTGAAGAGTGCTCCTTGTGCTGGCGTCCAAGTCCTCGATGGTTTTTAGGCTTTTCAAGATGCCTATAAGCGAAACCCTTTGAGGCTTACCCAACCTAGCCTCTTGCAGGCGGGTAAGCTTGTAAACAGCTTCGGAGCCTTCCCTCTCGATTAGGCTTTCAAACTCGTCAAGGGTTAAAAGAGCAAAGGCGTTGTTTTCATCTAAAACTTGAAGGAAAATGTTTAGGAGCTCCTCTGCCGAAAACCCCCTTTTCGGAAAGTTCGGGTGAAAAACTGAAACTGCATGGTGAAGTATTAGGAAGAGGCTTCCACGATACTGGCGACAGTTCACATGAACATAGTGAAGATTTACGCCTCGCTGTCTCGCTTGTTGGGCTAGGTCTAACCCGAAACGTTGAGAAAGCGCCGTCTTGCCGGTTCCCACATCCCCAACGATGAGGACTCTTTGAGCCATCTTCTTAGGAGTTGTTAAAAGGAAATTGAAAAACTCGGCTAAAAGACGCATTTCCGCCTCTCTGTGAATAAGCCTCCTTGGAACATAATTCAAGTCAAGTTTCGATTCGTCCTTGAACACGCTGCGGTACGTCGGGGCTGGCACTTTCAAACCTCATTGAAAAATATGTTTAACCTTTGTTATGCTTTTCTCTTCTCTAAGTTTTACCGAAAACTTAAAAGCAGTTCCTTCCACGTATAATACTTGAGGATAATGGCCGTAAGAGGTTTTAGTAAACAACCATTACCATTCATTCTGAATTTCTATCTCTTAATAACCGCTGTAGCCATAATTGCCATGGGCTTACAGCTCATCAACTACACGAAACACAGTATCCCTGAAGCTTTAAGGAGTTATGGACCAATATTTAGACGTGGCTACAAAACTTACACGCTTTATTTACACGTACAGGAAAGTCTACCCCCTGGAGGATTAATCTACGATGAAGACTACGCTTCTTGCAATTGGACAGAAATTTTAAGCGCGCCAAGTTTGATTAGATGGGAGATTATAAAGTTTAGTTTAATTTTTGAAGCAAACGAAACGGTTGATCTAGAGTTTACAAGCTATAATCCGCAGGGAAGCGTTACATTTCACATGATGTTTACTTTATCGCCTGGGGCAAGTAAAGAGTGGAGTGCTGATATTGATTCGTTTGGAACATACAAGTTTGAAATTAAAGAACACGCAACGCAAGCCGTGCCCATTAATTTACGAGCATGCGTGGAACATTTGGTTTTCGAGAGAAAATACTTTAACTATGGCGTGTTTGGAGTTGCGACACCTTACCCCGCACTAGCTCTCATCTCCTACATACTAAACAAGTTTCTGTTCAAAAACTTAAAGACTGAAGTGTTTTTCATTATACTGGCTGAGGGATAAAGTTTTTAAGGTGAATGTTGTAATTTTGATGGCAAAATGATACCAAAATATTTCTTTCTAACAAAGGGTGTCGGAAAACACAAGGAGCAACTCCAATCCTTCGAATTGGCATTGAGAAACGCTGGCATACAGCATTGCAACATAGTTAATGTTTCCAGCATAATTCCGCCAGGCTGCAAGCTTATCTCGCGGGAGAAGGGATTGAAAATGCTTAAGCCAGGCGAAATAACCTTTGTTGTTTTAGCCAGAAACCAAACCAATGAGCCCCATAGGCTTATCGCCGCCTCAATAGGTGTGGCAATTCCCTCCGGGAAACATAATTATGGTTATTTGTCGGAGCATCACTCCTTTGGGCAGACGGACGAGGTGGCGGGAGACTACGCTGAGGATTTGGCGGCAACCATGCTGGCCACCACGATGGGTATTCCCTTCGACCCGGAAACCGCGTGGGACGAGCGAAAACAACAGTTCAGGGCAAGCGGACTAATAATTAAAACAACAAATATAACTCAGTCAGCCACAGGCGACAAAAACGGTTTGTGGACCACCGTTATTGCGGCGGCCGTCTTCGTCCCTGGGAAAAGGTAAAATAAGCCACCACCCGCCTTTTTATCCAAAAACATATAGGCGATTAGTGTTAAACCAGAGACTGTTAGGTGAAACCCTTGTCCCTAAAGCTACAAACTCCACTTATTCTCGTTAATTTTAAGGCTTATTTGGAGGCAACTGGCAGAAAAGCTGTTGAGCTGGCCAAAAAAGCTGAAAGGGTGAGCCGTGAAACCCGAGTTTCCATTTGTGTAGCTCCCCAATTTACGGATATAGCCGCGGTGGCCGAGGAAACGGAGATTCCAGTTTTCGCTCAACACATAGACCCCATAGAGCCTGGAAGCTACACTGGATATGTGCTTGCAGACGCCGTGAAAGAGGCAGGAGCTGTGGGAGCCATAATCAACCATTCTGAGAGGCAGCTTAGGCTTTCTGAGATAGACGCCGCCATAAAGATAGCCCGCGAGAAAAAGCTTGTTTCAGTTGTCTGCGCAAACAATCAAAGCATAAGCGCGGCTGTTGCAGCCCTAAAACCGGACGTGGTGGCTGTGGAGCCCCCGGAGCTTATAGGCACAGGTATATCGGTTTCAAAGGCTAAGCCGGAAGTTGTAACAGCCACAATAAAGCTTGTGAGGAAAGTAAACCCAACAATAACAATTTTATGTGGGGCTGGAATAAGCCACGGAGAAGATGTGGCGGCTGCCTTGAGGCTTGGAACCCAGGGAGTTTTGGTGGCCAGCGCCGTTGTGAAGGCGAAAGACCCATATAGGATTTTGCGGGAATTTGCTGAAAAAACAAGGGTTTAGGAGCGCCTAGTCGGTTGAAGGTTGAAGCAGAATGTGCAGCATGCATTATCAGCAGAGGCGCAGCTGAAATCCGAGAGGCAACAACAAATCCGGCTTTGCGTTTCAGGGCTATGATGGAACTGCTCCATTTGTTGAGCAAAGAGTTTAAGCCTTCAGCTGTTCCAGCAGACCTCGGCACAAAGAGAGACCGCCTTGTAAAAAGGGTGACGGGCAACAATGATCCTTATAAGCGAAGCAAACGCATATGTAACGAAAACGCTTTGAAGCTTTTGCCCTATGCGAGAAAACTTGTTGAAGAGGGCTACACACAGCAGGACAGGTTTAAGAGGGCTTGTCTCTGCGCCATGGTTGGGAACACCATGGAATTCGATATTCCAGGACATAGGTTCACTTTTAATGGGCTGAGAAAAAGCCTTAGGGAAGCCAGCAAAGACCTTGTTGTTGACGATGTTGGCAAAATCTACGAAGCGGCGAAAAATTCAAGCGAAATTCTATATTTGACGGATAACGCTGGAGAAATAGTCTTTGACACTCTGCTTGTGGAACAGCTTAAGGAAATGGGCTTAACCGTTATTGTGGCAGTTAAGGGCGGGCCCGTCATTAATGATGCAACCATGGAGGATGCGGAAATGTCCGGCATGACAAAGATTGCAGACAAGGTGATAACGACGGGAACGGATGCTGTTGGTTTGGCTTCAAAAGAGGTTTCACCCGAATTTCTAAGCGTTTATAATTCTGTCGACATGGTTTTTGCCAAGGGCATGGGCTACGCAGAAACCCTAACAGAGTGTAAGTTGGAAAAGCCCCATGCACTGTTGTTCAGGACGAAATGCGAGCCTGTAGCAAACTTTTTCGCCGCTCCTAGAAATAAGAATATTGCGAAGCTGATGCCGTAAATGTTAAAATTACCTCATATGCGCATAGCCGGCGAAGAGCTTTCAAGAGTTGAGGAGCTTCTTGAAAAAGAGTGGCTTGTAACCAATGGTTTAGGCGGATACGCCTCTTCAACAGTTTTAGGCGTGAACACGCGGAAATATCATGGGCTGTTGGTGGCTGCTTTCCACCCGCCGAGGAACCGCAGAGTTTGTATTGCAAAGCTGGACGAGGAGTTAAGGCTTGGAAACGCCTTTTATCCGCTTTATGCCAACGAGTTTCAAGGCGGAATCTACCCTAAAGGCTTCCAGTTCTTAGTTGAGTTTTCTATTTCGCCTTTTCCAAAGTATGTTTACAGCGTGCATGACGTTAAGGTTTCAAAAACCATTTTTATGCCCAGGCTAAGAAACGCAACAATAGTTCTCTATGAGGTTATTAATGGAGGTGTCTCCAACATTGAAATTCATGTTTTTCCCCTTTTGGCGTGTAGGCATTTCCACTCCGTTGTGGATAGGTGGCGAAACCCTCCGAGGTTCACCCAGAAAAATTGGAGAAGTAGGGTGGAGGTAAATGTTGAGGCTCCCAAGTCAACAGTGATTATCGAAGCCGTGCAAGGTGTTTATTGCCCCTCAGAAAGGTGGCTTGAAAGGGTTTATTTCCGCGAAGAACACGCCCGTGGAGAAAGCTATCTGGACGACTGGTATCAACCCGGCTGTTTCGCTTTTAAAGTTGAGGGCAGAATCCGTGAAAAGTTCGCACTGGTGATGGTTGCCGGTGAGGCTGAAGCCTTTGTGGAAGAGGAGGCTGAAAAAATGCCTATAACCGTTTATGATGCTGAAAATCTATATGCTGCTGAAATTGAACGCCGCCAAAGGTTTCTTGAAAAATTTTACGAAGAACACAAGGCTATTGAGGCTATGGTAATGAAAGACTGGCTTAGCTGGCTTGTCTCTGCTACGGATGCTTTCATTGTTGAAGCCAGTAATAAAACGCAAAGGGCCGGAGTGTCCGTTGTTGCTGGATACCATTGGTTTGAGAACTGGGGCAGAGACGCTTTCGTCTCCTTGCCGGGGCTTATGCTTGTGGTTGGGAGGTTTGAAGAGGCTAGGCGGACGTTTCTAACGTTTAAAGAATATTCCTTGGATGGTTTGATTCCAAACTTCATTTCAGACTTGGATATGCAACCCGCATACAACTCTGTGGACGCAACCCTATGGTACGTGAACGCCGTCCTCCAATATTTAAAATACACCGGAGATTTTGCGTTTGTCCAGAGAAACCTTTGGGAAAGCATGAAAATGGCCGCCGAAAACCTTGTTAGGGGAGTGTATGCCAACATTCGGGTGGATGACGACGGGCTTCTTCTGCACAGTCCACAGATGACGTGGATGGATGTGGTGGTTGACGGTAAACCAGTAACCCCAAGGGGGGGCAAGGCTGTTGAGGTTCAAGCATTATGGTTTAACGCCCTCAAAACCCTTGAGCTATTGGCTAGAAAGTTTAAAGAAACAAGGGAAGCGGAAAAGTTCGCTTGCCTCGCCGAAAAGGCTAAAGAAAGCTTTAATGAAATGTTCTGGAGTCCTCGGGGAAACTGCTTGTTCGACGTTGTAGATGAGCATGGTTGCGGCGACCCCTCTGTTAGACCTAACCAGATTATTGCCGTTTCTTTAGACTTCACCATGCTGGATAAGGCGAAAAGCAAACAGGTTGTAAACACTGTGCGCCGAGAGCTTTTGACACCCTTCGGGTTGAGAACATTGGCTAAAACTGACCCGCGGTATATGGGCGTCTACAGAGGCGATAGGCGAAGCCGCGACTTGGCCTACCACAATGGCACTGTTTGGCCTTGGCTTTTAGGGCCTTTCACCACAGCCTACCTAAAAACTGAAGGGTATGGCGAATACACGCGTGAATATGCCTTCAAAAACTTCCTTTCCCGGCTTTTTACAGAGCAGCCATTCAAGGCGGGCCTCGGCATGATAAGCGAAATCTTTGATGGAGACCCACCTCATCATCCACGAGGGTGTATAGTCCAAGCTTGGAGCGTAGCCGAGCCCTTGCGGGCTTATGTTGAAGACATCATGCTTGTAAGGCCAAAATTTGAGAAGGAAGTTCTCCAAATTTTAGGTTGAGATGGCCTTTCTGAGGCTTTCCGCTGCTGTTTCTGGGGAAACTGTGTTTATATATATGCCTGTGCTTTTTTCGAAGCCAGCCCACACGGCCAGTTTTGGGTAAACTTCCAAGTGCCAATGATAGTGGTGGCTTGCATTTTTCTGTAGGCTCATGTGAAAGCCAAAGTTGTAGGGCGGGTCGTTCAAAAGGTTTTTCAACGCACTGAAGCATGCCTTCAAGGTTTTTGCAAAGTTTTCCTTTTCCCCATCAGAAATTTCAAGAAGTGAAGCTTCATGCTTTTTGGGAAATATCCAAAACTCCATTGGGTTGACGCTTGCCCACGGTGCAAAAGCAATGAACTCCGAGTTTTCCATGATGAAGCGAGGGCTTTCCTTCTCACGCCTTATTATGTTGCAGAATATGCACTCGCCCTTCTCTTGCCAAAATCTTCTGCTTGCTCTTATTTCCTTTTCAACAATTTTCGGAACAAAAGGTGTTGCAATTATCTGGCTGTGGGCATGGGAAAGCGATGCGCCAGCTCCTAATCCGTGGTTGCGGAATATGGAAACATACTTGACATAGGGCTTCGAAGATAGTTCGAGAAGCCTATCTAAGTAGGCGTTCACAACATGCAAGAGTTGTGAAACACTGGCGTCAGACGGATGCTCGTCATGGTTTGGAGATTCAACCAAAACCTCATGATGCCCAACAGCCAAAGCCAAATCGCCCTTTAAAGCGTTTTTTCCGCCAATGTCAGCCTCTTTTTGCGGCGGGTTGAAAGCTGGATAAAGGTTTGGAAAACATCGGACAACCCAGTTTTTATGCCTAAAACCATCCTCATCCTTCACTTTCTCAATTTTGCCATCAGACTTTACATAGACGAGTTCTGCCGGCGGGGTCATGTGCTCGTTTCCGGGGCAGAAGGGGCAAACGCCCGTTTTGGCTTGGAGTTCCTCTTTTCTGGCGAAGTCTGTTGGGCGGCGTCCCCGTTCTGTGGCTATAACAACCCAGCGGTCAAGCAAATAGTCTCTACGAAGCTCGTTGTGGGGCATGCCTACAACTCCAGCAAACATTAAGGTTTACACCATAAAGATTTAGCATTTTCGAACATCTATTGGCTCGCCACCAAACCAATAGATTCTAGCCCCCTAGAATTCGGATTTTTCGATTATCCGCTGATAGGTTTTTGAGCTTTTCCGTGGGATTCGCCTTTTGGTTTTGAGGTTTACGGCGTATAAGCCGAATTTCATTTTGAAGCCTTTAGCCCACTCGTAGTTGTCGGTTAAAGCCCAATGGAAATAGCCTCTAACATCTAACCTTTCCTCGTTTACGGCTTTCTCTAAAACCGCGACGTGCTCCTCTAGGAACTTTGGTCTAAGCTTGTCTTCGGCGTCTGCAACTCCGTTCTCTGTTACGTAAAGTGGCTTGCCAAAACCAGCCATCGCTTTTAAAGCTTCAAGCAAGCCTTCCGGGTAGATTTCCCAACCCATGTCTGACGTGGGTTTTCCGGCGGCTGAAACGCTGTTTGGTTGACATCCAAAACCATAGTTTGGCACAATTTCGGGTATTGCGGGGATTCCGGCGAAAAGCCTAGCCAGTAGGTTGCTTTTGCCGCGGATTACAAGGCGGGTGTAATAGTTTACGCCAAGCCAGTCTAGGTGTTGCCCCAAATAGCCTTTAAATTCGCTTTTCTCCTTTACACCATTGAAGTTTTCGTCCAGCCAGCCTTCCGCTGCTGCTCTTGGGAAAAACTGGTTGTGCAAGTTATCCATAAACCGCGCTGCATCCACGTCAATTTTTTCGCCAGCCCTAAGCGGTTGGGCTGGAATAACGTTGTGGATTAAGCCGACCCAAGCCGAGGCTGGGCTGTCATCGTCCGCCCTAACAGTGTCAAATTTTTTGATAGCGTCGTAGGCTCTGGCATGCGCTACCGCCAAATTTTTCGCAACCTTTTTGACAGCTTTGAAACTGTTCGCTCCGGGCGGAAAACCGGACTCGGGAAGCATGTAGCCAGCCTCGCATACAGCCATAGGCTCGTTGAAGGTCGCCCAGTAATCAACTATATCGCCTAGACGGTAAGCCACATAAGCCGCGTACTTGGCGAACTCGACAATTGTGGTTTCGTTAAGCCACCCTTTCGGTCCATGTTTAAGCCTTGTAGCCCGCGCAGTTATCGGGTCATGAATCCACAAGGGGAGCGTGAAATGGTTTAGGCAGACGAAAACCTTGAAGCCTTTCATCCTCAAATCTTCAACGATTAGCCTATAATGGTTTAGTGCTTTTTTATCCGCCAGCTGTTCAAGAGCCTCTAGGGCCTTATCGTCCAAGTTTACGCTTGAAATGTTGCCGTCCGAAGCCCTTTCAACGCCAACCTCAACGGCAGCTGTACTTTTTGGGAAAATTCTGCTCCACTCCAAGCCAATCCGGTAAGCGTTTAGTCCAAGCCTCCTAGCGATTTCATGGTCTTTGGCATATAAACTCCAATAGTTTACGCCGTTTTCTGGAAAATCGCCGCTTACAACGCCCCGCCTTATATTTTCGGCGTAATGCACCCAGACAAACCAGTCAGTGTTTGTGTCAACGCCTTTTCCAGACGGGTCGCCCATCTCAAACTGAAAACCGCTTTCTGAAACACCCCACAAAAATTTCCCGCCGAAACCCAAACAACACCTCTCCACACAAGTCAAATTACCTTCACATATATAAAAGGCTGAAAGCAGCGGTGGGTCACTGAGGTTCGACGCCTAGAATCCGCCCACCCCCTCAAACCCTACACTCGCACCCGCACCCCCTTGAGCGCCGAACGTCCAGGCTTAGGTTGCTCCCTCCCGGGCCTAGCCAGGTTCACCCGGCAAACACCGTGGCAAGCCTCCCTACGGAGGCCGCCCGGCGACCGCCGACCCCAAGGGACGGATGGTCACAGCTTCGGAAGAGAGGGGTTTAGGCGGCCACAGGCGCCTCAGCCTCAGCTTTCGGCCCGTCGTATAGGGGGTTTACGGTACAGGGGACCCCTAGCCCCCCGCCTAAGACCCACCGCCAAAAGAGAAATGGCAAACGAAAACTATAAAACTTTACCTTATGCAATCTACAATCTCAATTAACGATAGGTTTTAAGGTCTATATCATCAGGAATTCTATCGGCTTTAATTTTTTGGTCACTGGATCAACCTGGAAACCTAAAGACTCCAAACTTGTTGCGCCAAGTATTGGCGTGTCTTCCTTTTCTCCGAAAATCACGGGTACGACCCTACGTTTGCCTCCGTACTCGATTAAAGCCCAACCAATCTCTCGTTCAACAACAGCTCCGCCATAAACCCTAAGCTTTTCACGGTCAACAGGTTTTAAACCTAAATTCTTTAGAACCTCGCCGGGTATAGAAGTGAAAATGGCTCCACTATCCGCTAATAATTCGATATCTTCCGATCTGGTCGGGGTTAAGGGATTAGCCACTTTCACCTTAACATATGTGAAACCCATTGTTAAACCTAAATAAAGTAGTCTATAAATCACTTTAAATACTTTGACATTTCCGCGTTATCGATCATTTTAAGGCTGTCTTCAAGCCATTCCATGTATGGTTTGAAACCCTTCACAATCGGCACGGCTATTATTTCTGGGATTTGGTAACTGTGAAGGGCCTTCACCCTTTCTGAGAGTTTGCTGAAAAGGTCTTTTCTGGTTTTCATTAGGATTAGGTGTTCTTGGGCTGTGTCTATTTTGCCCTGCCACCAGAAAAGCGAATGCACTGGGCCGATTATGTTGGCGCATGCGACTAGCCGCTCTTCCAGCAGTGTTTTGGCGATTTTTTCAGCTTCCTCTCTGCTTGATGTTGTGACTAAAACAATTATGTGAACTGTGTTTTGCTTCATGGTTTTGCCTCCGGCCTTTGACGGCTTGAGGAAGCATTTTATGTTTAGGGGTGGCTATTTGTTTTAAGGCTTGCCGGCGATCGCGGAGGGTTTGCTGTTTGAAAACGTTGGGGATAGTTACAAGTGGCGGTGATGCGCCTGGCATGAATGCGGCTATCCGTGCGGTTACGCGTTTAGCGTATGCGAAGGGCTTTAATGTTTTGGGTTTTGAGCGGGGCTGGGAGGGCTTGATAAGGAATCGTTTTAGGCGTTTGGATCCGCGTTCTGTTGGCGGCATAATTCAGTCTGGCGGCACCATCCTTTTGACCTCCCGCTGTCCAGAGTTCAAAGCGCTTGAAGGCGTTAGAAAGGCCGCCGAGAATTTGGCGGCTAACGATGTGGATGGCTTGGTGGTTATTGGCGGAGACGGCTCTTTTAGAGGCGCATTGGAGCTTAGCCGTGAAACCGGTGCGCTTATTGTTGGGGTGCCGGCCACCATAGACAACGACGTTTATGGAACGGACGAAACCATAGGGTTTGACACGGCTGTGAACACGGCCGTTGCAGAAATAGACAAAATTCGGGATACGGCTATATCCCATGAAAGAATCTTCGTCGTGGAAGTTATGGGCCGCAAACGCGGCTTCTTGGCTTTGGCTGTGGGCTTAACGGTTGGCGCCGAAGTTATTCTTGTTCCAGAAGTGCCCATAAACATGGAGGAAGTTTACAGGACTGTTAAGGAAAACGCCGCTAAGGGGAAGCGTTCCGGCATTATTGTGGCGGCTGAAGGCGTTGGCGACACGAGAAAAATCGCCAGTCAAATCGAACGAAACACTGGGGCGGAGGTGCGCCTAAGCATTGTAGGCTATGCCCAAAGAGGTGGAAGTCCCACCGCGAGAAGCCGTTTGCTTGCAAGCCTATTTGCAGAAGAAGCCGTCCAACTGGTCAGTCGAGGCGTTGGAAGCCGCGTCGTCGGCTTGCAGAAAGGCGAAATCACAAACATAAGCCTAGAAGAATCATGCAAAAACCAAAAACTCTTAGACACAAAACTTTTGGAGTTAGCGAAGACTTTGGCGACCTAAACCGAAAACTAGCCGAAAAATACGCTTGCCATGTTGTAGAGTTCTAGGTCTACAGTTTTTCTCTTGCCAACCACGTCTTTGAGGGGCACTGGGACTATGCGGTTTCCTTGAAGGGCTGCCATGTAGCCAAACCTGCCTTCGTGGACGTAGTCTATGGCGGCCACGCCGAATCTTGTGGCTAATATGCGGTCGAAGGCTGTTGGTGAGCCTCCCCGCTGCAGGTGGCCTGGAACCACAACGCGGGTTTCTATGCCAGTGCGCTGTTCAATCTCCTTCGCCAAATAATAGCCTACTCCGCCTAGGCTTATGTGGCCGAACTCGTCTATGCGTTCGCTGTAGACAATTTCTTTCCCGCCTTTAGGTTTAGCGCCTTCAGCCACCACTATAAGGCTGAAGTTTCTCCCGCGGCGCTGGCGGCTCCTAATGTATTCGCAGACCTCCTCTATGTCGAAGGGCTTTTCCGGAATCAGTATTACGTCGGCTCCCCCGGCGAGTCCAGCGTGCAAGGCAATATGTCCAGTATAGCGGCCCATGACTTCGAGGACTATGACGCGGTTGTGGGCCTCAGCCGTGCTGTGCAGCTTGTCTAAGGCTTCTGTGGCTATGGAGACGGCCGTGTTAAACCCGAAAGTGTAGTCTGTCCCAGCCAAATCGTTGTCTATTGTTTTCGGCACGCCGACGCATTTAAGCCCGTAATCCGCCATCTTGTAGGCAACGCTTAAAGTGTCATCGCCCCCTATAGCGATAACAGCGTCCAAACCGACCTTTCGAACATTCTCCATAATCTGTTCTGGGCCTTTCTCCCTCTTGAAGGGGTTTGTCCGAGAAGTTCCTAAAATAGAGCCTCCACGGGGCAAAATCCCAGTCACAGCGTTCAAATCCAACGGCATATAATTGGCTTCCAGTAGGCCTCGCCACCCGTCCTTTATGCCTATAATCTCGTCGTTGTAGGTTTGGATTCCCCGTCTAACAATGGCTCTTATAACAGCGTTTATTCCCGGAGCATCGCCGCCACCGCTTAAAACACCCACTTTCATGGTTTAACGCCTCCATTTTAGGCTTTTCCGGAACTTCCAAAAAGGCGCATTTTCGCCTTAACAACCTCTTTCATGGCTTCCTTCGCCGGACCCAAAATTTTCCTAGGGTCAAACTCTTTTGGCTGGTTTGCCAAAACCTCGCGGACGGTAGCAGTAAACGCAAGCCGCAGGTCTGTGTCTATGTTTATTTTCGTTATGCCAAGCGAGATCGCCCTCTTAATGTGGTCTTCTGGTATGCCCTTGGCGCCCGTTAGCTCCGCCCCATATTTCGTGGCTTTCTCTATTATCCATTGGGGAACACTGGAGGCGCCGTGCAGCACCAATGGCACGTCAACTTTTTCCCGGATAAGTCTAAGCCTTTCAAAGTCCAGTTTCGGTTCGCCCTTAAACTTGTAGGCGCCGTGAGAAGTGCCGATGGAAACAGCCAACGCATCCACGCCAGTCCGCCTAACAAACTCCTTCGCCTCGTCCGGGTCTGTTAGCACCGCCTCCCGCTCTTCAACAGTTTTCTCCTCGACACCCGTAAGCCTTCCAAGCTCGCCTTCAACAGAAACCCCTTTCAGATGGGCTAACTCAACAATGCGTCTAGTCAAAGCTATGTTCTCCTCAAAAGGCAGGTGGGAGCCGTCAATCATAACCGAAGTGAAGCCAGCTTCGAGACATTTGGAAACTGTTTCAACGTCTTCGCCGTGGTCTAGGTGGAGGGACATTGGCACGGGCGATTCTTCAGATGCCTTTCTAACCAGCGCTGTTAAATACTTTAGTCCGCCGTATTTTATGGCGCTGGGCGTAACGGCAACAATTACTGGCGACTTTTCCTCGGCTGCGGCTTCCACAACGGCGAGGAGGCTTTCTAGGTTCTGAATGTTGAAGGCTCCGACGGCGTAGGCTTCCCGTCTGGCGGTTAACAACAGTTCTCTGTTTGTGACAAGCATGCAATTTCACTGCTAGTGATATTTATTGCGAATTCATATAAATCGTTTACATAATCCAAAACAGTATTCAGCATCTATAGCCAAAATTAGGCTTCATTATCTAGGTTTACCCATCAGCACAAAGGTTGCAACGGCTGCCAAACAAACCAAAACAATGATTATGGTTAAGAAGAACATCTGGGGAATCCCGAAGATATAGTGTTCAATTTCATAATCCAACGTTACAAGCTTTTCCTCCGAAGAAGCCATATTGGAGAAATACAGCCTATATTCGCCTTCTAAGTTGCAGACGAAACTGTAGCTGAAACTGCCTACGTTGCCGAAATCCCTTATACTTCCGTTGGGATAAACCATATAGAAAGTTATCGCGTGGTTTGTCTGTCCCACAACTGTGAACTTTATTGAAACATGGTCTTCCACGGCTAGTTTTATTGTTTTAACAACATCTTCGCCGCCATGGACTGTAAAACTAGTGCTGGTGGCTTCTGCAACATCAACAGAAACAACTATGGCAAATATTAGGACAAACGTCAAATAAACTGGCAATTTATGCAGCTTCATTACTAAGGAGTTTCAGCAATTCCAAGTCGATAACCATTACGCATTGCAAATGTAGATTCAAAATTTGACTTGCCCACGGGCCGGTGATGGGTTTCCGAGGGGAGAAAGGAGAGAAGGGAGTTCCAAAAACCGCAATCTTCACCGAACCCGTTTTAGGCTCACCCTCCCCTTCCGGAGGATTAAGAAAAGATAAGCATTAATATAAAAACTTTGCGGTATGATTTATGGTTTACAGTTTGCAGATAATTCTATAGTTTGAGCTTAGCTTATCTCGGAGTAGGGCATGCTATTCGGTTTCCAGTTTGTAGAAAACCTTCATTCCTCTAAGGGTTTCATGAACTTTGTTGGCGAGTTCAAGCACCTCTATGAGTTCAACTTTCCTACCCCAGTCGTAAACGTGGTCATGATAACCCTTCAAGGGTTCAAAACCCATAGAACGAAGCTTCTCAACAACCTCCATGGGGCTGGCGCCCTCACTATAAAACCAAATAGTCAAATAGGTTTTCACGCTGTTTCCCTCCACTTTGCCCAATAAAGGATGAAAAGGTAAAATTAAACAATTTCGGTTGCGGCCATAAAAAGCATAGGGATTTGAAACTTGCCACATGGAAAGTCTAGCGTAGGGCTTCAGATGAGCGTTTATAGAACCAAGAACTGTTGCTTTAACGACAACTTCAAGCTTGCATAATCTTCCTATTGGATGCGGTTTTAAGCGAGGCCCCCAGCATCGATTGGAAGTTAGAACTCACCAAAAATATGGTGCGGACATAACCGTTAACTCGAAAGAGGGAGATCCGGTGAAATGCGTTTTAAACCACAAATGGACGAGGCACGGATGTAATTATTGAAGTCACGAGGTCCGCTGAAACTTTAAAACAAGCTATAGAAGCCGTTAGACCTGAGGCACCGTTTCAAAAAATTTTAAGGGTGGTGTGCTGTAATTTAGGATTATGGAAGGCCTAGACGTTAAGGCTCCCGAGTTGAAGGTTTTCACTTTACCCGGTTGTTCAAGTTGCCCAGTTGCCAAGCAGATTGCTTTTGAAGTTGCCCAGAAGTTTGGCTTGGCCTTTAGAGAGGTGGATATGAACACTACGGAAGGCTTGGAAGAGGGGCTTGCCTATAATATTATGAGCGCTCCAAGTATAGTTTTAAATGACGATGTAATTGTTAGGGGTCAACTGATTTCTAGAGAGAGGCTTGAGGGAGAAGTGCGGAGAAGGCTGGAAAAGTGGAGGGCTAGAGCCTCGTTGGAGAAAGGCTAAAACTTTTGAGATGGAAGCCTTGGAAGAGGTTAAAAAGGCCCTAACAGTCTTCAATTACGCTGAAAAAATTAAGACAAACCTTATCGTGGCCTCAAGCCTTTTAGAATTTATGGGCGAGCTGAAAGAGGTGGAAGCCATAGGTGCGGAGAAGCTTTTGGCGGTATACTTTAACGCTTTAATTTTGGAAGTTAACATAGCTGCCAACGCTTCAAAAATTGAAGGCTTCAGAGACATAGCCCAAAAACTTCAGGAGGCGGTTGAAAGCCTAAAAAAGCATAATTACATGGGCGTTCAGAGGCTTGTTTCGGAAGCCATATCAGCGGCAACCACCCATGGAAGCTGGGCTGCTCAGCTTCTCAAGGAGAAAAGCCTAATCTAGGCTTGTTTGCAAAGGCCCTTTCAAAGTGGTATAGGTATTCTTGGGCGTAGCCCGCGTAAACGCCGAAATATTCCCGTCCAAAAAGGCTCAGCCTTTCATATTCTGCCCTCATCAGCGATTTTTTAAGAGAAATTTTTTCAATGAAACTTTTTCCGAAAAAGTTTCTGTAATGCTTTATTATTATGCGTTTTATCCAAACGTCTACTGGGAAAGCCTCAAGTTTTTCAAGGGAGAAAAGCAAAACGCAATCGGCCACCTTCAAGCCTACGCCGGGCAAAGTCAGCAGTGTCTCTCTGGCTTTTTTGAAGCTTTCAGCCTTTAAATCCTCGATTTTGAATTCGCCTTTGGAAACTTTTTTGGCTGTTTCTGAAACGTATTTGGCTCTGTAGCCTAAACCGCATTCGGCTAAATCTTTAGGGCTTGCCTCCGCCAACCTTTCAACCGTTGGGAAAGCGTAGAAGACTTGGCCTTCTAGAAACACTTTTTCTCCGAATTTTTTAGCCATGTTGGAAAGCATCCGTTTTATGGCTGGTATATTCTTGTAAGTGGCGCATATGTAGGATATGAGGCATTCCCACGGGTCTTGGCGGAGAATGCGCAGGCCTTTAAGGGTTTTAACAGCCTTTTCAATGTGGTGGTCTCTCGTTATTTGAGCTAGAATTGATGGTAAATCGTCTTTCAGCCCAAAATAGTTTTCTATAAATTCTGGGCTTACGTTTTCGAATTCAAGCATGTTGTCCCTCTGCCTCACTTTTATGGGCTTGTCTTTTACGATGCCGTACCACCAACCGCCCACTTTCTCCCATCTGAAAGCTTGACCGCAACAAAGGGTTAAATCCAAATCGAAGAATTGGGAGGGTTTCAGCTTCAGTTCCATAAAGGCACATAAGCCCCCCTAAAGCCTTTCAAGCTTCATCTATAAACATGTCCGGTGTTGGTGTTTCAGGCGGCAAACCTTTCCTCTCGCGGATTTGCCTAATCACTTCTGCTGCGATGTTGTCTGGAACTTTTTCCCAGTGGTGGAAGGTGCACTGCCAAAAGGCATGTCCAGAAGTGGCGGAACGCATCTCAGCTGACAAGCCGAAGGTTTCCGCGACGGGAATGTAGCCCGCAATCATCGCCAAGACACCTTTATGCTCAGAAGCCAATATTCTGCCCCTTTTTCTGACCACAATATTAGTGCATTCGCCAATCCACTGGGCTGGAACAGAAACATCAATCCTATAAACTGGTTCAAGAAGCACGGGCTTAGCCGTCAAAAGGGAGCCCAATATTGCGCGTCGTACCGCTGGCATTATTTGAGCCGGGCCCCGATGTACGGGGTCCCCATGTAGGTGTACATCCATAAGTTTAACTTTTACCCCGCGGAGGGGTTCTTCACATAAAGGTCCAGCCCGGCATGCCCATCGGAAGCCGGCGATTATCATATCTTTTGCTTCTTGGTACTGAACGCCCTTTGTCATGTCTATGAGCACGTTTCTATGCTCGTCTACTGCCCAAATGTTTTTCGCTTCCTCGGCTGAGCATCCGGCTTCTTTGAAGAGGATGTTTCCAATCTGTTTTATTTGCATTTCTTCGGCGATTTCACGCTTATCTATTAGGTTTATAACCTTCTCCTCTAAGGGTTCAACTTGAACCCAGAACTTGTTATGCTTGTTTGGGCTTTTAGCCATGGCTATTACGCCCTTTCCAGCGACGCTTTCCCTATAAATCACTAGTGGGTTAGAGGTTACGATTTCCAGTCCGCCGCCATAATCCCTTAGGAATTTCACGGCAATCTCAAGGTGGAGTTCCCCCATCCCCCTTAGCAGGTACTCGCCTGTCTCTCTGTTAATGGTGGTTAAAAGGTTTGGATCTTCTATGGAAAGCCTATTCATGGCATCCACTAGGCGCGGCAGGTCCTTCGGATGTTTTGGCTCGACGGCTATGGTTACGACCGGCTCTGAAACGTATTTTATGCGTTCAAAGGGAACCATAATGTCTTTGTGAGCTGAATCCACAAGGGTTTCGCCGGCTCTAGCCGATTCCAAGCCTAAAAGCGCTGAAATGTTTCCAGCGGTTATCTTTTCCACAGGTTCTCTGAAGGCGCCCATGTAGATGGCAACTTGCTGAACAGTATAGTCTTTCCGCGCATCCACGAGGTAAACTTGGCCGCCTTCCTTAACGGTGCCTGAGAAAAGGCGTCCAGTTGCCACAAGCCCGGCGTGGGGGTCCAGTTGCGCCATTGTTATGCACATGGTTGTTGGTCCGTTGTCGTCGCAGTTTAGCATGGCCTTTCCAATCTCCGAGTTTATGTCGCCTTTCCAGATGCGCGGCAGTCTATACCTCTGCGCTTCAATGGGGTTTGGAATGTTCTTTACAACCATGTCTAGGATGGCGTTATGCAACGGAATAAGCTCTGCAAGCTTTTGATGTTCACTCTGCGTGTAGGCTTCTATAACATCGCTGAATCTTACGCCTTTTTCTTGGGCTATTTTTAGGGTGAAGCCCCAACGGTGCAGAGCCGAGCCAAAGGCCACAGTCTCTTTTTGCGGGTCAACCTTCCACTTTTCCCTAAACTCCGGCTCGCCGTAAATTTCTATTAAACTGTTAAAATCGCGTATAATCCGCATAAACTTTTCTTGAATTTCGCTCGGCGTCAGCTTCAGCTCCTTTATTAGGCGGTCAACCTTATTTATGAAGAGGACGGGCTTTACTCTCTCTTCTAGGGCTTGTTTTGTCACGGTTTCTGTTTGAACCATAACCTCCTCAACAGCGTCCACAACAACTACTGCGCCGTCAATGGCCCTCAAAGCTCTCGTCACTTTGCCCGTAAAATCCACATGCCCCGGAGTGTCAACCAAGTTTATAACATGGGGGCGGCCGCCAATCTCGTGTAAAAGCGAAATGTTGGCCGTCTTAATGGTTATTCCACGTTTCTGCTCTTCCTCCAAATAGTCCAGAGCCCTAGCCATCCCGGCGATTTTAGGCGAAAGTAGGCCAGCTTCAGCCAAAAGGGAGTCAGTCATGGTTGTTTTTCCGTGGTCTATGTGGGCTATTATGCCAATGTTGCGGATGGCCTCTTTTCTATGCATAAGTTTGAGGATTTCGGTGGTTTGCTTAAATTTTGGCAAGGTGAGAATCACCAGGCATCGGCTTTAATGTTTATAAGTCAAGAGTCAAGGTTTCCCATGGCCTTAAAAGTCTTGTGTTTTCCATCAAAAAGTTAATATGACCCGTTTTTCACATCCATGTAGCCCAGCCGAAGCAGTGAAGCATAAATGTTTGATGGAAGTTATACACGCAACTTTCGGTTTTCAAGTTCTTTGTTAGCGTGGGGTATGTTTAGCCATGGGCCGTTATAGACAAATTGAAGAAATAGTTAAACTGATGAATAATCCTGAAAGGATAAGGAACACCAGCATAATTGCCCACGTTGACCACGGAAAAACCACCCTATCAGACAGCCTTTTAGCCGCAGCCGGCATCATCAGCGAACAGGTTGCCGGCCAAAAGCTTTTCCTGGACTCTTGGGAGCTCGAGCAGAAAAGACAGATGACCGTATTCGCCTCCAACATAAGTCTAGTCCACACCTACAAGGGCGTGGATTACCTCATAAACCTCATAGACACGCCTGGCCACATCGACTTCAGCGGAAACGTTACAAGAAGCCTAAGGGCTGTTGACGGCGCCTTGGTGGTGGTGGACGCCGTTGAAGGCCCTATGACGCAGACGGAAACCGTTTTGATGCAAGCCCTTCGGGAAAGGGTTAAACCCATACTTTTCATTAACAAGGTTGACCGCCTAATAAGAGAGTTGAAGTTAACCCCAGACGAGATACAGAAGAAATTCGCGAGAATAATCATGAGGATAAACTCCATAATTGAAAAGTATGCGCCTCCCGAACATAAGAAGGATTGGCAGGTTAAAGTTGAAGATGGAAGGGTTGCCTTCGGGTCAGCCCTCCACAAGTGGGGCTTAAACCTACCCCACATGAAGGCCAAAGGCATAACCTTCAAAGACATTATTGACGCTTACACCGGTGAGCCTGAAGAAATCGGGCGGAAAGTCGAGGCCCTAAGCAAACGCATACCAGTATATGAGCCAGTTTTAGACATGTTCTGTGAGCACTTGCCAACCCCTTTGGAGGCTCAGCCATATAGGCAGAGCCAGATTTGGCCGGGAGACATAAACAGCCCCGTTGGTAAGGCTATGGCTAAAGTGGACCCCAACGGGCCGCTTTTGATGTGTATAACTTTCATTGAGGTGGACCCCCACAGTGGTGTCGTCGCCATTGGAAGGGTTTTCAGCGGCACAGTGGAGAAGGGGAAGGTTGTCCAACTGGTCACAAGCCGACAGAAAGGCACTATTCAGCAGGTTTACATGAGCATGGCTACGGACAGAGTTATCGTCGAGAAGATCCCAGCGGGCAACATTGCAGCCCTTTCGGGTTTGCCATCCATCCACGTGGGCGAAACCATAGCCGAAGAGGGTGTTGAAACAGCGCCTTTCGAAGCTTTAAAGTATGTTTCAGACCCCGTTGTCACCGTGGCGGTTGAACCGGAAAACGTTAAAGACTTGCCGCTCTTCGACAAGGTTATCCATAAGCTTACGCTTGAAGACCCCAACCTCCACTTTAAAATCGACAAGGAAAGCGGCCAGTACCTGCTAAGCGGGATGGGGGAACTCCACCTGGAGGTTACCGCCTACCGAATGCAGGAGGCAGGCTTGAAGGTTAAGATGAGCAAGCCCATTGTAATTTATCGGGAAACGGTAACCCGCGACTACAAGGGGCCGCCGGTGATGGGTAAAAGCCCCAACAAGCACAATAGGCTTTGGGTGACTGTTGAAAGGCTTCAGCCAGAAGTTATAGAGGCTATTAAAGCTGGAAAAATTAACGAGATGCAAACCCGC
>Ga0272449_1001786_pt1 | contig 21276 bp, 28 predicted proteins | sample YNPCB0241_FD_198679 | JGI IMG/M metagenome (GOLD analysis project Ga0272449, IMG submission 198679) | Hot spring sediment microbial communities from Yellowstone National Park, WY, United States - YNP-CB-024-1 | ecosystem: Environmental > Aquatic > Thermal springs > Hot (42-90C) > Sediment... | reverse complement strand
CTACAACGCTCCCGTAGCCAGTAGTGAGGACATAGAGCACCCCATTTATGACTATGTTCATCATCAGTCTTAGGCCTACCATCTTAGCCTTAGGGGACGGTGAAAAGCTTAACGTTTCCTGCTTACCCCTAAACTCACGAAACTTCATAAAGAAATCATTCTCCGAGAAGACTTAACAGCTAAGCGATAAGTTCTATCAGTAAATTTTTAAGGAACTCATCTCAAAACTATTTAAGCTTCTCTTTCCTAGGGGCGTGTCCAACTACTCATATGTCCACCTCACTAGGATCTTTAGGCAGTATGTTATGATTCTTAGGTGTGTTCTTGTCTCGTTGACCCTTCTCTCCTCTTTTTCAGCCTGTCTCCGAACTCTACTGTTAGTGCTCCGAATATCCCTTCACCAACGCTCCTATAAGCATATAGAGATTCATCGTATCCCCTAGATGCTATTGTGTCTCCATGCTTAACCTCCCAGTAATGAAGTGTTGACTTAGGTATCCTAACACCTAGATGCGTCTTAGATAGGCTCTCAGTATATCTCAAGCTAGCCTTACAGACCTCCTTCAAGACCAAGGCCTTCAAGTAAAGCCTAGCAGGCCTCCCAAACCTACGCCCCTCAAACCTAGAGTCAAAACCCATCGAATCCAAGACGTAATCCAAACTAGCCAACAAGAACCCAACATCATAGGCCTTCACATCCCACCTACAAAGCATAAATAGAAGAGGGGCAAAGCACTAAGTAACAGTTGGACACGCCCTATTGATAAGAGGTTTGCAGAAGCTATGAGGACTAAGAGTGTAGAGTACATAGCTATAAAGAGGGATAACATGATAGAGAGCGAAGATGAAAAACTCTACTACCAACTCTTATCAAGGGTGGAGAGGATTATCGAGTGGAGATTCTCCCAGCTTGAAGAATTTGGAGTAAGACTCATAAGAGCAGTTTCAAGAAGAGGTTTAGCAGTCAAGATAACATATCCATATTATCCTTCAACATATACCAAATGATGAGTGGAGCTTGATGGGAGCTAGGGCTCAAGAAGCTTTAACGGGCTTTCAGATAGTGCAAAAAGAGGTCTTTAGCGACCTTGTAGCTTTTTTAACAACTTAAAGATTGCGTCATCATCTTTCTGTATGATTATATAACATACTTTTGCTTGAAAAGAGTTTTAGAAGAGAGATAGATTACCGAATTGCTAAGTATAATTTCATGAATAAAGGGTTAAAGAAAAGTCAAGAAACTTTAATTTATCAGAATGAGCTAAAGAGGATCAAATCTATCAAGGAAAGAATGGACAGAGCAATAGAAGAGCCAGAGATAGATATGGATCAATTCTGAGAGAAGAGGGCTATATTTGAATCTTCTAGCTTAAAGGTATTTTAGAAAATGAAGGAGGATATATGTGATAACTATGAAAACAGAAATCAGGAAAAGAGGAATGCCAATATCAGAACGCCCGATTAGGCTCGTCACAACATAAAGAAATATGGCAAATGCGGCGATAGCAAGTATGCCGTGCGCCCAAAAACTAAACTTTATTTTCACTCCCTTAACTCTTCTCATCATCTACTTAGCTAAAAATTTATGCTGCCAATAAATCTTTCTTTGAGTCTCTAGGGTCCTGTCAACTTTTACTTAAGTTCTTCTCTTTTATGTCTATGGCCATGTTTCTATCTTATTCTCTTATGTATGTCTTGGATTATATTCTTGATAGGTTGTCTAGGTTGTTCAGGTTTAATAACTATCCTTTGGATGAGAAAGCTTACTCTGTTATACTTCATATTGCTGGTTTAAGCCTTAGAGACCTCTCAGAGATGTACTATGTAACCATGGCTTCATGGGGAGAGTGTTAGGAGGCGGCTCCATAGATTCTCAAGGGTATTCTCTGTAGAGAAGAAGTTTAGGGATACTGTAACTATTGATTAGACTGTAGTTAAGATGCATAGTCTTAGAGCATATTTATGGTCTGCAGTAGATGTAGATTCTAGGGAGATACTTGCAGTATATGCTTCATAGAGTAGAAACATGCTTATCGCTATAAAGTTTATGAGAATGGTCTTGGGTAGATGCATAAACAAGCCATTGATAATAGTTGATAGGAGTCTATGGTATAGGTGGGCTCTAGGGAGGCTTGGTCTAAGATATCGATACCAGAAGTTCGGTTTAAGGAATACTGTTAAGAGATTCTTCAGATACCTAAAACAGAGAACTAGGAGATTCTACAATAATATAAACACTTGGAGGATCAATTCCTAGAAGACTACGCATCAACAAAAATTGCATCTTAGGGGATTTTAAATGTGAGTCAACAGCAGTCGAGGTAAATGGCCAATAGAAAAGAGGTGGAACATTATCGCTTAGAACTATTAAACATGGAATTTTTAAGATAAAAATCTTCTATTTTAGACAAGAGGGATTTGTATAACGGAAGATACGTCATTTTCTCCTCCTCTAAAATATTTAGAAAAATTCTAGGTTTATTTGCCATTGGTTCTTTTGGAATATCTTCGATATCAACAAGGAATATTGGGAAAAATGAACGCCACTTTGATATCGTGTTTAATAAGCCATCTTTGTCTATTTTTTCCTTTGGTATATGCTCTACGATTATTTTTTCCAAAATGTTATCTATTAGCCTCTCTTTCGACTTTACAGTTACTTTACTTAAACCTATAAATATAGCAAGGAAAAAATGGCGTCTGTGCGGATGCTCACCATAGACGCAGAGAACATGACTTCTAGGAAGAATTTCCTCTATTATTTTCACAACTTCCACGATATCTATAAAGTAACCATCCGCATAGGGGATCTTAACCGTTAATGGGAGACGTCTTTCGAACCGTAAATTTATACCTGAGTAACCACAACCGCAACCATTTTCTTTCTCAATAGTAACTATATCGCCAGGACAGTATTTTATAAATGGAAATGCTCTATCCAAACTAGTGTAAACTAGTTCGCCTGTTCCCTCATCATTAAGAGTGTTATTGCGACCTAATATGTGAAATAATCCTTGTTGAACTACATGTATGAATCCTGATTCAAATGTATGTGGGCAAGAAGCACCAACAAATAAAGCCTCTGTAAAGCCATAGCATGGAATAAGATGCATGTTCGGAAGCTTATTTTTAATTTGTAGATGAAATTTTGTTTTTAGCTGGGAAGGTGTTACAAGAGTAAATATATATTTCAGATTCATTAAATTGAATTCTTGGATACGAGATGGTTCTAAAAGTTTCCACAAGCGTGGTAGATTAATCAATGTAGATGTTTCTCCTTCAATTTTTTCGCGCCTGAGCAAATCCTCCTCTATTTCATACTCAAAGAATATTTTCCCTTGAGTTATTTTAGCCAAGTTTTTAAATAATATTGATGATATAGATTCTTGTATACCTCGAGGAGGTTCCCACATTATAACGTTGATAGGACCTCCTTTATAACCCCACCATTGCAAACAACCCAATAGGAGCCTTACATTCTGAATGATGTCTTCTTCAGTAAATAACACATTTAATCGTTTTCCAGTGCTTCCTGTAGTTGAGGCAATAATAAGATGCTCACTATGATCCATATTCCACATCTCCTTATTATGCGTTTTAATAAAAGATAGAATGTCCTCTTTACGGATTATTGGAAGAGAATCATAGTCTTGAAACCCGCGGAAGCGATCAACATTAACGTTATGCTGCCTAAAGAAGAGGTTATAAAACGGTGAACGCTTGGATGCTGAAACAACCACTTTTTTGAGCTCACTATCAAGATCGATTTTTCGTCTATTCATCCCTATCCCTCTGTAGGCTCATCTTACCATGTATTAGGTAGCATGACAAATCATCACCGTAGATATCATTTCCGATATTATATGCCACGCATCTCGCTGAATAACACGCCCATTTTCTTTCACATGACCCACAGAAACCTACGTAATCTTCTGGTGTCAACGTTCTTAACATGACCATGCTAGGATGGTTCCAGAGTTTTAAGACTTCATCTTTTAAAATGTTACCAGCATACATCTCAGGCTTGTATCTAAAGAACGTGCATGGATATACATCACCATTCGATAGAATAGTAAACTCGGCTTTTCCTGCTGGGCATGTAAAATTGATGGGATGCACTCCCCTGAGCATTAATGGGGGAGATTCCGATAGCCCCGGGCAAAAGCTAAATAATAATCTTACCTCATGCTCTCTTGCTACTTTGATTATTTCTGGCAGAGTTTTATTAACTAACTCCTTAGGAGGTACATGGTCCAGCATTTCTTTCCTATAGCCAGGCACGTATCTTAAAACTCGAAAACATTCAATACCCAGTGGAGCAATCTCTCTGATAAGTGTTGGAATGTGAGCGATGTTCTCTTTTAAGCCGACACATGCGATTTCTACCCTTATACCGCTTTCAATTAGTAGTCTCAAATTTCTCATAACTACCGTATAGGAGCCCTTCCTCCCTACGATAGATTCATGAATGAAAGATGGTCCATGCAAGCTTACTTGCAGATGGTCGATACCTGTCTTGACTATTCTTTTAATTTTGTTCTCATTTAAGGCATATGCGTTTGTACTTATGCGAGCTTCTAGACCTACATTAAAGCAATATTCAACTAACTCCGGGAGGTCGTCCCTTAAAAAAGGTTCTCCGCCCGTAAAGAAAATGCTAAATACTTCTGCATCGGCGAGTTTCTTAAGAATGCAAAAGCATTCTTCTGTGCTTAGTAATTTATGATGCATACGTTTAACACTAGGAGTATCTGATTCGCAAAAAAAGCAGTTATATGGGCAATCGCTAATAATTTCGAAATCAACCATTACTGGTGCTTTGAGCTCAATTGGTAAATTCATTTCAAAATCCCGAAAATCACAAGCCACTTTACAAATTCTAATCCTGCCTCCTCAGGAACGTTAAACTGCTTGCAAACCTCTTTAACATCACTAACTGTTACTTTGTTCCTGAAGTTCTTAAGAAAGTTAAAACCCACGTTATTAATAAAATATGCGGCACTACCTTTCCCGATAAGCACACCGTTTTTTTCTTCTCTAATTTTAAATTTTTCAAGACCGGGAAAGGTAAATGTATACTCTTCCTTTAATTCACCAGTTAAAAAGTGTAATGCGTTTTCGTTTTCTTGTATTTGTGAGCCCCCATGATGCCAATGTTCATCATGATGTGTAGTATTAACAAAGGAGTCAGGCATGTCACAAATTTTGGAAACATCTTTCAAGATTAACTGATTAATAAACGACCCGCCAAAAATGCAAATTATTTCAGGTCTTTCTTCCGATAAGCTAATACGCCAATTAAATGCGCATGTCATGTACGGGATCGTTCCCATCCCAAAGTCTCCCAAAAATAAAACTCAGGTGATGGATATAAAGTTAACTCATAAGAAGGACTTATCCAATTTATCCATCTTACTATCGAACTTATCTCTAAATTCTAATAATTCTATATTTGGTAGAGCTATAGATGAGAGCAAGCTATCTGTGAAGGGTGTCCACATATATGTATGCTCTGCTATAGACGTAGATTCAGGCGAATTACTGGCTCTGGAAGCCTCCTATTGTAGGAACTGCCTAAACGCTCTCATCTTCCTCAAGAAAGCCTTAAAGATGTGTGTACGAACAAGCCTCTATTCATATCTATAAGGGGCCACGGTATTCATGGGCTGTTGAAAAGCTTAGAGTAGAGTATAAGTATGAAAGATTCGGTGTGAGGAATAAGGTTGAGAGGTTCTCCAGATACCTAAAGGAAAGGATTATGGTATTCCACCATAAACTGAGTGCAGGAAATCGCATACAAGGAATCATAAACCTCAAATTATTTCTAAACCTATTCACAATATACTACCAAATCGTGAAGATGGAAGGAGGTGAATGAAACGTTCATCCGGACACCACCCTACTATTGAACCATAAAGATTATATCTCTCTACATAAAAAATTTAGGTAGATGGTTCTGAGGAATAATGGCTTGTCATATTTGCCCACTGCCATCATAATCATTATTGTTATGTTAGGACTCATATCAACTGTACAGAGTCAGGAACAGGTTGTGGTGAACTCCGATTTTAGGATGGGACTGTATAGTTGGGAGGCTGTTATAGTTAGCCCTCCTGCTACCATAACAGCTAGTGGGTGTAGTATTTGGATGTGGTCTGATGATGATGCTTGTATTGATTTTTATACGCCTGCGAGTAGTGAGGGTTATATACGTCAGGTTCTTTACATACCAGCTGGCTCGGCTCACTTAGAGATAAGATATAGGTCTTTCAAAATGCTGTTAAGACTATATGTTCAATTCGTGGAGTTAGATGAAAATAAGACCACCGAGTTCCTAATAGAGCCGAGTAGCGAGGCAACTATATGGAGGAAGCAAATCTCACATCTCTCAGGTAAGAACGTGGAGCTACGTTTTGGAGTAAAGGGAGAAGGTTGTACGGGTTACGACTGTCGTACACAGATTGACTATATAAGAATTATAGTCTACTCTATCACTAGTCCTACTACAAATATCTCCACGCTAACCTTAACGAGTGCGCAAACTCAAACAGTAGTCAAAACCTATATCACCACCATCCCTATAACTGAGACTGTTAGGGAAAACCGCACCGTTACTCTGACCGCCTACGCTACTGTGTATTCAACTGCTACATCAACAAAAACAAACATACTTGTGTTAACAACTACAATTGCATTGACGAATACTATGGTTCAGTTACCATTATTCAGTATCGGAATTGATGTGCTGCAATATATTTCTATTATTGGAGCCCTTACCGTGGCTGTTGGTTTTTCTATGCTAATCTATGAGGGTCTACAACCATCGCATGAAAGAAAAGCATGGCGTGTAGCATTAGGTTTTGCTCTACCATACGCATTTTTCGCAGGTATCATTGTATGGCAGATAATTCCTTTGTTCTTTAGACCAGCCTCACTGATTTCGATATTCGCCGATTATGTGTACTTCTTGCTTATACTAGCATTTTTAGCAATATTTGTCATACCTACCGTTATAATTTTATATTACATTAGGATGTTAAGTCAGCACAGCAAAAGAAGTGCCTAGAGTTAGCCAAAGCTTAGGAGAATCGTCTAGCTCACTGTGAATCATTAGACTTTATGATAAAGCTTGCTTTCTTCCTTCCCCATTCTTCATATTTTAGTATGAGTTTCCGGTCTATGTCTGGTGGCACTTTTAAGAGGCCGACTAAAAAGTAACGCATGTCTATCTTAACGTCATGACAGCCGTTTAACCTTTCCTTGAATATCTCTTCCTTAACCGTTCTACATATTTCCTTTATTGCTGCTGAAGAATAGCATCCCTTATCACTCGGTTCAGTTAATTTACCAAGCTCTTCAAAATCTACTTCTACGGTAACATTCTTTGCTATTTTTGACATAAAATGCTTGAATAAAGCAACTCTTGTTTCATAATCTGGTGGTGGTACATAGATTATTCGATCAATTCTTCCTCTCCTGAGGATTGCATCATGGAGTCTCCATGGCTCATTTGTCAGTAGTATTATCACAGTTTGGGATTCTTCAGTTAATAAGCCATCCATGTTTTGTAGTAACTCACTAATAAGTCTGGGATGGACGCTACTACTAGAACTTTTAGGAAAGATTTTATCCACTTCATCTATAGCTATTATGGATGGAGTGTTAGACCTAGCCTCTTCAAATACTCTTCTAATTCTTTTTTCTGGCTGACCGTACCACACCGAACCTATATTACTTGGTGTAACTATGTAGAGGTTGGCTCTAAATTCTCCAGCTGCACATCTTACGAAATGAGTCTTTCCACAGCCTGGCGGTCCGAAGAGGCATAAACCATTTACTGGCTGGAGGTCATAGAGTTTCATGAGTTGCCTGTGTTTTAGAGGCCATTCAAGAGCACTCCTTAACTCATTCTTAACATTATCAAATCCTATGATCTCTTTAAACGTGGCCTGACTCTTCTCCCTTACATGGAAATATGTCTTATTTTCTCTTCGTTTAACAAGCGGTTCTCCAATACTACTCTGAAATAACCTGTAAACTCTGAGGAATGCTTCAGAGAACTCTATAGCGGTTAATGATATAAGAGCTATTTTTAATACCTTATCCATAGATTGGTTTTCACGGTTCATTTTTTATTCCCTCTAAGCACCCCAGTATGTATTCAAGTATGGAGAGCGTGATGATTAATTTTCTTTCATTTTCATCAAGATTATCCATCAGTTTGTGCAGCTTTCTAATAAAGCTCCTTCCAGACCTGTATGCAGAGTCAAATATATGAGTATATGTTGGATCATTCTTAGGGCCACTACTCCACGTTTTGATGATCCGATTTAATTTCTTAATGACTTCAATTGTAAAATCCTCCTCTGGATCGATGGATGATATTAGCCTCGCTAGGCTATGTAAGATGGTTAATGGATTTGCTTCACGTTTATTTTTCATCCTTGACCACCTTGTTTATTCGGCCACTTTTATCCACTAAAACAGTATATCCATCGAAAGTTATTATGAAGCTATCTTTGCTTTCTGTAGATGAGAGGGGTTTGGGCTTTACGCCGTATAGTTTCTCTAAACATCTAGAAGCGATATCTAATGCTCTCTCCTTTTCTAATCGTTGTTTCGGAAAGGCATTATTTCTCTTCATGTAAGATTTGAGTAACAGATAAGCTAAGGTGGCGACGCTTGCTACTACTATAATCCACGACCACCAATTAAAAAACCTCTTCCCTGTCATTTCGAATTTGGGCAGCCTAAGGTTTTTAACGTCTGTGATTTTATTAAGTGAATGAGTTTGAGGAGTAGCCTTTAGTACCCTGAAGCTGTTAGGGTTTTGCGTGGTATATATGTCAAGACATCTCTGCAGTCTCTTAACGAATTCTTCTACAATAGATTTTTTGCCTACAACCTCAAGCTCATAAAGATTTCTTTCTTGTTCCAGTAAATAAGATGCTTGACTTTTTAACTTGTGAAGCTTTACCCAAAGAGGTAGGAAGCTATCCTTACCTATAGTGTCCAGTAGATTGTTGATGATCTTCTGGAGAGTGTTAGGGCATTCTTGAACGAAATATGTGGCATCAAATTTCCAGACCTCGTTAAGCTTAATCTTCTTCTGAGGTGCAAATACATAGGCTTCTTGACCTCTGCTGAACGTTAACTTACGGAGTAACGTCGTGGCTGTAGGCACGATGATCATCGTCGCAATTATTGGTAGGTAGTGGGAGATGTTTGAAGTAAGAGCTGGATATACGTATTCTAGGCTTTTAGCCAATTCAGTAAATAATGTTATAGTATCATAGTTAAGAATATAAGCTGTCAGCGGAGCTAGAAGTAATAATAACATTAAACCCTTGAGGATCTTCCCCATTTTACAACATCTCCGGAGGAGGCGTCTACTCTATACTCTAAATCTCCAATACGGATCAACCAGGTATTATCGCTTGGCTGAAGCTCTGCCTCTACAATCTCAACCGATGGAGATCCTGTCAATTTTATATGAAGTGACTTAACCATCTCAACTGCTTCTTCTAAGGATACGTAGTTCTTGGCTGAACCTGTATATGAAGAAATGAGCCGTAATACAACCCAAATTACCGTAGCAGCTAAAAATATTGGGATTATAGGTATTCTTATTAGTATAGAGATTGATCCTGCTAGGATGAAAGTTATCACTCCGAGGAGAAAGGCTATGAAGAGTTTAAGTGGCAGCGCAACCTGTTCTCTATGCTTCCAGCCTGTGAAAACTAGATAGCCTACCCCAAAGATGAGGAGAAGTATTACTATAATAATTATCGTAATCAGCATGAGTAGCCCTCCTAAAGTCTCTGGGACATTCTGGATTAGAGGTAGTGGATTTATATTGAGATAAGTTAGGAGTGGCGCTAAACCTAGTTGATAGAGTATATAAGATATGAATAGAATCATTGCAATATTACTGAGACGCTGTAGAACTTTTATAAAATTCAAATACTTCACCTCATCTTCCTTTTCTCTTCTCTAATAGATAGAATGTAGCCCAGCCCAGCACGTAACCTGCAATTCCTGCGCAGACGACCTGAACCTCCCTCCGATTAAAGAACTCCACTATTTTCTTCACGTTCCTCACCTCCATGTCCACGTATAATATGTGTATCATCCATTATTTAACTATATCGTTATTGTACATTACAAATATTATATTAAATAATACTCTCATTAACCAGAGACAATAATAGATATATACTCCATCATAAGTTCTATGATCGTGAGTCTAGTGGGTGAAGGTGTGGAAAAACTCCTAGAAGAGATCTTAAAACGATTGCAAGACTTGGAAAAGAGATTAGACAAGATTGAGAAGAGAGACGAACCACGTGTGGATCAGTCTAAGTATGGTCTTACACCTGCATTGCTGCGAACACTGGCGACGGTGAAAGAGTTAGGTGGTCACGGCACTCCAGAAAGCGTAGCTTCCCGGCTTGGAATACCGAGGAATATAGCTTCACTATACTTAAACCGCCTCTCTAAAATAGGCTACTTACGAAAAGACATTAACCCTGACCCAAGGATTAGGGCTAGATATTCCTTCAGATTAAAGGAGGAGGCTATAGATTCTCAATTAGAGAGACTTATAAACGAGATAAGAAATACGTATCAGAGAGTTCAAGGGGTCCACCATGATGGACCGGCTAAATCATAGAAACCAGGAGGGAACTTCAATATCTATAGACAATTACTTTATGCTAATCTTTCTAATCCTTAAAGTATGCCGATATCAGAGGCGAGAGAATATCAAGAGAATCTGTAAAGTTGATTTAGAGAGGGGATGATGTATGGATGATTCAGCTGAGTCTAACTCTCTAAGAGAAGAAGACATAGTAAGATATCTAGTCTCTGTTAAAAATGAAGTTTCAAATTATTTAGAGAAACGTTTGAAGGAGCGTGCTATATCTTTAGAAGTATATGAGAGGGTAAGATTATTGAATGAGGAAGTAGCCAAAAAACTGTTGAAAGATTTAGGTAAGATCAAGCCTAATGAAGTCCACATCCTTGAACCAGATCGAGTAAGTGTGTGGGAGTTTGCAAGAATCGTAATAGAGCTAATAAAAGCATCATCTCATGAAAGAGAGGTTATAGACCTTGCTCACAAAATACGCAAGGATTATTCTCTAGCTAGAGGCTTTCCTTTAGATTGGTCACCTGAAAATTTCTGTTATAACTTTTTGGCGGTCTTTAGGGAACCTGCCAAGATGGGGGATTCAGAGATAGAAGTAGTATTAAGAATGCTTGAGCATTATACTGGTGTAGCTAAGGCTGTTGAAGAGAAGACTCGAACATTAATAAAATATGTCGAAGAACCTGATGATATAGTTAGGATGGCGGGTAGAACGTTAGAAATTGGTCTCGGAGATTGTGACGACTTCACCGTCCTTATAGGCAGTATTTGGAGAGCTTTAGGATTCTTGGTATGCATCGGAGTTGGCCCAAGCCATGCTTTTCCGGCAGTAATATTGCCTAGTCTTGAAATGGTTGAAGAACCGGAAGAAGAGGTAAATCAGGAGAAAACAGGTAGCTCTGTTAGATTCATGGCTATACCTACGATTGTCCCAGCGGATGGCATTAAACTAAATCTCTCTGGTAAAGCATTTAGTTGCTATGATCTATTAAATTTTAATTCATCTTTTAGACGAAGCCTCTATACCTTCATGATTCAAACTTTTGGATCTAAGAAAATAGAAAACCTACTCGGCATAGAAAATAATGAAAAGCTGGAAGGAGACAAAAAGATTAAAGAACTGTATAACTTTCTCAGAAGACTTCAACACGTATCTGAGGGGTATACTTACTATCCAGTGCCACCTGTTAGCGACCCCATGTTGGGGCAATGCCGTCATTTGATAACCCTACTTCTGGAGGTATTTTAGGAGTGAGTTGTAGATACTTTGAAAAAATGCTAATAGACTTGCTTTACAAGCAAGAACATCTTGGCCAAATCAGTCTTCTCAAACTTAGATCTATTTTTAGCCATATGGGTCAAGGTGAGCTGGAGAAATGTCTTGAAGAGCTAGTAAAAAGCGGTAGAGGGTGGGTGGTTAGAAATGGCCACCTCATAAATAAGTTTATAGTGCGAGATATAATGAATGATGAGAAAAGACGTATAGAGAATAAGATAAAGAAGGTAGAGGAAGAGCTTAACATTCTTAGACAGGAAGCTGATACCATAGAGGAGGTGCGGCAACTATGGATAGAAAACCCCCTATTGAAAGGAGAATGGTCTTCAAAAGTAAAGCTCTTCGTATACGCTATCTGGTCGGAGAAACTAAACACGATCCTTGGTAAGGTAAAGGACAGGGAGGAAGAGCTTAAGCATCTCAGAAATTTAATAGAAGAAATAAATACTAGGATAGAAGACTCTTTCGTAGAGTGATGATTATGGCTATAGAGGCTATAACGGCTTTTTTCATCCTATTTATAATATCATTTATAGGTTTCCCTCATCTCAGAATATATATAAACCCTTCTGTCCTACAAGGATATAAACCTTGGAGGGAGGACGACCCTTCTTTCATAGGACTCATTTTAGTCGTCCTCGCTCTATTCTCTCTATCCATCTATAGCCTCGATAATATGGCATGGCTTTTCCCTGCGGCATTATTATGGGGATTAGGTCTAGGAATCTTATTACATCCACTTTATCTGCTATATCTTTCTCGTCGCAAAGCAGAAGAAGTGGAAGTTAGCGGTTTGCAGCAGAAGATCGTGAATCTAGCCGCTAAATATGGGGGCATACTTTCCCCTCTACACTTAATAAAAGAATTCGGCATAGGAATAGAAGATGCAATTGAAGTACTTAAGAAATTTGTAAGACATGGTTTGGCCGTAAGAATTGATAAACCTCTAATAGGTACATTTTATGATTTTCCAATTGTTAGGGCCTATATGACAAAAACTGAGAGAAAGATAATAGAAATACTAAGAGATAACCCTGAAGGACTTACCATCCCACAGATTGTCGATATGACAGATCTATCTATCGAATCGCTTAAACACACTCTGGAGAGGTTGATTGCTGAAGAAGTTGTAGTACCCCGCCACTTAGAAGGCAAATACGTGTTGCGCAGTTACGCACTAAGCTAAAACAGCAAGTCGAAAAATATGATATGCCAGATCTAAACACCTGTCTAAAACATTGTATACACTTTCCTGCCGATGCATACTGTCGCACGGTGTGTGTAGGCGTGAAACATGTTTGCGAAACCCGTAACTCCGAGATTCTCATAGACAAGCCCACTGAATAAAGTGCCTGTTAGGGCTTATTGCATCATCCCAGAACCTAATCACTACCTCAATAGTCTCCTAGCTTCTTCCAGTCTATCTCCCGACTCCGGGATTCACGTGTTTGTAGAAGTTTATTAGAAGTTATAAATACTAGGATAAGCATCATCCACCGAGCGATAATTATGAGTGTAGAGATAATAGCAGCTTCCGTCACATTTTTAGTATCACTCGTAGCCATCTATTTTCTGAGAGGACCTGCTGATATTGATTATCACAAGAAAGTAGCTGATGAGCTTGAGGCTTCGTTAACTATCTCCTTTATTATTGGCGTAGTAGGAAGCTTCATCGTATCGGTTTGGATGAGGATGCCGGCTATCATTGTGGCGGTATTAGTCGGATTGTGTTTAGGGATCGGATTACATCCATTGTGCCTTCTGTATTCTTCTCGCCTCATTAGTAAAAAGAAACAGTATTCCCACTTACAGCAACAAGTAATAGATTTAGCCAAAAAATACGCAGGCGTACTTTCCGCTTTACACCTAATAATCGAATTAGGGATCGAGTTGAAATTGGCCTGTAAAATACTTGAGGAATTTGTAAAACATGGTTTGGCTGAAAGATTTTCCCACCCTCAGCTAGGTGTATTTTATGATTTCCCAATAGTCAGGTCCCATATGTTAGAAATCGAGAGAGAGATAGTAGAGAAGCTCAAAGAAAACCCTGAGGGGCTTACATTCCAACAGATATTTCTTAACATGAAGGGTTTATCCATTGAGGCGCTCAGGTACTCCTTAAATAAGTTGGAGTCTGATAGTTCTATAGTCCACGACTACATGCAAGATAAATACATGTTGAGAAGCTTTTACAACGTGAGACAGTACCATGAACTTGTGAAAACTAGAAAAAACACGGCCAAAAGAGAGCCGGATATGGAAGTTCTTTAGGTTTAGGTAGACAGACATAGGTTATCTCTCATAACCTAGTCTTAGAGAAGGCTAAATTATGCCTCCGGTCTATGCTTATTTTCATGTGATAATCTAAACTCAAGGACAGGCTTAGGCTTTTAACCTCCCTTAAGTTGGTGCAGGTTAAGTCTTTATTGTGTATGATTTCGATCTTCTGAATTATTAGAAGCACAGCAGCCGAGGCTTTACATCCCAAAAAAGGTCAGAAGCTCCACCAACATACGGCAGGGTCGGGATGGCTTGAAATAAATCCCACAACCCCAATAAATCCATGACTAAGAGCTACTCGACTGTTTTCTACCCTTAGCATAATGTACAATTAAGTAAATAGTGGGTGTCGCAATCATAAATATAAATGCTATTGTAAACAAATAGTCTATGTATTCGAGAGCTACTGGATTTAGTGTAGCTCGTAAAAGAGACGGAACCACACGTGGCGCAAGGAGCCCCCCAAAAAATGAATATAATATTGCAAATCCTAATGCTGGAGGACTAGGTATTCTCGTACGTAGACTATAGTAGCTTGTCAAGAAGAAACATATAGCCGTTACAATATATGCAATAAAAGTAGCGTATCGAAGTTCTTCGGTGCTAATAATAAAATCACCTAACTGAACCATAGGCTTTGTTAATGTAATCGTAGTTGTTAACACAAATGTATCTGTTTTTGTTGATGTAATCGTCGAATATGCGGTCTCAGTCTTTTCCTCAATAATAGTCCGCATATAAATCTTTGTGGTGTCGGTAGTGACGGTAGTAGGGATGGTCAAAGTTACCATGTGTGTTTCCCTGACAGTCTCAGTTATGGGGACAGTAGTAACAGTAGTAACATAGGTAAAAGAGGTTACTGTGCGTGTTTCCGTACCCGTTAAAGTTGTCGTATAAGTGGTGAGAGCAGTGGTTGTAGAGTTAACAAGGATTCTTATATAGTCGATATATGTATAACATTCGCTACTGCATCCCCTTCCCTGAACTCCAAAACGCAGCTCTATATTCTTACCCGAGAGATCTGATATTGGTGCGCCCATGACCCTCCCTGCATAGCTTCTCGCCCAATCTGGTTCTAGCACGAACTCAGTAACCTTATTCGTATTAAGATCTACCAGTTGAATATACATTTTAATGTTAAGTGCACTGTTTTTATACTTTACCTCTAAGTAGACTCTGCCTGCTGGTACGTAAAGAACCTGACTAATGAAACCATCACTATTATATGGTGTATCAAAAGAAATACAGAACCCATCGTTAGACGCCATGCGATCACGGCAGAAGGCTATAGGTTCAATGCGAGGGTAAGGCGTCCTCGGCCCACAATCACGACTCGTGCAAGCATCAACTATAACAACATCCCAACCGAGAAGCCCATCTTGGAAGTCTGAGTTTATCACTAACTGCTGCTGAGAATGGACAGCTGACATGGCTCCCAACATAACAGCAAGAATTGTAATAACAGGAACCAGACATGATAAGTTATCATTTCTCAAAACCATCCACTTCAGCTTTTCCATGTAGAGAGATATAAACTTTGAGAGCATAGTGTCCTTCAAATCAAGCCTTTAATGTCAATACCTAAACCCGAGCTTTTCTAGATAGTAATTAATAAAAACTCCAAAAAAGTCTTACCCTAATATAGTCATATTAGTTGTTATTGATTCATTTGTTGAGTTTCTTCTAAGCAGACACTTTCCAGAGCTCAAATTATAGATAGAATTGCTTCATATCAGGGGGTGTATCTATTCTAGTGAATATGCATCTATTTCTGCTTGTGTATTCTAATATGGTGAACATGGAGTTAAGGAGATTGTAAAGGCAACTAAGTATTCTAAGTCCGCACTCACCAAACTAATAGTTAACTAGGTTGCAGCTTCAGTTTTCATGATTCTGTCAGCCTGTTTTGCTAAGCAACTATCCAAACTATAATGTAGTGGTCGTTCATTTAGAATGACGTTTTACGCAGTGATCGTTATATTACAAGTTACAAGATATAGTATCCCGATTCTTAACACACTATTTTTCGAATTCATCTCTAAATTCCTTATTTTTTATATATGGTTATGGATGCTATTATTAGAACTTTATACGTTATAACGTAGATTTCTGGACCAAGGATGATTGCCTTAGAATCGTGTTTTCTTTAAACTTCGAAGTATAAGTAAAAGTACTTCTGACATACCTATATAATCTTCAAATGTACAGCTTGGATGATCGCCTCCCTCAAACAGTTTGGAAGCAATTTAATCATAACCAGCAAGATAGTCTTAGTAAGATTTATCTCCTTTTGCTTTTGAAGGTAAACCATATTTACTCCAAATGATCTCCTAAGGTTCTATCGTATAGGACGCAGATACACCTTCTGGCCGCTCACTGTTATTTTTGCTGTCCCACTTTGTAAGTAAAGTCTAGTTGGATCAACGTATATTCTTAGTATTTCATTCCTTCCTAAACAATAAAGACCAGATAGCGAAGTTACAGAGGGCGATACTATGTTTCCATCTTCCCTTTTTATGCATATTGCCCATGAGTCTGCAGAGAATCTATCTAGCGCAGAGTCTCCTATATTCTGAACTAAGACATCAAACAGCTTATCTTCCTTTACATCGATCCCGACTATCCTTATTGCTTTACCAGGCATACACGGCATAATGTTGTGATAGTGTCCAAACAAGCATTTTTGCTCACCTCCCTGCCCTCGCGGCTTGATAGTAAAGTGTGAATAGGTTTAGGAATAGCTTGAGGTTCATGATCCCTTGTAGGTGGTCTCTTGCACTCATCTTGTGGTGGAATGTCATCGTCCTCTCTTTTAGGTATCTGAAGAACCTCTCAACCCTACTCCTCATATCGAAACTCTCATTTCTGCAATCAGTCCAAACCTCTCCGATGCCCATCTATACCATGGACCCCCATCAACCAATACCAATGGCTTGTTTATACACATCCTAAGGGCCTTCTTGAGGAATGATAATGCGTTTAGACTGCTCCTCCCATAAGACGCTTCCAGAGCCAGCAATTCCTTAGAATCCACGTCTACAGCAGACCACACGTATACATGGGATTTCTTAACACGTAGCTTAGCCTCATCAACAGCTATACACCTCCTATACCTAGGCTCCCTAGCAACCCTGACCTCAGACACCTTCTTGGCAAGATAGTGGACGGCGGACTTGCTTATAGGCTCCAAAGCAAGGCTCAGAACCTTAGAGACCTTCCTACAGCTACCATGGAACATGTAGTCCAATACCGCTAAGACCTTGACTTCCCTACTTTTTTATTACGCTTAAAACAGCCAGAGACAAGGACCATAACATCCATACAAACAAGACACAACAACCAGCCTTTAAATATAACACCTTATTTGGACACTATCGTCATTTAATGGCGAAAATTAATATATGTTCAGTAACTTTGATAGACGATGTGATGAGAAGAGACTTGGTGGGTCTGCTTACTCGGGTAGTAAGCTGGATACTAGTTTACCTACCCTTAGTATTGATGCTTCTCATAGTAGTTGATCTTGTGAAGTATTTAGTATCTTATGGAGTGAGCATTACGTCCCAGCTCTTTCTAGGAAGCCTCTCAACATTAGTATTCCTCGTAATCTTAATGGTGGTAGGGTATTGGCTAGGCTTAATAAGTAATCGGATAAATGATGAGATAGAGACGGAGTTGACTGGCTTTCTTCTATCTACCCAAGGCCCAATCCCTGTTGGGAAGATTGCAGAATACCTGAACATCTCCATAGAACATGCTAGGAAGACTTTCCTTAAAGTAAAGTCGAAGGGGATGCTTAAGGAATTTACATTTGATGCTGAAAGTATGGAGATAATCCCCCAGATTCATGAAACAACAGGGATGGCAAGGTTAATGGAACTAGAGAGGTTAAAAGCTGAAGGAAAAATAGATTCTGAAGCTTATAGAGTATTGATAGAATTAGAGAAGTTAAGATCCGAAGGCAAGGTAAGTGAAGAAGCATATAGAAGGCTTAGGAGAGAATTAGAAGGTGCTCGATCCTGATTTGTTAACACCAGACTCTACATTTCTGCTTTCATGATAACTATGAGAATTCAGCAATCTTAACTGCATGTTAATAGCGGAAGATTCCTACATAGTAGCTGTCACCGTGGTAACCTACTTAGCCTCAATGTTGAAAAATATTGTTTACACGCTCCCTTTACCAATAATAGATTCTATGTAATAATCTCGGTGATGAGCAGCATCATTCAATCCTCTTTAAGAGTGCTAGGAAGTCTATGCATAGTCGATAACATGATGTTCATGGTAGACTTAATTCTTTCAGCTCTAACCACTGTAGCATCTCCAACGGTTTGAAAAGAAAGATTATTACCACAATCCTCCCAGCATATCTGAAGAGCTACTTAGGAGATTGAAGTTAAAAGAGTTAAGGGGTAGATAAGTGGAGAAGCTTATGATAGAATCGTTGTTAATCTTGTTACTATCCATTTATATTTAGACCGATCTTTTAATCCAAAGCCTTTTACTTCACATAAAGGTAACAAGCATTCGATATAAACCGAATAAAATTTCTCAGTATTAGAAAATATTCTCAACCGAATTCTTAACATAATAATTTGATTGCGAAATTTTGACTCTAAGATCGAGTGTGAAAGAAAAGTTAATTATCTTTCCATCTATAATTATCCTAGAGGAGGATGAAGAAGCAGGAGAGATTAAACGATTCAATGAATGAGCTTTACTTCCTAGCTAATGGAAAGATTAGTAGAAGAGAAGCAGTGTCAAGAACTTTGAAAATTGCGATTGGTGTTTCCGCAGCTCTTCTCTCAGGAGGTCTGGCTGGCTACGCTATAGATTCTCATGTTAAGAATTTGGCTACCAATTTTCAAGTAAAAATCAGCAAGTCTTATAATCCTCACGCAGAAGATTATGAGATTGGTCTAAAGGTAATCGCTCCAGAACTAGACGACTTGAAAGCATACTATGAAAACGCTAGCATTAAAGGAGTGCTAGACAGATCTTCTTGGTTAAAAGAAAGAGAAGGTATTTTCCTCCATAGCTACTCTTCTACTTTCTTTACAAGAAGAGAAATTGGTGAGCAAAAGATTAGAGTAGAAGTAGAGAAGGATGGAGTTAAATCCGCAAAAGATTTTCTCGTTAACGTTGCGTTAAACGAAGATGAAATTTCTTCCAATCCTTTAAAAAGAGAAGACCTTAAACTGCTTTGGATCGATTTACTGGAAGATGCAAAGCTAAGCTTTGACAGAGAAGATTTATTGAGGAAAGAATGTGAAATAGTTGACGCGGCAAAAATAAACAAGATTTCAAGACCTAGCTCGATTTATCTAAGAGAACTTACAAGTTACTTGTTATCTTCAAACCTTGACTACAGAGATGTTTTGAGAGGAATAAGCTTACTCGTGCCAGCATTGAACACAAGACCTTGGATTTGCTATGGCAATTTTACTGAAGATATAAACAAAGCAGAATTTCTTTTGGATGAAAATGAAGCTTATTGGTTAACTAAATTTTTAAGCGAGGTTGATGTAGATGAAGCCCATTTCTATGCAGCTAGAGCGATAACGGACCAAATGGTATTGGTTTCAGACTGGTTGAAGATACATCCTTTAGATGTTGTAGAATATAAAGGGAGAAAACTTCAGTTGTTTGATTTGATAAAAGAGTTGGCGAAAAAACATTTTGCTTTTGAATCTCAAGGAAAAAGGGAGAGCGTAAAAGATTTGGATTTGGTGGAAAGGTGGAGTGATAGAAGTGAAGTGAATAACAATAGGCATATTTATTATAATTTAAGGCAGGTTCAATTTCCAGTTTCAGAAAATATGTTATTTGGATTCGTTGAAGTAGATCCTATCAATAGAAGGTATGTTTGGGAGGATGACAAAAACTTCCATTACGAGGTAGAAGGTAAAGCTTTCGCTTATGCTGATAAAGCTTTGAATATTTTATCACTGTGGATAGAAAATTATGGAAAATTTAACGAAGAGTTAAATGAAATTTTAACCAATCCTAGTAGGAAAGTAGGAGGATATTCTCCTATTGAGGCAATTTGGAATTGGCCGGACATACTTAAAGAATTTTTTCCAAACTCGATCACAGAAGCTAGGAAGGATAACTATGATACCATTTTGTTTAAAGGTTCAAAAGAAAGCAAAAATTCTATATTACTATACGGCTATTCCCTAATTACTTTTAATTCTCCAAAATGGTTGGAAGAAGTTAGAGTTGAGCTAGCTACATGTTATGGAAGTATCGCGGGATACCCGCTTTATAGAGGAGGTTTTAATTATCCAGAAAAGAAAAGGCTTGCTTTCGCTCATGGTGAACCTTCTTTTATTATTAATAAAAATGATGAGAATCTGCTTTACGAAAGAAGCACTGATGAGCTTTTATTGGATAGAGAAAACACTTACACTCTTAATTTTATCGCTACTAGAAAGGATGCTGCTAAAAAAGATGGAATAATCGAACTTTTTATATTTCTTCCAGGAGAAGTAAGGGAAATTAAGTGGTAATTATCTTCATTAAAGCTAACTACTTCAAATTTTGCTAAAATTTTTTAAGTCATAAAACAAAAATATTTTGATGAAAATTCCAAAAAACAAAAAATTTTCTCTACTTACTCCTCATCTTACCATTCTCCTATTTTTTCCTCCAGAATAATTTTCATCTTTTAATTCTAAACATATTCTCAACCAACCCACTTCTCATCTTAATCCTCGCATGGCTCTCCTCGCTCTTCTTCTCCATCAAAAATATCTCTACCCTAGCAAAACAAAAATTTTGTTCTACACAATCTTCTTAACTTTTAATCCTCTACTTCTTCTATTTCTCCTCTAAAACTACAATCATAATAGCTTAAACTCCCATAACTGTTACTCAATAGGTCTCCTACTCAATAGGAATTACATCTCACTTTGAGGAGAAGAATTTTGCCTACATAAAATTCCGAGAGAGAAAGATGCGTATAACACTCACAAGGCTCCTTGAGCAGGGGGACAGATAATAGAAAGATAAGCATATCAACCGTAGCAGCGATGAGAAACCTACTTATGACAATAGAAATCAAGAT
>Ga0272449_1001785_pt1 | contig 21294 bp, 18 predicted proteins | sample YNPCB0241_FD_198679 | JGI IMG/M metagenome (GOLD analysis project Ga0272449, IMG submission 198679) | Hot spring sediment microbial communities from Yellowstone National Park, WY, United States - YNP-CB-024-1 | ecosystem: Environmental > Aquatic > Thermal springs > Hot (42-90C) > Sediment... | reverse complement strand
TCCGTAATGTCGGCGAAGCGGGCCACCAGGCCCAGAGGATGCCCCTGGTCGGAGAGCACCCGGGAAAGGGTCACCGTCCAGTACGTCGGCTGACCTGCAGAGGAAATCTGGATTTCTTTCTGCCAGGGTAACTACCTACCAGGGAGCCCCCGGGCAAGCGCTATCAAAGACGCGGCGAAGGCATGCCCCTGTAGCGCAGGCCGCCAGGCCTGTATTTGCAGGCTAAAGCCTACGCTACATTATCTGCAAACGATTCAGGGTAGGTAATTACCTGCCAGGAGGGGATTTTCCCTCGCGTCAGGTCGGTCAACAGCGGTTCCCCCAGGGGGACGAGCCCCAATTGGGCCATCAGGAGGCGAAAGTCCCTGCCCAGCCAGTCCCCGGGCCGAATCCCCACCCGTTCCATCGCCCGGTTGCAGAAGTAAATTCGCCCCATCAGGTCGCAGGCCACAATGCCATCGGAGATGCTCTCACCCGTGGTGGAGAGGATGGCCAACTGGTAGGTGAGGTGGCTCTGAATGTCCATCAGGGTTTGCAGTCGCCCCGCTTCCCCTTTCAGCGTGCCCTGCCCATCGGCAGCGCAGGCGGGCAGTCTGACCATCGCGATCAGCGCGTCCAGCAGAGCGTTGTCATCGGGATATACCAGATTCTCGTTGGACCGGAAGATGACCAGCCACCTCGGGGGGAGGCGACGCCCGGGCATCGGGCAGTCTTCCGGTCCCCCCGACACCGGTACGGCCTGGACGGAGGTGACCTGGGACTCCTGAATCCACCCGCCCAGACCGACTCTGCGCCACCAGTCCAGCGAGGAGATGTCCCGCTCCGTCCCCCGGAAACGGGAGGGAACGGCGTCCGGCAGCCCCCTCTGTGCCTTCAGCGCGTATCTCGCCCGGCCTGTCCGTTCTATCAGGGCGACCCCCACAGGCTCTAACAGCGCCTGCACCCCGGAGACCAGTTGTTCTTCCGGAACGGTCGCCGGTCCCCGGACGTCCGGGGAAAGCAGGACGGGGAGTCTGCGCAGGTGGGCCGAGACGAGTCGTTCTATCTCCCGGGACTCTCCATACGCGATGCCCAGGAAAACCAGCCACCCGCCGATAAGGATGGCGAGGGGCGGGGCGTAGAACCCCATTTGCAGGAGCAGGAAGGACAGCAGGAGGACGCCGACGGAGAGCGCCACCAGAGCCAGGATTCGCCGGTACGAGGACAGATGCCCCAGCAGCCATCCCCAGATGCCCAGGGCCGGGATGAGGAAGAGCGGGTGATGGGTGAGCCCGACCGGTCGGATAAAACGGCCCTGCAGCAGGGTGAGGAGGGCGTGGGCCAGTACCGTGACGCCGTACATCGGCTCTCGCTGAATGGTGAAGGGGACGGCCTGCTGATCGGCCAGGCCGCTGGCGGTGAAGCCGACCAGTACGATTTTGCCCGCGACGGCTTCTTCGGGGACGAGGCCGTTCAGTACATCCGCGTAGGGGTAGACGGGGATGGAGTCCGGCGGGGCGAAGTTGATCAGCATCCGATGCCCGGGGCCGACGGGGATGTCCGTAGGGTCCACCGGGCGGACGGCCTGGGCCAGGAGCAGGCTCAACGAGGGGTAGGGGCCCACCATTACGGGGATGGAGCGCACGACCCCGTCGCTGGACAGGGCAAGGTGGGCGTGCCCCAGCCCGGCGGCGGCCCCCGCCAGCGGCGCGGCGGGCTCCAGATATGCGGTTTCCTCCCCCCGGCGTTCCCGAACGACAGCCAGGTAGACGTTTCCTGCCGCTTCCATCGCGCGGGCCAGTTCCTCATCCTCTGGCGACGGTTCACTGAGGATGAGGTCCAGCGCGATCAGCCGGGCCCCCATCCGGTGCAGTTGCTTCACCAGGCGGGCGTGGGTGCTGCGCGGCCAGGGGAAACGCCCCAGGGCGTCCAGACTTTTCTGGTCTATCCCCACAATCACCACATCGCCAGGCGACGGCGCGGGGCGGGCCAGGAGCAGCAGGTCGTACAAAAAGTCCTCCGGCCTCTGGAGGACCCCCAGCCAGAGCAGGAGGACCACCAGGAGGCCGGAGACCAGACCGACAAGGATGTGTCGGCGCGTCGCAGGGCTGATCCTCATCGGCTACTTGCGAACCAGATAGAACGTGGATATGACCGTGTTGCCAGCGGCATCGGTGGCCGTGACGGTAATCTCGTTCGTCCCCGGATTCAACGGGACCTCCACGCTGAAGAGCCCCTGCGCGTCCGCTTCGGTTTGCTGGGAACCGACCTGGACGAGGACCCCCGGTTCGGTGCGCCCACGCAGGGTGACGGATGCCCCGGTCACTTCGGACGTCGTGGGTTCCAGAATCTCCAGCGACGGCGGCGTGGCGTCGTAGGTGAAGGGAATCGGAGGGGCCACCGGAACCAGGCCGTCAGGACCAACGGCCTTCAACTCCAGCGAGTACGTCCCCTCTGCAGGGAAGGTCATCGGGAGGGTGAAGCGGCCCTCCTCGTCGGCCTGCCCCCGGGCGACTTCCTTCCCGTTGACCAGCAGGACCATCGTGGTTCCGGGAGGGGCGGTCCCCTCCAGCGCGAAGGTGGAGATAGCGCTGAGGGTCGCCTCCCATGCCTTCGGTTTCCCCGCCAGGTTGATCTGGATGGTGGCCTGCGGGCGGACCTGGAGAGGCTGACCGGCGATGGCGTCCACCTCGTAGCCCGCCGGAACGTCCACCGCCTGGTCGCCCATCTGGACGCGCACCAGGCCCTCGTCGGTGGCCAGATACGTGTGGTCCTCGCTGATGGCGCGGAGGCGGAAGACGGTCCCGCGCACGCCCGCGGTGATCAGCGGAGTCTCCGTCTCAAAGATGGGAATGGAGTCCAGGGTCCGCTGGACCCGGTGGATGGTTTCCCCCACCCAGACCTTCAGCCGGACGATCCATCCGGATTCCCCTTTCCGGAGTTCGGTCAGGCTCAGGTCGGTATCGGGCTGTATCTCGGTGACGCTGCCGGAGGGGTACAGGATCACGGCCTGTCCGCTGGCATCGGTGCGCACCCGGTCGCCCGGTGCCAGTTCCGCCGTCTGCCCTCTGGTCAGCGTCCGCTCACTGCTGCGGGTGATGGTGAGGAAGACAGGGCGGGTCTGCTGGACGACGGCCTGGCCCTCTCTGACCTCCAGGGTGGCTGTGGCAGCGGGGCGGGGGGTGACCAGCCAGCCGACCCCCAGGACCAGCAGCAGGGCCAGGGTGAGCGCCGCCCATGCCCACCCTCGGGCCGGCAGGAGCCAGGCCCTCTTTCGGGAGGCGGTCGCCTGGGTCAGGGCGGCGATCAGGCGGGTCTGGAATCCGGGTCGGAGGTGTACCGGCTCCGCCGCCAGGAGGAAAAGCAGGCGCTCTACGGTTTGTTCGGGTTGAGGCACAGACATTGGCTACCTCACTTCAAGGCCCAGGATCGCGGCCATCGCATGCTTGGCCCGCATCAGGGTGGATTCCACGCTCTTCAGGCTCTGCCCCGTGATCTCCGTAATCTCGTTGACGGGGAGCCCCTCTATGTAGCGCAGGACCAGCACGGTGCGGTAGTGGTCGGGGAGGCGCTCCAGCGCGGCCCACACCCTTTCTCGCACTTCCGCCTTCTCTACCAGTGCCTCTGGAGCATCGGCGCTGGGAAAGTCCATCTCCAGGGGCGGCAGAGGCTCTTCCTTCCGATGCCGCTGCCGGCGGTGGTAATCCGCCACTTTGTGCGCCGCGATGCTGTACAACCAGGTGGAGACCCGGGCATCACCCCGGAAACGGTGCGCCGACTGCAGGGCGGCCAGAAACGTCTCCTGGACGATGTCCTCCGCGTCCTCCTCTTTCCCGCCTACCTGGTGGTAGACAAAGCGGTAGATTCTTTCGGCGTAGGTCCGGACCAGGTCCGCGATAGCGTCTGCGTCCCCCTGCTGGATGGCCCGCACCTGTTCCGTGCTGATCTCTCTATCTTGTTTGTCGCCTGCTTTCCCCATTTCCCGCGCCTTTGGGTTTGAACTTTTGGGGGTAATGATACCATCGTCTCCACACGGGTGCAAGTTTTCAATTGCCGCTGAGGGCGGCGGTCAGGTCAGCGCCGCAGGCTACCCGAAGGACGGGGAGGTGCAGTGCTCGCAGTGCCTGGGCCAGTTCCTCCGTCCCGGGCGGGCCACCGAAGGAGGCGGCATCCAGCAGGACCACCACCGGGCGCAGCCCCCGGCGGGTCATCTGATCCAACGCCAGTGCTATCTCCCATCGGGTGGACGGGGTGATCAGGATGACTGTGCTCCCGCGCGGGAGATGGCGGGTCTGCACGCCCAGGAGCGCCGAAAAGGGGAGGTCCCCGTCCGCCCGGACCAGCGCCAGAGATTCCAGTATCTTTCGCAGTTGCCGCCCACCCCGGTCCGGGGGGAGGACGGTGAGCGTGGCCCCCTGGGAGACCAGCCCCACCGCCCGTCCCCGCCGCAGGAAGTATTGCCCCACAGAGGCCGCAATCGTCACCGCGTACTCTTCCGTAGAGGGAGGCAGGCCCACAGCGCGGAGGGGCGGCCAGAGCATTTCGTCGGCCGGAACAGTCGGGGCGGAGGGGAGGGCATGGTGGACAGCGCGCTCGGCGTCCACAAAAATCCAGACCTCCGCCATAGGGTCCAGTTCAAATTCTTTGACGATGAGTCGGTCCCGGCGGGCCGTGCTGGGCCAGTGGATGCGGTTCAGGGGATCGCCGGGGGCGTACTCCCGCACTCCGGCCGCGTTGGGGGTGATCTGGTGGGTGCGGCGGCGGAGCGCCTCCCCGCCCGGCAGGAGGCCCGGCGGCGCGGGGAACGCGTGTACCTCCACTGTCATCGGGTAGACGACCAGGGAGGCAGTGGGGGGAAACTCCCGGCGGACGGGGAAGAGGCCAAAGGGGTCGCCAGAGCGGATTTCGGTGGGGCCCAGGGGGAAGACGCCGCGGGAGGTCAGGCGGGTCCGGGCCAGGTAGCGGTACCGCTGGCGGGGGCCGATCATGGAGAGCACCCGCGAGCCCCGGGAGTGGGGTAGGGGGGAGCGGTCCCGCACCTCCAGCCACAGCCGGGTCCAGCGGCCCGGGTTGACGACCTCCCACCGTTCCTCAAAGACCTGGCCCACCTGGGCGCGCAGAGTGCGGGCATAGCGCTGCACCTCCAGGCCGCGCAGTGCCGCCGCCGACCATATCCGGCAGACCAGGAGGAGGAGTCCCCAGAGATAGGCCAGGTGGGCATAGAGGGGGGTGCCCGTAATGGCCAGGGCGATGACACTGACAGCGAACAGTCCCAGGAGAAGCCAGAAATTCGGAGACATGCCCCCACCTGCCGGATGAGAAATCCGCCGGGCCTGATGGTTGACCGCCACGCGGCATGGGCCATACCGGAGACTCCCCCGGGGCGCCGCTGGCGGCGGGGCCGTCAGGCTGACTGCGATCTCTTTTCCGGCAAGTTCTCACTGCCGTCGGGGGAGCAGGGACGGGTAAACGGTCACCAGCCGGTACGCCTCTTCCAGGTCCTGCCGGGTGAGCAGGCCCAGGAAGGTGCCCGCATCCACTACCGGTACCACCTCGGCCCCCGCTTCGTTCATCCGCTGCTGGATGTCAAAGAGGTCGTCCTCCGGACCGGCGATCAGGAACTCCCGCTGCATAACCTCCCGGATGGGGACGTGGGGCCCGTACTCCTTCAGCCCCCGCAGGACCCCGGTGCGGGTCAACATGCCAACCAATCGCCCCTCGTCGCAGACCGGGAAGTCGGACTGGAAGCCCTCCAGCATCAGGTCCACCGCGTGGCTGAGCAGGTCATCCGGAGATACCACCCGGGGGGAGTGGGAGTACGCCTGACGGACCCGCAGCCCGGCCAGGGCCGTCTTCAGTTGCACCAGACGCCCCTCCTGAGTGGCGCCCGCGTACACGAAGAGGGCCACCAGGATGAGCAGAACGTCCCGGGAGAAGAGCCCCAGCAATCCCAGCATCCATGCCAGCCCCTGCCCCACGTGAACGGCCAGAGCGGTGGCGCGGCCGTAGGGCATCACCGTCGCCAGGACCGCCCGCAATACCCGTCCGCCGTCCATCGGGAAGGCCGGGAGGAGGTTGAACCCCGCCAGAAACAGGTTGGTGACCGCCAGGTAAGGCAACAGGTAGGACCAGGAGAGGTCTCCACCCGATGAGAGGGCGCGCAGGAAGTCCGTCCATATTCGCAGGGGAAAGAGGAGCAGTGTGAGGAAGGCCAGCCCTACCCCGATGACACCACTGGTCACCGGTCCGGCCAGCGCCATCAGCAACTCCTGATAGGGCCGGTCCGGGATACGATCCATCTGGGCGACCCCGCCCAGGGGGAGCAGGGTGATTTCGTTGACGCGGCCGCCGAACTGAATGGCGAACAGACTGTGGGCCAGTTCGTGAAGGACCACGCACAGGAACAGGAGCAGGGTCACCACGACGCCAAACAGGGCTCCCCGCCACCCATTTTGTTGCCCCACTCCAAACTGCACGGCGGCCCAGAGGAGGATCAGGGGAAAGGTGATGTGTACCCGGATGGGAATTCCCTTGATGGTGATGAGTTTCAATGAGCCCATCATCAGTCCTTCACGTGGAGGTTGTCAGTATAACTATAACATATTCTGGCAGGGTGTCAAAAGGGTACAGGGTGACGGGGCGTGTCCCAAATTTGCCACCTGTGCAGTTAGAAAACCGCAAAGGGCGCAAAGAACGCAAAGAACGATAGAAAATCTTTGCGCCCTTTGCGTTCTTTGCGGTGAATTCCATCCCACCGCACGGGGCGCGATTCAGAAGGGGGAGGAAATTGCACAGGTCGCAAAATTGGGACACACCCGGGTGACAGGGAGCGATGGCCCTACTTCTGAATCCGGTCCCCCAGGATGTTCGCCGCCAGGACGGTGAGGGTGAGGGTCAAGCCAGGGAAAGTGGCAATCCAGGGGGCCACCCGCAGGTAAGAGCGTCCGTCGTCCAGCATGGATCCCCACTCTGGCGTGCCGGGGGGCGCACCCAATCCCAGGAAGTTCAGCGAGGCTCCGCTGAGCAACACGCGGCCCAGTTGGGTCAGGGCGAAGGCGATCAGGGTCGGAGCGGCATTGGGCAGGATGTGGCGGACAGCAATTCGCCACGGGCTGGCACCGACCGCCCGTGCCGCTTCAATGTACGGCTGAGCCCGGATGGCCCGCGCGGTGGCACGGGTGACACGGGCATAAGGAGCCGCGGCGGAAAGTCCCACCCCGATGGCCGCCGGGATCAGCCCTGGCCCCAGAATTGCCACCACGGTCATCGCCAGGAGCAGCCCCGGAAACGCCAGCCACGCGTCCAGGAAGCGCATCAGTACCGCGTCCACCGTTCCTCCCCGGCTTCCCGCCAGCAAGCCGAGGGGGAGGCCCAGCCCCACCGTCAGCGCCAGAGCGATCCCTCCTATGGTCAGGGTCCAGCGGCCGCCCCAGAGGATGCGTGTCAGCACGTCCCGCCCCAGAGAATCCGTTCCCAGCCATCTGCCCGGACCGGGCGGGAGCAGGGCGCGCGAAGGGTCGGCGGCCAGCGGGTCTGTCGGGGCCAGGTGGGGAGCCATCACGGCCCCGAGGATGACTACCCCCAACCAGAGAAGCGCCAGCCATACTGCTGGCTGTCGCCCGGGGGAAGGCCGGCGGGAGGCGGCCTGAAGTTGGGGAATGTTCAGGAGACAGGGGGCCCGCATCATCGTTCCTCGGATTGACGCAACCGGGGGTCCAGCCAGGCGTGGAAAAGGTCGGCCAGGAGACTGGTCAGCAGATATGCCAGGGCGCCGACCAGGGCGACCCCCCGGACCACCGGCAGGTCCTGCCAGAGAATGGCCTGGACCGTCAGACGCCCCAGCCCTTCCCGCGTGAAGACCGATTCGGTCACCACGGCACCGCCCAGCAGGAAGCCGAACTGCAGGCCGATCAGAGTAATCACCGGCCCCGCCACGGGACGCAGGACGTGGATGAGGATAATCCGCCAGAGGGGAATGCCGCGCGCCTGGGCGGCCAGGATGAACGGCATCCGCACAATTTCCACCACCTGGGTCCGCACCAGGCGAGCGATGGAGCCGGAAAGACTGAAGCCGAGGGTCAGGGCGGGCAGAACCAGATGGCGCACGTCGCCCCAACCGGAAGAGGGAAGCCAGTGCAGGTAGAGGGAGAAGAGCAGAATCAGCAGGAGGCCGGACCAGAAGACAGGGGTAGAGAAGCCGACGGCCGCGACCGCCATGGCCAGGGTGTCCAACCACGTATCCCGGTAGAGGGCGGCCAGCAATCCCAGCCCGACCCCGAGGACGATGCCCACCAGGCCAGATGCAAGGGCCAGTTCCACCGTCGCGGAGAGCCGTTCCAGGATCATCCGGCCCACGGAACGCCCCTGGAGCCAGGATGTCCCCAGGTCGCCCCGGGCCAGGTCAGCCAGATAGCGGACGTACTGGACAGGGAGGGGGTCATCCAGGCCCAGTTCGGCCCGACGGCGAGCGATCTCTTCAGAGGAGGCGCCGGAGGCGGCCAGAAGTGTCTCCGCCGGGTCTCCCGGCGTCAGTTGCATCGCCACAAAGGCCAGCGTCGCTGCCAGCCAGAGGACCAGGACGGCCTCCAGCAACCGCCGCAATCCGTATCCGAACATTGTCCTTCAGGGGAGCGCGGCGCAAGATGCATCCTGCGCTACTGGGGGTGGGGTGGGGCGGCGGCCGAAAGCCGCCGCCCCACCGCCATCCCACCTACTGCCCCAGGGTCACGTCAATCAGCCAGGGGAACCAGCCCCGGGTGTCAAAGCGCAACCCCTGAACCCGCTGGTTGACCCCGTTCAGGTTCACGTAGTCACGGATCGGGAGAACCAGCGCCTGCTCCATCACGCGCCGCTGGACCTGGCTATAGTCAGCGGCCCGTTGCTGCCGGTCAGAGGTCCTCATCCCCTCCATCAACCACCCGTCCATCTCCGGGTCGTTGACTTTGGACCAGTTCATGCTCCCCTGGGAATGGAAGAACTGGCGGAGGACGTCCGGGTCGCTCCCGGAACTCTGGAAGGGCATCAGGTGGTGGCGGCCTTCCCGACCGATCTGCAGGGCCTCCGGGTAGCGGACCGTCTGGGCGTTGACCCGGATTCCCAGGTCGGTCCACTGAGCGATCAGCAATTCGCCGATGGTAGGGAGGTAGCCCCAACTCATCAGGTAGAGGTCCAGTACCAGGGGTTGCCCATCCTTATCCCGAATGCCGTCTCCGTCGCTGTCCTTCCATCCCCGTTCTTCCAGAAGAGCCCGGGCGCGGGCCGGGTCGTAGGGGTAGTACTGGCAGACCGAGGGGTCGTAACCGAAGGTAACCGCCGCCAGGGGGCCACAGGCTACCGGAGAGGTGTCCTTGAAGACGGCGGAGATGATGGCCTGCCGGTCGGTGCCGTAGAGAATGGCCTGCCGGACGGCCAGGTCGTCCAGCGGGGGGCGGGCGGTATTCATAAAGAACATCAGCGAGGAGCCGGGGATCGCGACCGCTTCTATCCGGAAGCGGGGATCATCCTTCAGGCGAACAGCGTCCTGTGGGGGCACCTCACCCATCACATCCGCCTCTCCGGATTCCAGCGCCGGGGAGCGGGTGGCGGGGTCGGTGAAGAAGCGGAACTCCACCTCTTCCAGTTGGGCCGTCTTGTGCTGGTAGACGGACGGTCCCCAGGCGTAGTCGGGATTGCGCCGCAGGAGCAGATGGCCGCTGGGGACGTACTCCGCGAAGAGAAACGGCCCCGTCCCCACCTGGTGCATCTGATACTCCTGCCCCCATTTCTGCACAGCAGTGGGAGATGCCATCGCCAGGTAGACCTGGCTGAGGGAGTCCAGGAGCGGCGCGAAGGGCTCCTTCAGGACGATGCGGACGGTGTACTCGTCCACCACTTCCGTCCGCTCGTAGGGCCCGAGCATGAAACGGGCCTTCTGAGAGGCCAGGTCGGGGCTGGTGATGCGGTCCAGGTTGAAGCGGACCGCTTCGGCGTTGAAGGGGGTACCGTCGTGGAACTTCACCCCCTGCCGCAGGTAGAAGGTGTAGATGCGGCCATCCTCCGAGACCTCCCACTTTTGGGCCAGTCCGGGGACGAACTCCCCCGTCTTTGGATCCTGGTAGACCAGGGTATCGTAGACGGAGGTCAGAGGAATCCCCAGTTCCGCTGAGGCATTGATGTGGGGGTCAATCCCGGTGGGGGCCAGGGTGAGGCCGTAGACGATACGGCCCCCCGGTTGGGGCGTGCAGCCTGTTGCCAGTGCTGCCGCCAGCAGCAGGAAGATCAGAAGACGTCGCATGGTTTACCTCCCGTCAGGGTAGGATTACGGTATGATTTGAGCCTGTGGCCCGAGACTGCCACTGGCTGTACCCCCCGCCCGCGTGCTTCTACGGCGGGCGGGGGGAAGGGGCGGAAAGGGGGGCGGGCGGCGAAACCGCCGTGGTGAACTCCCTATTGCGTTGGCACCTTGGATGCCCAGTTGTCGCTGTATTGGACCGTGGCCATCTGGCCCTGGAGCCACTCCTGGAAGGCTCGCTGTTCCTCGTAGGAGCGCAGCCACGATTCCAGTTCCCGCACCTGGCGGTCCATCACCTGGACGATGTACCAGCGGCCATCGGTGCCGGCCAGGGGCGTGGTGTGCTGCGTCGCCGGTGTCTCCCATATGGTGCCAGCGGTCTCCTCGCCGAACTGCTCCTTCAGGAACCCCTGCGTGACCCACTCCGGCTCGCTGGCGTACGCCGAACTTTCTTCCTCAGCCTCTATCTCCGCCGCGATGTCCTCCCACTTCTCCCCTTTGCCCAGCCGTTCCGCCACCTTTTCGGCATCCTCCTGCGTGGGGAACGAGAGGTAACGAATCTGGACCTGCTCCATGGTCTGGGGGACTTCCGCCGCCATTGCCTGCTGGAGTTTGTCATAGAGCAGGCTGGCTTCCACCATCGCGCGGAATTTGGCCTCGCTGAGGCCGCTGGGCTTCAGGTAGGTCTTCACGTAATCCTGATAGCGGCGGTCAAACTCTTCTCTGGAGACCGGTGTCGGTTCTGGCGTCGCTGTGGCCGTGAGGGTCGTCTCCGTTGTGACCGGAGGAGTGGGGGCCACTGTGGGGGTCAGGAAGGTCGCCGCTGCGTCCCGGTCGTAGCCGAACTGCTCCTCAATGGCCCGGTCTATCTCCTCCTGGGAGACGGTGAGCCCCCGCCGGGCGGCCTCCTGCCGGACCAGTTCCTCCTGGACCATTCGGTCCAGCACCTCTTTGCCCAGCGTAGTCGCGTGGGTCTCGGAGATCATGGAGTCCAGTTGGCGAATCTGGGTGTTCAGGTATTCCAGCAGGAAGGAGACGCTGGGGTCGGTGGGGTCCAGTTCCATCCGCTGAGCGGTATAGTAGTCCCGCTGTTCCTGGAGGACGATGCGGTAGTGCCGGACGCGGGCCTGGAAATCGGCCGTGGTGATGGGGACGCCGTTGACCGTGGCCACCGGCTCCCGGCCCTTGAAGACGTTCTCGGCCAGGTACCCGTAGACCAGAATGCCGATGACCAGGACGCCGACGGCGACCGTGCTGGCGATAATCCAGCGGTTCATCCGCGCTTCCCGCTCTGCCCGGGTGCGCTGTTTTCTGGTCAACGGGCGCGGTGAGACGACTTCTTGCTTTCGCCTTGCCATCGGGATCAGGCCGGATGGGTGAAGTCTACGACAAAGGGCAGGAGCGCCAGATGGCGGGCCCGTTTGATGGCCCGGGCCAGTTGCCGCTGATGGCGGGCGCAGAGACCTGTCTGCCGCCGGGGCCGAATCTTGCCCCGTTCGCTCAGGAATCGGCTCAGCGTATCCGCGTCTTTGTAGTCAATCTTTTCCACCTGCTCGGCGCAGAACACACACTGGCGCACGGCCCGCCGCCACTGGGCCTGCGGCATCCGGGCTTCCCCTCGCCCAGCCGTGGCCCGACTGGTCTGCCGTCCTGCCGATGATGACCGTCTCTCTTCTGCCAATCCTCACCTCCGGGAGAGAATCAAAGAATCAGAGAATCGGCATCTGATGCTTCTTCTGATCTTGATTCTCCTGATTCTTGATTCAAAACGGGAACTCCTCACCGACTGCTTCTTCGCCCGCGCTGAGTACTTCCTCCCCCATCTCGGGTTGTTCCTCCAGGGACTGTGGGCGACCGCCCAGGATGATCATTTCCTGGGCAACCAGTTCGGTGCGGAAGTGTTTTTTGCCTTCGGCGTCTTCCCAGCCGCGGGTCTGCAGGCGACCTTCAATGTACACCTGCTGCCCTTTGCGCAGGCGCTGCTTGCAGATTTCCGCCAGATTTCCCCAGGCGACCACATTGAACCATTCTGTCTCCTCGCGCCGTTCGCCGTTGGAGTTGGTCCAGCCACGCGTGGTCGCCACGCTGAAGGAGGTTACCGGCCGCCCGGCCGGTGTGTACCGCATTTCGGGGTCCCGACCCAGGTAACCGATAATCATCACCTTGTTCAGCCCTCTCATCTCTACCCTACTCCTTGTTGTTAATCTTCGTCTGTGCGCACGATCAGGTGGCGGAGAATCGGTTCTTTGAGTTTGAGCGCCCGATCCAGTTCGGCCACACCCCGGGCATCCAGGCCAATCTCCATAAACACGTACTGGCCCTCCCGGAGTTTGCGAATGGGATAGGCCAGTCGTCGGAGCCCCCAGGGCTCCACTTTGTGGACGGCGCCGCCGCTGGACTCCACCAGGCTCTTGACCTCTTCTATCACCGCCGCCAGCCCCTCGGAGTCCACCTGGGGGTGCACAATATACGTCAGTTCATACTGTCGCATGGACGGTTGCAACCTCCTTTCCACGGGATTGCCTCCGGTCGGCGCCGGAGGCGGAAAGCCCGTCCGGGCGTGTAAACGGGCACAATCATAACACAGAGCGCAAATTTTGGCAAATCAGACCACAGACGACGGCCATCATCCTCCGTCGTCTGTGGTCTGTCGTCTGTGGTCTGTCGTCTGTGGTCTGTCGTCTGTGGTCTGTCGTCCGTCGTCTGTGGTCAGGACCGAATCACTTCCAGGTTGAAGACCGGCACGGTGATCGGAGATGCCTCTCCGGGTACTGTCACCTTCACCATCGGGACATGGCTCCCCGTAGCCAGACGTCCGATGTTCAACAAAGCCACCACAGTGCCCGTCTGACCCGCATAGGGGGGACGAATCACCCGGACCATGTCTCCGATTTTCAGCGGCACAGCGGGCAGTTCCAGAGGACCGGTCCCCGGCTCGGCCGGCAGCGGCACGATGATTTCTGGTCGGAGAGCGGAGCGTCCTCCAGCAAAATGCCCATCTATCACCGCTTCCCTTCCGTTGTAGGTGGATAGCAACTGAAATGCCCGGGGGGACATCGGGATGTTTCCCAGCCCTTCTGTCGCCACGATGGGAAAAGGTACCTGGACCGCTTTCTCCCACAATTCCGGTGCCAGGCTGCCCACGATAATGCCCCGGACCTGCATCTCTACGGCCTGATTCAGGGCATCCTCATCTGTCAGAATCCCCGCGATAATAATGGTTCCCCGACAGGAAGCATCTATCATCCGCCCCCGCAGGGGTTTCTCCCGGGCATCCGCCAGGAGACGCAGGACGCCGAACCCTTCCTGCTGGTTCCCCCAGGCGCCCTGAATGAGGGCGCCCGCGATCTGAATGACCACACCCTCTTCCCGAAGGACCCGCTTCACGACACCGGGATAGTTTGCCCGAACCTCCACCACCTGCGGGGGGGACTCAATAATCAGCCGCCCACCGCCGATGCCGGTCACCGTACCCTCTATCGGTGCCCGACAGACCCGCCGGACGAATCCTCCGCGAGCCGCGAGAACATCTCCCTTCCGAACTTCCTGCCCGGGTTTCACCTTCAGGTACCGGCGGACGGCCCGGCGGGGTACTCCCAGCGCCTGAGCCAGATTGACAATCCGGAATTCTCCCGGCACTGTGGCCCGCCCGATGACCTGAACCGGTTCCACCCGGTCTCCCTGGCGCACCAGAACGTCTCCCCGGCCCGGGAGGCGGCGCTCTTTCTGGATAATGGTCAGAGGTGAGATGACGGCCTGAGGAAGATAGAAGCGCATATCCTTTATCCTCCCATATCCCAGAGCCACTGCTGGACCTGGGCCATGCGGGTATACGGGTCCGTGGGGAGCTGGAGCGGGCGACCCCGGGCATCCACCACCAGGCCCACCAGGCCACCCCGCACCCGCCGCTTGCCACCCCGACCCGGCCCCAACCCCACATCTATCCGGCCCCGCGGCCGGAGTTCCAGGACGGCCTCTTCCCCTGCTGGAAGGGGGAGAACCTCCAGAGAGCCGTAGGGGACCTCCACATCCAGGGAACCGCCCTTCTCATAGTGAACCCGCATCCGCAGGATGACCTCTCCCTTCCGGGCCGGGCCCACCGGGGCGATGACGGTCGCCAGGTTCACCAGACCACCGTTATCCACCACTTCCACGGCGGCCAGCGGTTTCAGCATGGCCACCGCGCCCAGGATCGGTGCCAGACCATGAACGTCCATCAGGAGGGTGGAGATTCCGATGGGCTCCACCGCATCCAGAACCATCAGCGCCACCTGGCCCGGGCGGGGAGCAACAGCCAGTGCGCCGCCACCGACCAGAATGGGATCAAAAAGAGGCGTCAGGTGGGGGTAGGGCTGGCTCTTTCCGGGGCGCCACTTGGAGCGCGCGGTCTGTAGCGCCTCCCGGATGACTTCCCGGATGATCCCCTGCTCCAGCCAGAGTTCCTCTGCATCCTGGGGAATGCTGGCGGGCCAGAGGGCCCGGTAGAGCAGAACGGACTGCACCTGCTCGGGTTTGAAAGGAGTCGGCATCCAGCGCAGGAAGGCCTCTGCGCCCCTTTTCTCCAGAATGCGCTCCAGCCCGTACGCCGACCCCAACCCGGCCTCCACCGTGATGGCTGGCTCCCCTCCGAAGACTGCCGTCACCAGGGTGTGGGCGGCTCCCACCTCTATCCCGAGGGTCCCTTTGGGGGATTCGTCCAGATACCAGAGGTACTGGATGTGGCGGGCGAAGGACTCACTGACCGGCATCAAAGGCATGTTCAGCCAGCGCTGGAGAATCTCCCCGCCAGGAAGTTGGGCCAGTTGTTTCTGGCGATAGAGAGCATCCAGTTCCTGCTGCAGGCCAGCGGGGTTTTCCACCCTCGGAGAGGGAAGGACGTTATCCACTGACTGAACCGGAGCCTGCCCTCCCACCACGTCCACGACTTTCTGCCGGAGCGCGGTGTTGCCTGCAAAGAGAATCTGGGGGCGTTTCCCCTCCGGCAGCATAGAACAGGCCAGCGCCATTGTCTCCACCAGTTCCAGGACCGGGAGCGTTGCGCCGCCGTCGGTGCCGCCCACCACGCAGAGCACATCGGGCTTGCGCTGGAGCACCACGCGAATCTGCTCCTCCTCGCTCATCCGTCGCCGGGGGTCCTGGACGATCAGGTCCTCCACCCGCGCGTAGGTGCCGGAAATGGCGCGCTGGGCGGTGGAGAGACTCAGTTCGGGGACCAGACCCGCCAGCACCACCCGCAGCGGAGGGGCGGCGCTGCCGACGGCCACGCAGGCATCCACACCGGTGGTGCTCTCGCGCTGGGGGATGATCAGGCGACCGGCCTCATCCAGCAGCACCCGACCGGTAATGCCCTCCACCTGCTCCACCGCGTGCTGGATGCCCAGGGCGATGTCCCGCCAGGGAGAGCCCGCAGTCGTGAGCGCGGCACCCCGGGCGACGAAGTGGTAGGAGCCGTCCACCTGGTCCAGCAGAATCGCCTTCGTCAGGACGGTGCCACAATCTATGGCCAGGATAGAGCCGATGCGCTGTTCGCGAGCCATGGTACGCTGTTAGCCGTGAGCAGTTAACCGTCAGTCGGAGGTCAGACGATGGACAGTCTCCGCGTCCAGGCGCTCCACGACGCCGATGAGCAGGCGGAGGGCCCGGTCGTAGTCGTCCCGGTGGATGATGGCGGAGTGGCTGTGGATATGGCGGGCCGGGACTCCCAGCACCACAGTGGGGACCCCCGTGCCGTGCAGATGAATCATCGCGCCGTCGGTCGCACCGCCGGTCAGGGCGGAGAACTGGAGGGGGATGTCCAGGGCCTTCGCCGTCTCTATCACCAGGTCCCGCAGGCGGAGGTTGGGGATCATCCGCGCGTCCACCAGCACCAGACTGGGGCCGCCGCCCAGTTTCACCGCCGACTCCTCGGGCTTAATCCCCGGCACGTCGCCGCAGATGTCCGATTCCAGAATGATGGCGACGTCGGGGTTCACCACCTCAGCGCTGGTCTTGGCCCCGCGCGTCCCCACTTCCTCCATCACGGTGGCGACGCCGTAGAGGATGTTGGGGTGGGGGGCCTGGGCGAAGTGGCGCAGGGCGTCTATCATCAGGGCCACACCAACCCGGTCGTCAAAGGCCTTGCCCAGGTACGCCTTCCCGCCCGCCATCACCTGGAACGGCGCCGCCGGAACGACGGGGTCGCCCAGCCGCACCCCAGCGGCCTCCACTTCCTCCTGGGAAGTGGCGCCAATGTCAATGTACATGTCCTTCTTCTCCACCACCTTGTTGCGCTCCTCCTGCGGCAACAGGTGGGGCGGCTTGGCGCCGATGACGCCGGGAATGTCGCCTTTGTGGGTTTTGACGATGACCCGCTGGCCCAGGAGCACCTGGTCCCACCAGCCGCCCAGGGGGACGAATTTCAGGAAACCCTCTTTGGTGATATGGTGGACCATGAAGCCGATTTCGTCCATGTGGCCCGCCAGCATCACCCGGGGGCCGGTTTCTCCCTGGCGACAGATGAGGCTACCGATGCGGTCCTGCTCTATGGAACCCAGGGGCTCCAGATACCGGCGCACCAGGGCGCGCACTTCGTTTTCGTACCCTGGCACGCCGTCCGCTTCCGTCAGCGAACGCAGGAGTTCCAGTGTGGGGTCCATTTTGCCTCCTGGTAGCAGGGGTTTTGTGGCAGCGGCCGAAGGTAACCGCCACAAAACCCGTTTCATTTCAATAATACACGATTTTGCAAATTTGTCAAAGGGGACTCATCACGAATCCAGCAGGGCCAGGAACTCCGCCAGGATGATGGCTGTCGCGCCCCAGATTTTGTGACCGCGCACCGCGTAGTACGGGATCACCATCTCCAGTCCGTCCCGCTCCATCCGGTCCTCTCCCCGAATGGAGGGGTCCCGAAACGTCGCCAGGGGCACCTCCAGGAGTTCCGCCACCTCCAGCGGGTCGGGCTGGAAGGCCGGGCGGCGCGGGGCCAGGGCGACGAAGGGATGGACCATATTATGGCTGACCGGGATATAGAGCGGGGTCAGCGGGCCCAGCACCTCTATCTCCCCGGTGGCAATCCCCAGTTCCTCGCGCGTCTCCCGGAGCGCCGTCTCTGCCAGAGATCCGTCCCCCTCCTCCCATCCGCCGCCGGGAAAGGAGACCTGCCCGGCGTGGTGGTCCAGATTGGCCGTGCGGACGGTGAAGACCAGGTGGAGGCGGCCCCCGACCGGGTACAGCAGGACCAGCACCCCGGCCTGGCGGGGCGTGGAACCGTCCGGGGGGCGGAAGGGGCGGGGGCGAGGGGCCATGGTGACCTGCGCCGCCATTCCCGGCAGTGGGCGTTGCATGGCGGCGCGGACCTCCGCCTCACTCCATTCCCCTGGGCTAATCGCGCAGCACATGGCGGGCAATGACCAGGCGCTGGATTTCGTTCGTCCCCTCACCGATGGCGCACAGTCGCTGGTCCCGGTACATCCGCTCCACCGCGTACTCCCGGATGTAGCCGTAGCCGCCGTGAATCTGGATGGCCTTCCGGCAGACCCGCTCCGACATCTCGGTGGTGAAGAGTTTGGCCATAGAGGCCTCTTTGGTGAAGCGCACCCCCTTTGTGCGCAGCCATGCGGCCCGATAGACCATCAGGCGGGCCGCCTCAATCTCTGTCGCCATCTCCGCAATCATCCACTGGATGGCCTGGAAGTTGGCGATGGGCTGGCCGAACTGGACCCGTTGTTTGGCATAGGCCACGGAGCGTTCAAAGGCCCCCTGGGCCAGTCCCAGGGCCATCGCGGCAATTGCCACCCGACCGGCGTCCAGAGTGGTCAGGAACTGCTTGAAGCCCTCGTTCTCCTTCCCCAGCAGGTTCTCCGCCGGGATGCGGCAGTCCTCAAAGAACAATTCGGAGGTGACGGAGCCCCTCAGCCCCATCTTCTTCTCGTCCCGCCCCGGGCGGAACCCCGGTGTCCCCTTCTCCACGATGAAGGCGGAGATGCCCCGCGTGCCCGCCTCGGGGGCCGTCTTGGCAGTAAAGACCACCACGTCGGCGACGGAGCCGTTGGTGATGAAGCACTTCTGCCCGTTGATGACCCAGTGATCGCCGTCACGAACAGCGCGGGTGCGGATGGCGCCGGCATCGGAGCCGGCCTGCGGCTCCGTCAGGCCGAAGGCGCCGATTTTCTCCCCGCGCGCCAGGGGCACCAGGTACTTCCGCTTCTGCTCCTCGGTGCCGAAGAGATAGATGGGTTCGCAGCAGAGGGAGGTGTGGGCATCCAGAATGATGGCCATCGTGCCAGAGACCCGGGCAATCTCCTCCAGGGCCAGGACCAGCGCGATGTAGTCGCCGCCGGAGCCGCCGTACTCTTCCGGGAACGGCAACCCCAGGATGCCCAGTTCCCCCATCCGGCGGAAGAGGTCCTCGGGGAAGCGGTCGGTTTCATCTATCTCCCCGGCGCGGGGGGCAATTTCTTTTTCCGCGAACTCCCGCACTATGCGTTGAATCATGCGGTGCTCTTCGGAGAGTTCAAAGTCCATGGTTTCGCTCCTGTTTTGAGTGTGGACAAAGGGCTGGGAGAAGGAAGCCGCCGCCCTCCAACCCCTCTCAGGGGATGCTCAGCAGAATCCGGCTCTCCGGCAGGGGGCCATCCGGGCCGGTGACCGGGAGTCGTTCCAGTGTGTCCGGTCGGTACATCCCCACTTCCAGAGAGAAGGGACCGCTGGTTGGCGCGGGAATGCGCAGGACGTGCTCGTCAGGGACGACGTCGCCCCGCTGCCAGGCCCAGGTGGGGTAGTGGTCCCAGCGGGGCGGGCCGTCATGCTGGGTCACCATTTCCCCCCGGGCGTCCAGCAGGTGGACGAAGACCCGGTAGTCCTCCCCTGGAGCCCCCTCGGCGTGCCAGTAGAGGGTGACGGTAAGCACACCCCCCGTCTCCACTTCACCCGTCAGGTCGTACCCCACCAGTCGGATGGCCTCCCCCAACCGGTAGTCCAGCGGATGAGTGGGGGTGACCACCCGAGGCCGCGGCGGGGCGACCCGTACCCGGAAGGCGACCGGCGCCTCCACGGCCTGCCCGTCCTCCCCGACCACCGGCAGCAAGGCTGAGGGGGCTTTATCGTAGAGGCCAATCCGTCCGTCATACAGTTCGGGTGCCGGGGCCCAGGGTGCGACCCGGACCCGGTAGTCATCGCAGAAGGCCCGCCCGACGGGCCAGAGGGAGGTGGGGAACCGCCCCAGGCCGGGGTAGGTGTGCCGTTCGCCGATGCGGATGTTCTCCCGCCCCACCAGTTGGACGACGACGGTGTAGTCCTTCTCCATCGGAGCCCGCGCGGTCCAGCAGGCGCGCACCGTCAGCACCTCCCCCGGCGCCACCGACGGACGGTCGGGAGCGGCTCCCAGCAACTGCGCGGCCCCTCCGTACGTCCACCGGGGCCCCTCCACCGTGCGGGCGACGGCGGCGGGGTCCATCAGGCGCGGCCGGGCGAAGGCCGGGTAGATGACCAGGATGGGGGTCAGCAGGTTGAGGAGGACAAGGGCCAGCAGGACCCCGTTCCGCGCCGCTCGCGGCCAGGGGAGATGCTCCCAGCCTGCGGCCATCAGGAGGGCCCACGCGCCGATGGCGGGGAAGAGCAGCCGCCCGTGGGGGGCCTCCACCTGCCGCATCCACTGGAGGAGGGCCAGAAAGACCGCCCCGCACCACGTCGCCGCCAGCAGCAGGACGTCCCCGCACGCCCGCAGCGTGCCGACTGGAGTCGCCCGTCCGGGACCTTCGGCCGATGGTCGGCCTTCTCCTCTGCGCATGAATCTCCGTCCCCACCCCACCAGGGCCAAGACGACCAGTCCGCCCAGGGCGACGTACACCCATGCCGGGTACTCCACATGCCCCCAGCCGAAGGCGCCCCAGAAGGAGCGGTACAGGCGGGGCATTTCGCGCAGCAGGGTCGCCAGCGAGGCCGGGGTCTGCCGGCCCCAGGGGGTCTGGACGTGGCGGCTGATGCCCAGGGGGTCGCCGTAGAGGAGCGCGTTGCGCCCGTACCACCACCCGCCGACGGCGATGGTGGCCCCCAGCACGACCAGCGCGCGGGTCGCCTTCCGCCGCGTCGTCCCGCTGGGAGAGAGGAGGACCGCCGCCAGCGCCAGCGGGACCAGCAGCAGCGCGCTGGTCTTGGTGAGCGCGGCCAGGCCCACCAACAGTCCCAGGAGCAGAGAGCCGCGCAGGTTGGCCCCCCGGCGGAGGAGGCGCGCTGCGGCCCAGAGGGAGAGGGTCGCCAGCGCGGCGGCCGCGCTATCGTTGCTGACGATGCCGCTGATGAACAGGAATTGGGGAGTGAGCGCGACCAGGGCGGCCGCGCTGAGGGGGATGTCGCCCCCGCCCCGGTCGCCGACGGCCTCCCATGCCAGCAGCCCGGTCGCGGCGACGGTCACCAGTCCAAAGAAAAGGGAGACCAGACGGGTCGCGTGGATTGCCCGGGCCGCGCCGGTCCAGGGGAACCGTTCCCGGTCGGTGTGGATGAGCATGTTTTTGTTGTCGTTCACCGTCCCCCCGGCCTGGTAACCGAAGAAGGGGTTGTGCCACATCAGGGAGGGGAGATCGTCGTCGGGGAAGAGGCGGCGGACGGCGGCGGCGACCAGGTAGTAGAGGGGCGGCTGGGCGGCCTCCTGGTAGGCGCCGCTGCGGTCCTCGTCCAGGGGCGGCAGGCCGTTCCCCTCTGCCACCCAGCGGACGTAGGCATCGTGCCAGACCTCGTCGGGGGCCTCGTAGACGGGGGTGATGGCGCTATAGCAGAAACCCAGCAGAGCGAAGAGGATTTCTAAAACCACCAGCATGCCAGGGGGCCTCTGGGTCCCCTGATGGCGAACCGAACACGACGCAAGCATCTATTGCTGCTCCCTTCCGACTGCCCTAAATTATATAACAAGGTGGGGATAGTTCAAAATCAGCGAATGTGGATGGAAACCCTTCTTTCGTGCAATTGGAAGGGGCCTATGAGGAATTTTCTGCCAGGCGCTGGTAGAGCGCTGTCGAGAGCCCCAGGTACGCCAGGATGCGTTCCAGCAAACCGGAGAGCGGCGTGATATG
>Ga0272449_1001783_pt1 | contig 21305 bp, 13 predicted proteins | sample YNPCB0241_FD_198679 | JGI IMG/M metagenome (GOLD analysis project Ga0272449, IMG submission 198679) | Hot spring sediment microbial communities from Yellowstone National Park, WY, United States - YNP-CB-024-1 | ecosystem: Environmental > Aquatic > Thermal springs > Hot (42-90C) > Sediment... | reverse complement strand
GCGAGAGAACTTACGCCGTACAAAATGGAAAAATGGAGTTCCCAGCATTAGAAAATGCATTAACAACATAACCCAACTTTACAATTTACGTTATAAATTGGAAACACAAAATTCTTGACAAGTCTCTATTACACCTTTTATTATACCAACTACTATGTCCTTGAAAAACCCTAAATTCTTTAGCGATAATCCATCTGTTGCTTCTACTATCTTCTGCTCTCAATTCTAACATATCACTATTACCATACATTATATTCCTCTACAACCTTCTACTTGTAATAATTTAAAACTCTTCTTTAATTTTGACTTTTTTTAATTTATTGTTACTTATACTCTCTTAATTTCTCTATCTTAGGGCTATGCCTTGATATTGCATCTACTATCATATTACTAGTAATAAAACAATAATGAAAAATATTCTCCTTAAATTTCACTCTTCCTTCCTTTTCTAACCATCTGATAAACTCTGAATTCTTTACTTTAAAAAAACATTTCCTTTCCGGTTCATATTTTTTTGTATTCAAAAACATAACATCTAATAACAACCTTCTGCCAGTTTCTGTAATCCTTAACGCTTCTATACTATCATTAAATGTTATTAAAATTTTATCTTTATAATTTTTACCATGTTTATTTTTCCTTAACTCACCATTTAATAGTATGCTAACTCCACCCTCATCGTATATTACTTTTTCAAGACTTATTTCTTGTAGATATTTACTATCAATAAACTCTTTATACTCTTCTTTGACATACTCCCACGACATATCTGTAAGTTCTAATCCTTCTATCACTTTTTCTATGTCAACCTCTATTATACTCTTATTCAATGGATCTATCACATCCAGTGAGGATCCCAAATATTCTAAAACATAATTAGACGTAGGTATAATCCAATGCTCTATATCGTCAGGAAATGGATAGCTTTCTTTAATTAACCAGTTTATATATCCTGTATTTCTTCCAACATACATAGACAAGTCTTTCTTACATTTATTAGAGGCTTTTGATTCCAATATCTCGATTAATCTCTTCCTATTTTGCGTTGCACAATATAGAATTGAATATGGCAAGCTTGCCCATATTTCAAATTTATTTTTCTCATAAATCAATGTCATTAAAATTCCTTTACCATATTCAAATTTAAATGCACTAAATCTTACTTCATTATCCAACCATTTCATTTCTACATAACCTTCTCTCATTCTTATAATAATTCAATTTCCTTATTTATATATAGAAATGTAAATAGACTTAACATTTTGTTCTTTGTGTTTTAGTTGTATTTGTCTTAAAAGTTAAATACTCGAATCTCAAACATTAATTTTGTATTGTTATTTTACTTTAATAATTACATTTATTTCATTCAGATTTTTTAACTTACTTTGTAATTTCTATCTAATAAACAACAACATTTTTCAGTTCCTAAAAAAATATTTATTTCCTATTAGCAGATAGATAAATCAATCCAATGAGGCTTTAATATTATCAGTTAAGGTAGTCTACTTAAAATTATCTCTAATTATCTCTATTTGAGATTTCACTGTTATTTCTTTTTAGTTTCTCTATCGTAGGTTTACATTTTGATACCACATCTACCACCAACATATCAGAAAGAAAACAATAATGATTTACCTCTTCTTCAAACTTCTTACCTCTTTCCTTTTCTAACCACCTAACAAACTCTGAATTTTCTACTTTTAAAAAATATCCGTTTTTAAATTTGTACTTTTTTATATCCCAAAATATAAGCCACAATAACAATCTTCTGCCTTCATCTGCAAATCTTACTGCCTCTATACCACTCTCAAATTTTACTACGAACTGCTCACCTATATAATATTTACCTTCCTCATCTTTCCTTATTCCTTGATCTAATAATATTACAAGTTTCCCTTCTTTGTATATTAGATCCCCAATAAATAGCCCCTTACTAATATCCATTTTTTCAAGAAATTTATCGTCAACAAATTCTATATACTCTTCCTTATCGTATTCCCATGACATATCTGTAAGTTCTAATCCTTCTATCAATTTTTCTTTGTCAATTTCTGTCATTTTCTTGCAAAAAGGATATATAATTTCTGGCGGTACAAAATTACTTATAAATTCGATAACATAATTCTTTGTAGGTATAATATAATGTATCTTATCAACTGAGTCCGGATAACTATCTCTAATTAACCAATTTACATATCCTGTATTCCTCCCAATATACATATACAACTCTTCTTCTAAAACAACCGGATCCTCCGTTTCTAACATCTCCATAAGTCTCTTCCTGTTTTCAGTTGCACAAAACAAAACTGAATATGGATATCCTGATTCTAATATCTCAAACTTTTTTTGTCCTTTAATCAACCTTATGAAAAACCCTTGACTACCTTCAAATTTAATTGTCTCACATCTAACTCCCATATCTATCCAACTCATTATCATCAACCTTCTCTTATTTTTGCTTTTTAAATTTCAATATATCATACGTTTAAATACTTAACTTGATGAACTTATTTCCCAATAATCTCTGAATCTTCATAAACATATCTCGTCTGATAGTTTACATTTCCTACTACTCCTTGCTTTGTTTTCTTTTTTAACAAATTGTTTTCTAGTTACACTAAAGTATTTTTTTAAATAAACTTTAAGTATTATTTTTTTGAAAGGTGTTGTACTTATTTTTGCTTCAAAGGAAAATTACACTTACTCTTGTATTGAAAATTAAAACTTTTTCCTACCAACCATTCTTTCAATAGCTTTCCATTGAACTTTTCAAGGTTTTGTACCAACCTTACATTAAATTTTAATTCCATTAACTGCAATTGATAATATGGAGAATTAATAAAATTTCAATTTTGCCTTTTCTTTCCATATTCTCAATATCATCTCTGCATTAAACCCTACAAAACCTTTTCTTTTTGAAATTTCTTTAAGGACATTCACCGCTTCATCAACATAAATATTTAATCCTAAACAGTGCGCCGCTGCCCAACTACTTATATATATGTTTTCATCTTTAAGTAATTGCCCTAAAACCTTTTCTTGTAACTCATTATCTTTTTCTAATATTTTGTATATTTTTGTTAGCTTTGAATGTTGCTTGTTTGCTAACTTATAATCTCCTTCTTCTGTTGCTTCCCCATGTAATATTGCTGCCTTCCTATATTCCTCAATTAAATCTTTTATATCTTTCATTCTATCACCCCGTACCTTCTGAGTATTTGAAGTCCAAACTCATATTGAAATTCATAGCTCTGCCCTGCTAACCATTCTCTTACTGTCTTCTCACCTGAAATACGTTGTTTGGAGGAATAATATGCGCTTATTTTCCTGTGAATCTCTTTATCAATCGCTATTACAACGTTTTAATCAAAAACAAGGGAGCAGCACTGTTGTTTGCCACTCCCCTATAATCTGCTAATCTTCAAACTCTGCCAAACTCGGGTCTTTCATAAGCCCCTCTTTCAGCATTTTAAAACTTGTTCCCCACAATATACTTCGTTCTAAAACTTATTATACAATCATTATTTTTTTACTAAAACTTACCTTGAAATAGTAAATTGGCACAACTATAATTTCCCCTCTTCTCTCCATACCTTCAATGTCATCTCTGCATCAAATCTCCAAATGCCAATATCTTTCCTCTTAGCAATCTCTTCAAGTAATTTCACTGCTTCATCAACATATATATTTAACCTCAAACAGTGTGCTGCTGCCCAACTACTTACACATATGTTTTCATCTTTTAGCAATTCTTTTAAAACTTTTTCTCTTAAATCTTTATCTTTCTCTAATATTTTGTAAATCCTTATTAACTTCGAATATTGTTTATTAGCTGTCTTATAATCGCCATCTCTCGAAGCTTCCTTCTGCAATATTGCTGCGTTTCTGTATTCCTCAATCAATTTTTTAACATCTATCATTCTATCACCCCAAAATCTCTAAGTACTTGTAGTCCAAACTCATATTGAAATTCATAGCTCTGCCCTGCTAACCATTCTCTCACTGTTTTATCCTTAGTAAATTCCTTTTTAGACGAATAATACCCGCTTATTTTCCTGTGAATCTCTTTATCAATCGCTATTACATTCTTAGTATTGTGTATCAATCTTGCATCAAAACCAGATTTCTTTATCTGACATTGCTCCACTATATGATGCCACTCTTTATCTTCTCCAGGTGAACCAAGATATTTCTTAAGCTCTGCAAAACTTTCAAATGACTTTCCATATTTGAGAACATACTCTGCTGTTGAAAGCTTTTTCTCAATCTTTGCAAACTTGCCAAGATATGTCCTTACCCTCTTTCCCGCTTTGCCAAGAACTGATACTAACTTTCCTGCTGCCTTGCCAAATACTCCTGTGCCGCCTGTTGCAAAGTCACTTATTACCTCTACTATGTTGCAAACCGCTATTCCTAAATATTTCCCATACTCTATTACCTTGCTGTCACATATTGCTTCTCTTCTAAATACCTCTGAACTGAGCTTTATTAACCTCTCTACAGGCTCTATATACTCCTTAAAATACCCTTCTGCTAATACACTTGCTATGTCGCTAAGTCTTATTACACCTTTTATTATACCAACTACTATGTCCTTGAAAAACCCTAAATTCTTTAGCGATAATCCACCTATTGTTTCTACTATCTTCTGCGCTGCTTTATTTACAAATGACTCGGCAAACGATTTTGTCAACAACAATATCTGTTTTACACTTAGCTCTCCGCTCGGATCTACATATATCAGCGGATTGTTCAAACAATATACATATGGATTCTGACTTGTAAGCTCGGCTATCTCTCCAAATATCCTGTCCTTGCTTATATATCTTCCTACCTGCGGTAAATAATACCTCGCTGCTGCATATAAATATCCACTCTCTTTATCCTCTTTGTAACCTGTAAATCCTACTACATCTAACCCTCTTATTTTCCCTATCTCTACTACTTTTTCGCCAAATTCGCTATATGCTCTATATCCTTCTACTTTGCCTGTTGCATCAACGATTATCTGAGGGCTGAATAAGTCATCTGTTAGATAATAGTAGCTATATAGTTTTCCTTTCTCTTTTGCTTGTGCCCCTATTATACCATTTCCATATATATACTCTTCATTTACTCCATAATTTGTATTAATTGCTACTAAATCGTCACTTTCACTTGTCTCGTCATATACATACTCATATTCTGCTCTGTATCTTTTGTTATTTATTAATTCTTCACATCTTTCCTGAATTCTGCTAACTCTTCCGTCGTTTAGATATTTCCTGAGTATATCTTTGCTAAATTTCGATAGCTCTACTATTTTATTTACTCTTTTGCCTGATGAATCATATGTGTATATACTTTCTATTCCCCATATTGTATTTACCTTTGTAAGCCTTCCCCGAACATCAAATGTATTTCTTATAATCTCTGTCCTGCCAGATTTTATACTTATTAAGTTTCCTTCGCTGTCATATTCCATTTTGATCTCTGGCAGTTTTATGCAGTCAATAAGTCCTGTGGCCTTTATTTCGTATAATCTCTGTTCATCGTCGTATTTATAGTCAATTACATTTGCAAGTATCCTTCCCGCATACTCTTCTTTTCTTACCCTGTTGCCAAGTGTATCGTAAAAATATCTCTCTTCAAACCCATTTTCTCTTTTTACTTTTATAAGTTGATTGCGTGTATCATACTCATAATATACTTTTCCTTCAGTTATTCCTGCTAATTTACCTATCTCTCTTTCGTTTATCCTCTTTTCTGCATAAATTTTGTTCCCGTTTGGATCATACTTGTACAGTATTTCACTTAGTATCTTAGATTTTGAACCGTAATTTGCAAGTCTTGTCAGCTGTGAAACCGCATCATATTCATAAACACTTCTTACTCCATTTGGCAATATCTTTTCTATTAGATTACCTTTAGCATCATACTTGTACTTTGTCTCTTTACCATCAGTTGTAACTTTTATTAACCTGCCAACAACGTCATATTCGTACTGCACCAATCGCCCGTTAGGATATTTTATTGCAGCCTTTTCTCCTCTTTTGGTGTAACTGTATTCAAATGCTCTGCCTTTGTAATCAACTACTTTTGTTACCCTACTCAAAACATCATATTCATATTTTTTGCTTCCTAACCAATCATTTACTTCAACAAGCCTGTCTAAATTATCATACTTGAACTCCACAGTTTTCCCATCTGCATAGGTTATCTTTGAAAGATTGTTCACTGCATCATATTCATACTTTGTAGTGTTGCCGTTCTTATCAACACTTTCAATTAAATTTCCATCTGCATCATAGGTATAAACTTTTACATTGCCTAACGCATCTTGCTCTGATACTAACTGCCCTCTTTTATTGTATTTGTACTTTATTACTATTTCCTTCAACTGCTCCGAATACTTTTCACCCTTTGTTTTGTTCATTCTTTCTATTGTCTCTTTTGTTACTCCCATAAATTTGTGAATTTCTATTACGTTATCATTTGAATCATAAACAAATATTTCCCGCGCACCATCAGGCAAAATTACCTCTACAAGTCTATCAACAGCATCATATATAAATGTGGTCTTGTTACCCTTTGCATCAATAATTGCGCTCAGCTTTCCTGTTGGCGTATACTCATATCTTTTAGTGCTGCCAAGAGCATCTTTTGTCATGACTAATCTGTCACAGTTATCATAGTAATACTCTGTAACCTGACCATTGGCATCAATATATTTCTTCAAATTACCGTTTCTATCATATTCAAATCTGTTTGTTGAACCATCTGCAAAGGTTATCTTGACTAAATTCCCTTTTAAATCGTATTCATAGCGTGTTGTTGCTCCAACCTCGTCAGTTTCAGTGCTAATGAGCCCAAGCGCATTATAGCTGTATTTTACAATGTTCCCTTGTGCATCTTTTTTAGCAACAAGTTCACCTGCTGGATTGTACTCATATTCGGTTACATTTCCCTGCGCATCAATAATTCTCTTTATCTTGCCATCGTAGGTATACTCAAATTTTGTACTTCTGCCTTTTGCGTCAATTTCTTCTATAACTCTGTTAAGAGCATCATAAACATACTTGGTCTCTTTCCCTCTACCACTTACTACTCTGGTCACATTACCGTTAGGGTCGTATTCGTACTTCACAATAAATCCTTCTTCATCTTTCACTGCAACAAGCCTGTTCAAGTTATCATATGAATATTCTATAAAAGTGCCATCCGGTTTTATTATTTTCTTCAAATTCCACATATTATCGTATTCAAATTTTGTCACCCTACCAACCGCATCTGTTATCTCACTTAGCTTGCCAATTTCATTGTATTTGTAAATTGTTTGTCTTCCAAGCTGGTCAATTATTTTTGTCACATTGCCTTTAGCATCATATTCAAATTCTTGAGACGTATTGTCAGGATACTTTATTGAGGATATATAACCTGCTTTTGTCCACGAAAATACTGTTTTATTACCCTCGGGCTTAATCATCCCAATTAATCTGTTGAAAGTGTCATACTCATAAGTGGTTATACTTCCCAATGGATCTTTTACTTTTGTTACGTTTCCTTTCTCATCATATTCTAACTCCTGAACTGCTCCATTTGGATAGATAATTCTTTTAGGAAGACCCTTTTCGTTATATTCTACCTTGGTTTCTCTTCCAACTTCATCTCTTGTTAATATCACATTGCCTTTATCATCATACTCAAAAGTAATAGCAGTTCCATCGGGATTTCTAATTTTTATTAAATTGTCTCTACTGTCATATTCAAATTGTGTAACAAAGCCAAGAGGATTAATTTCTTTTATTAGGTTGCCTTTTTCATCATATTCGTACCTGTAACTGTTGTTATTCTTGTCAATATAACCAATTATCTGATTGTTGTCGTCAAAGACATACTGAACCTTTCCATCTTCAAATTCATGTTCGAATATTCTGTATTTACCATCTTTTTTATAAACAATTTTAGCTCCATTTGGCTGAATATATGTGGTAGTGTGAGCAACATCATCATACACAAATGTGTGCAAGCTACCGTCTGCTGTTTGCTGACTTATTACTCTGCCTTTTTCATCATATACGTTTACTACTTCTGAAACTCCAAGCGGATTTATTATTTTTGTAAGTCTTCCTTTTTCGTCATATTCATATCTGTATCTGTTCCCCTCAACATCTGCAAACCAAATTAACCTGTCCCCATCATAGCCATATTCAACAAAACGCCCATTGTTATCAGTAACTTTTGTCACATATCCATCTGTATTGTAATGGAAGGTTAAATATCCAATCAAAGATTCAATTTTTACAAGTCTACCATCCTCATAAACCAGAGTTGTTTTATTGCTATTTTCATCTTCTATTGCTATTAATTGCCCGTCCAAATTAAAATAGAATTTGACCTCTCCATTGAGTTCAAGTATATAATCGTTCTGGTTTTTAGTGATAAATTTTTTGTTATCAAAAATTGATATATATTTGCCAATATCTTGATTAAAAACAAAATCTTCTGCATGCCCATCATTAAAAAATACTCTTAGTTTTTCGCCCACTTTTTTAAGTTTAAAATCAAATGAGTATCTCCAATTATTGCCAAATATGCCCTTGTATGAATCAATAGAATTATAAAATCTGCTAAATACTATCTTGTTACTACCCTCAATAGAAATATCATCAGAACTTGTTACAAAATTACCCACCGCTGGATTTACAGGCTCACCTACTAAACAGCTTGTGCCATTCTCAATGGTCTCAATTCCAGTTTGATATAAAAACTGGTCGCCAGCTGGATGGGGAGGTATTTTTATTGTTCTTGATAAAACTTTACCCTCAACATTATCTGCCACAACTGCAACAGAATAAGTCAACGTGGTTTCATCCGTAAACGGTTCAACGAATACCTTCCACGAAACTAAACGTTCTTCTCCTGGCTTTAAACTGTCAATAGTTTTTTCAGCTTCTTCTTCAATATCAAGTCCGTCAGGTAATACAATCTTTGCTTTTACATTGTTTACCTGGACATTTGAATTGTTCATTATATAAGCTGTTACAGTAAAAGGATTTGGATAATAATCATTTTCATTTGCTTGAATTTCACTTACAGATGTTAGACTTACCGCTAAAGGTGGTCTCAGTTCCTGTGTAAATTCGCCTATACCATAATATGTTACAAACTCTTTTTCTTCATTAGGAAGAAGAATTTCATTTTCCCAATATATTGCAACAGCACTGTCACCACCATATGAAGTACCATTAGAAAACCTCACATTTGGGTTAACTGTGTAATTCCATGGAGTACGATACAAATTTGACCAGTGAGCAAATTGAACTCTATCTGGTCTATTTCCTTTATCTGTATAAAATATCCCTTGAGTTATTATAGTGGGATTTGTAAGTGTATCAAAGGCTTGATAATATTCGGGTATATTATCACCAGAAAGTTCAATCTCGTTAGTAACTGCTCCAAGCCCTGGTACTCTAAATGGTGCTCCATCGTTACTTCCAAGCATTGTGTCAAGCATTATCCTAAGACCAATATTTTTAGCTCCTGTTGAACTATTTTTTATTTTATACTTTATCTGAACAGTATCTTCTCTTTGAGTTGTGGCACTTTTGACAATAGAAAGCTCTTGAACAATATATACCTCATTTGCTACTTGCTGGCACAATGAAGTGGTTCCACTGTATAAAAAAGATGAAGGATTGAAAATAAAGTATGAACCATCAATATTGACTGTTGTATAGCTTGACCATGCTCTAGGATGTCCATAAAGCATTATTTTACCATCATCATTTGGATTTGAAGGATCACCTTTTCTTGCTCCTATTGTAAAACGGCCTTTTTCAGTATTATTTACAGCTTCAAGAAAATATTCTATAAAATCATTGCCAATAAGCTGTGATGTATTTTGAACTGACACTGACAGGGAAGCTGAGTTTGTGGAAAAAGTAGTTAAGCGCGAGATTGACTTTGTCTCAACTTGTGGAGCAAGACTTTTTTTATAATTTTTATATTCCTCCTCGCTCATTTGAAGAAAATTCTGCTGATCAGAAGGAACTGTGCTGACTTGCTGAGCAAAGGCTGTGAGATTAAAAAATACATTAGTGGTTAAAAAAGATAACAAAAGCAGCAATGACACAATTTGTTTTGTTATTTTCTCCATTCTATCCTTTCCCCTCGTTTATATAGTATTTTTTGACAATATTATACTTTTAATTTTTCTTAACTGTCAACTATATTTTATATTTTTATAATTTATATCTTAAGTAAGCATTATATAAGCATTATAAATAAAAAGGTTGGCAAAAACTAATCTTTGCCAACCGCAAAAATGTATAAGTTGTTAAAATATATACATTGTTATATTTCAGTGATAACATCCTTTAAATATTCAAACCCAAGCCTTAGTCCCTCTTTTACTTTTTCTTCAGTCCCTTCATACTCTGGGTCTTCATGTTCTATGCTAACAACAAAGCTATAGCCGTTTTGTTTTAGCTCTTTCAAAAATGCTTTCCAATCAATCTCGCCACGACCTGGCATTCTGTACATCCAGTAACCCATATCCCATTCATTTTTTCTTTGAATCTGACTACCAAAAATGGAATATTTGTTGAGCTTGTCTTTCAAAATCTGAGTATCCTTTGCATGGACATGGAATATTTTGTCTTTGAACTCTTTTATGACCGAAACAGGGTCAATCCCAAGCCAAAGAAGGTGTGACGGATCAAGGTTCAAACCAAAGTTGTCATACGGAAGCCTTGAGAACATCTCCTCCCAAAGCTCAGGTGAATACGAAATTGTACCTGTCCAACCACCGTTTGAGTTCCAGCCTGGCATAGGACAATTTTCTATTATAATAGAAACTCCTTTTTCCTTTGCGTACTCCAAAATTTCTTTAAACACAATCTCAAACTCGTCAAAGTTTTCCTTGATTGTTTTGTTATAGTTTCTCCCAACAAAGGTCCCAACATACTTGACTCCAAGAAGATTTGCTGCATCAATCACCTTTTTTAAATGGTCATGGTAAGATTTTCTTATCACAAGATCAGGGTGCAGGTTGTTGTCATAGTATGCAAGAGAAGAAATTTGCATATTGTTTTGTTCAAAAAGCTTTTTGATTCTTTCTGCTTCGTCTCTTGTAAGCCTTACAACATCCAAGGTTGTGCTAGAGTAGTCTCTTGTATTTTTTACAGGCCAGCACGCAACCTCCAACATCTCAAAACCAACGCTTTTTGCCCACACAACAAGATTTTCAAGGCTTTGTTTTGGCAGGCAGGCTGTTAAAAACCCAAGTTTCATGCTATCGTCAGCTCCTCTTTTTATTTTTTGAATCTTACCCAATGTTTAATAATCAATCCTCACAATCTTGCCAGTCTTTGCTGACTCAAAACATGCAAACACAACCTTCATTGTCTTTAAGCCTTCTTCCCCAGAAATTTTAGGTGGTGTGTTAGTCAAGATACAATCAATAAATTCGTCTACCACACCTGATTTTGTTTGTCTTTCGTTTGTCTGCATTGTGTCAAGCTCAAAATATGCTTTTTGACCGTTTGCATATCTTATTATCATCGAAAATTTTGGGTCTGCGTAAAGCGTGATTGAACCCTTCTCACAGTAGATTACAGTAGAGTTATCTTCACTTCCTGGATATGTCCATGAAGCTGTAAGCGTTCCAATTGCGCCGCTCTGTGTCTTTAAAATGCAGACTGCATTGTCGTCAACGTCAATTAGCTGGCCATTTGGATACTTTTTAGAAAGAGTTGTAACAAACGCAGCTGCCTCAACAAACTCCTCCCCGAGCAAAAACCTCATAAGGTCAATCTTATGAACGCCAAGGTCACCCATAGCACCAAATACAGCCAAATCCTTATGGAAAAACCATGTATCAGGCTTGTCTGAACTCCAGCTCTCAGGTCCTCCATGACCAAATGTTGTCTTAAAGCTCAGAACCTTCCCAAGCTCACCGCTTTGAATCATTTCTTTTGCTTTTTTGTGGGCACTATTAAACCTTTGGTTGTGAGCAATCATTAAAAACCTGCCTGTTTCTTTTGCAGTTTCTACCATCATTCTGCACTCATCTTCTGTTGTTGCCATTGGCTTTTCACAAAGAACATGAGCACCCTCTTTTAAAGCTTTTATAGTAGCATCAGCATGAAGATAATTAGGAGTTGCAACTATAACTGCATCGGGTTTTATTTCTTTGAGCATCTTTTCGTAATCATCATAGACGTTTCCAACTTTAAATTTTTCTGCAATAGCTTTTGCATGGTCTAAATTCCTGTCACATACAGCAACAAGCTCAACATTGGGATTTTGCTTTGCCTCCGGCGCATGTCTGTGCTTTGTTATTGAACCGCATCCAATTATTGCAAGCCTTACTTTTGCCAATTTGGTCTTCCCCCTTCGTCAGTGTAAATGATTACATATATCATTATATACTATTGTGTAATCAATTACAATGGTTTTAAAATAAAAAATAAACATCAGGCAGACTCTCTTGTTTTGAGCTCATGAGGAAGTATAATTCTTTGCTGTTTTAAAGTACTAGAGGTTTCAAGCGTATCAATCAAAATCTGAGCAGCTTTTTCGCCTATTGAGTACATGGGCTGTGCAACTGTTGTGATTGATGGCTCATACAGCCTTGACATCATGATATTATCAAAACCTGTCACAGAAAACTCATCAGGGACTTTAAGTCCCAGAGCTTTGGCAGCCTTTATCGCCCCAACTGCCATCAAATCTGAAGAGCAGGCAATTGCATCATATTTTTTAAGAGAGCAAAGGTTTTTGAGCTTCTCATAAAGCTCTGCCCAACCATAGCTGCATCTTATGACGTTCTCTTCTCTAAACTCAAGTCCATTTTCTTCAAGAGCTTTTCTGTATCCTTCTTTCCTTTCAAACTCAGAAGGGATGTCCTCGTTTCCAATTGCGCATAAAATATTTTTCTTGCCTTTTTTTATAAGGTAGTCTACAACGTCATAAAAGGCTCTTTTGTGGTCTATTGTTACAAATGAAGTGTCCAAAAAAGGATAAAACTCGCATGCCTGAACAATCCTTTTTGTATCAAGCTCTTTGCAAAAATCAATCTCAATCTTTGCAGATGCAATTATCGCCCCATCAACCTGTTTTCTTTCTATAAGCTTTAAATACTCAGCTGCAATCTCAGGGCTGTTTTGTGTTGTGCAAAGAAGTATTCCATAACCATTCTTTCGTGCAGTATCCTCAATACCTTTAACAACACGTGCAAAATATGCATTGGCAATTGTAGGAAGTATAACTAATATCAGATTTGATCTATCTTTTCGAAAATTCCTTGCAAGAAGATTGGGTTTAAAACCAAGTTCTTCTATCGCCTTTAAAACCTTCTGTCGCGTTTGTTCAGAAACCTTTTCAGAATTATTCAAAACCCTTGAAACTGTTGCAACAGAAACACCAGCTCTTTTGGCAACATCTTTGACTGTTGGCATTTTACACCCCCAGATACTTTTACTTCTGTTTTTTATTTTATACCTTTGAAAAAATCCTTGCAACCTTTGTAATTACTTTGAATTATATCCGAACAATAGCGTCAAGTTACTGTCTTTCTTGGGCTCTTTTTATTCTTACCTTGAAGAAAATCAAAACTGTGCACAAAAGAGTAAAGATTGTAGCAAGTACAAAAGGCAAACTTTTTGAAAAGGTATAACACTGCCCGGCTATTGCACCAACCGGCATGGAAAAAAGAGAGATTAAAAACATTGTGATTGACAACACATTCGCTCTTCTGCTGTCATCAACAGAATTTGCCAAGATAGCATCAACAAATGAATAATATACTGCAGCTCCTATGCTGCCAAGCACTGTTACAATTATCATCAAAATAAAGCCAAACGTTCCAGGTGGTGCAACCAAAATCAGCGCATTTGAAACTGTAATTGAGAGCATTCCCCAAAAAAGGACACTATCATGTTTTTGTTCTTTGAGGTTCGGAATTAAAAATATTACAAATATAAGGGCTACCGTACTCCACAGCGTGGGAAACACCGAAATTATACTATCTGGATAATGCAAAGCTTCACTCAAGTAAATATTTTTATATGTGTCTCTGAATATCAGGGCAACGTTGCCAAATATGGTGACAAGTACTATCAGTAGAAGTTGCCTGTTTCTGAACATATACTTTAAACTGTCAAACCACTCTGAAAAACCATTATTATTGCTATCAGAATTTTCCTGCGCAAGTTTTTGCCCCACAGAGCTTTCAGACGTCACAAGATGTCTTACAACAATTAGTATATTCACTAAAATCCCAAACGCAAAAACTGTCCATTTAGTTGCAGGTATTAAGCCGAACCTTGCAACAAGGACGCCCATTACAGGCGCAAAAAGGTTACCCATATTCCACACAAATACAGTTACAGAATAGATTGCAACTCTTTCGTTTTCGGTTGCATCTTCCATTAAAAGAAGTCGCCATGCAAGTTCAGGAATTCTCATAAGCCCGTTAAAAATGGTAGCAATTAAAAACCATGTAAAATCTTTTGCAAAGAAAAATATATATGCATACACGCACCACGACAGAAAATCGCCAATGAGGAGAACCTTTTTGCGTCCAAACCTGTTCACAAGCAGTCCTGCAAATGGTGATGTGATAAGCATCACCAGGTTCAACACTGTTGACAGCAGTCCTATCTGGTAATCCTTTACTCCCACTCTTGTCATGTAAAGTGAGGAGTAAATGATAAACATAGCATAGGGAATGGTGAAAATGGGCTCAAAAAATAGGATCTTTTTAGCGTTTGGATTTATCTCTTTGAATGCTAAAACCATCTGCTGCAGCTGTGCCTTGATCCTTGTCATAAAAATCACCTCGTATGTGTAAAACCGCTATAAATAGCAAAAAATTTAGACTTTGCCACCAATTTTAATATTGTCGATACCTTCCTGTTTTGCACGATTGTAAATCTCCTGCAAGTATTCTATCTCCAAGTCTTCGGTGCCACTTATTTTCTCATTCAAAACTTCAGGTGTGTATTTATAAGGTTTTATGACATAAAGCTTGGCATCTTTTAGAAGTCTTGCAATATTCAATATATCTTCAACTGTATGAAGGTTTTTGTTCACCGTTGTTCTGAATTCATAATCAATATTTGAATTTTTTAATATCTCTATTGATCTTTTGATTTTGTCAACGTCAGAAAAGCCTGTGATCTGGGGGTATTTTTCAAGTGGGGCTTTTACGTCCATTGCGACATAGTCAAGAAGACCAGCATCTAAAAGCCTTTGTAAAACCTCCGGTCTTGAACCATTTGTGTCAAGTTTAACAAGTAATAAACGATTTTTTATTTTCTTTATAAACTCAGTTAAATACTCTTCATTCAAAGTTGGTTCTCCGCCTGTAATGCAAACAGCGTCAACTATGCCTTTTCTTTTGTCTAAATATTCAAAAAAGATGCTATCATCCATGAAGCTATCCTTGAAGTTTATAAGCTGTGAGTTGTAGCAAAATGGGCACGAAAAATTGCAGCCACCAAAAAAACAAGTAGCTGCAATCTTTTTCGGATAGTCAACCATCGATATTTTCATAAAATCAACAAGCATATTCTATATCTCCTTTTAAATAATCTCTTGATTATATTCTTTTTTGTCAAACCACCACGTATTTTATTTTAACCTCTTTTTATCACTATTTGCAAACCTCTAATTCTTTAAAAACAAGGAAAAAAGAAAATCTATTCAAGCTTTTTCCTTATCAATTTAATATTTTGCTCATCCTTGCAATAAAATTCATATTCACAGTCACAACAATCCTTTTTCACACAATCTTCTATTATCGCAAGCACATCCTTTCTACTTTTAATATTTCTTATCCTTCTTATAACATCCATCACATCTTCAAGGTGCTCTTCTTTTAGTTCATAGTCAAACTTTCTACCTTCTCTTAACCAAAAGATAGAAGAAAAAATATTTTTCTGTGGAAATCTTTCTTTCATTGCCATTGTGTAAATGAAAAGCTGTGGAATGTAAATATTGAATTTTGTATCATCAAAATGAAGGTTCGTTTTAAAATCAACAAGGAAAATCTTATCTTCAAGATGGTACACCTTGTCAATTATCCCATATATCATTTGATTGCCAAGTTTAAAATAAAATCTAAGTTCGCTTTCCTCTTTTATCACTCTATCTTTAATTTCCTTTACAAACTGACTTTCAAAAAAGTTCAAAATAAGCTCTCTCACAATCTTTTCACTTTCAAAGTCATTTTCAAGCACGGCTAAGGCAATGTTGGTATCCAAACTCTTAATATCTTTCAAGCTCGTGAGCTCTAAAACTCTGTGAACGGTTGTACCAAGTACTTTTGCGTTCTGTTGTATTTCCTCTTTTGAGCTCAGTTCATCAAAAACTGGAAGACCCATAATATACTTTAACGAAAACATGGCAGGGCATCTTTTAAAATCCATTATGTGTGAAGGTGACAAAAACTTAAACCTATTTTCAAACTCGTCAGGCAGAATCATTAGAGGTAATGTACTTTCAATTGTATTTTTCTGTTTACAAGTAAAATCATTAGATAGATCTTCTTCAGTGTCTTTTATCTCCACAACTTCTTTTTCAATTCCAATCTCCTCTGCCTTTGCGAGAATGTAATTCAAACCCACCTCTTCACCAAACGACTTTACCCCTCCTCTTTTCTTTATAGCTTCTCTTAAGCTTGAGTTTATCAAGAAAAGCCCTGCCATCGGTCTTGTTATGGCAACATAAAAAAGCCTTTTTTCCTCTTCTTTTTCCTGCTGTTTTGATATATTCTTTATTCTTGTGTATTCTTTTTCCATCCAAAAAGGAACAATTCTATACTCTCTTGTGCTTGTATCATAAGAGCCTCTCAGTTTTGGACTTCTGCCCGGAAAGTACCCTGTGCTCTCGCAAAGTCCGACCAAAAACACTATTGGAAAGCTGAGTCCTTTTGCTGAATGTATACTGATAAGTACTGCGCTGTCATCAAGAGAAGAAAAGCTTGAAAACCTTTCGCCTTGATAATTTATAAAATTGTAAAGTTCTTCTATCGAAAAACTTTTGCTCTCTTCTGCCAAGTCATAGAAAAGTCTGACATTTTCGTATGCACCCTTGCCAAAAAACTTGTAGACCTTGTAGCTATATTCGAACATGTCTTCAAACTCATATAAAATCTCTGAAATCTTTTTGACAAACAGGTTATCACGCTGTTTTGCAATAAATTTTAAAACATCTTCTGGAACATAGCATTCTATTTGATTCACCCCGCAAAAGAGAAGCGTGAATTTGTCCACTTTAAATATGTCATTTGCAAGAAGTCTTAAGTACCCGGATTTTTTGTCTGGATACTGCAAAATCTCAAGAAAGCCCAAAAGCGGTACTATCTCTTTTTGCTCCAAAAGCCCTCTTTTGAAGTTAATATCAAGTGGAACATCATAATCCTCAAACACCCTTTTGTAAATATGAGCAATGTTTTGAATTTTTCGCGACAGCACTGCAAAGTCAGAGTATTTTACCTTTCTTTTTGGCTTGCCACCCACACTTATCTCAAAACCACTTTCAACCATCTCTTTTATCTTTTTTGCAACATAAATAGCTTCATTTTGAATAATCTCTTCTCTCGCTTTATTTACAATCTCCACAACTTTTAAAAATCCGTCAGCTTGATGCTTGTAAGAAAGTGGCTTGTAGTCCGGAAAAAGTATTGTAGCAATTTTGTCTATCTTTTTGCCAAGCTCAGAGTTTGTTCTAAAATTTTTACAGAGTTCTAAAACCTGACTGCAGTTTTCCATGGCTTCATCAAAAACCTCTGGCTCTGCACCCTGAAAACGGTAAATGGACTGTTTTTTGTCTCCCACATAATAAATGTTTTCAGCAATATTTTCAAATATTGATTTTTGCAAAAAGTTTGAATCTTGAAATTCATCAACAATTAAGAATTTAAATCTGTTTTTTACATCTTTATTTACCTCTGGAACGCTTAAAAGCTCAAAGGTCCTCTGCAAAACCAAATCGTATGTGAGTTCTTTTAAAAACTGGTCATTTAACCTGTCTGACAAATGCTCAAAAATGTAAAAAGTTTCACTTTCAAGGTGACAAGTTTTCCCGACATACTTTGCTGAGTTGGAATACTCCTGTGCTATGCTTTCAGCAAAGTGGAAATACTCCTCAATGAAAAACCTCTCCTGCGGCAGCTTCCCCAAAGTTGCAGGAAAAACTGAAAGATAATCGTCTATAAGTTTAAGTATCAGTCTGTCTATTTCAGGGACAATTTTAAAGTTTGCATCAACCTTTGCCCATGCCCAGTAAAATCTTAAAAGATACATACAAAATGAATGTATGGTCTTAATATGGGAGTTTTGAATCTTTGAAATTGTGAGCAAATCAAGCCCTCTTTGCTTTGCTTTTGAGATTATTCTATTTTTAAGTTCCCTTGCAGCTTTTTCAGTGTACGTTATGCAGACAATTTCAGTCGGCAAAATCTTTTTCTGGCTGATTAAGTCTATGTACAAGTTTGCTATGTTTTCTGTTTTTCCACACCCGGCAGAAGCACTATAAATGATTATATCACTCATTTTTACAACCATCCCCTGATGTTCTTGTTTTTAAAACAACAGACAAACATGGCTATATTCGCAAGAAAAACAGTTTTTAACAGACTGTGCCTTTTTATAAGTTTCAATTTTACCAAGTTTATTGATCCCTTCTTTTATCCCACTTAAGATCTCTTGAGTTAACTTATCCAAAGAACCATTTGTATTTTCATAAATTACGAATCGTGGTTTTTCAAAAAGATATATGGCAGCAACTTTGTCCAGCTCAAAGATGTAATTAGCAATCCAAATCTTGTCAATCTCTTTTTCGGACGAAATTTTTGCTTTTACAAAGCCGCATATTTCTTGGTCATCAATTTTTACAACAAAATTAGGAAAGAGTTGTAGTTCGACTCCTTCAAACATCTTTCTAACTACAAATACCTTGTCTTTCATATTTTGAGGAGTAAACTCTTCAACCCCGTATTCATTCATTCTCTCAACAATTTCAAGAGATATTTGCATAATATCTAAAGCTGCAAGTTTTTTAACCGGTTCATTATGCGTATAGCGAATATTGGAAAGCAAAAAATCAAGTGTCTCCTGAGGATCTTTTGAGGAAAGTATCTTTTGAATACATGAAAACAAAAGCTGCAAGTTCGAAAGAAAATGTTTTTCTTCTCTTTCTTTCGCGTCAACATCAAACTTTTTGAAAGCAAACTTCAAAGGACAGCTCTGATACTCAATAAGCTCTCTATCTTTTATCTGGTTAATTTCTGGAACCTCAGCACACGTGTAAGTTTTCCCATCATCTTTTTTATTCACATTCTTTATAAACTTATATTCCCTGTATGTCAGCTTATCGTCACTTGGCATGTAGCTTTTTAAAACAGGTACTTCTTCAATACCTTCTAACTCCAAAAATGGGCTCCTATTTGTCTCCGTTTGGTAGTAACGAGGATATGACATATACACATCATAGGAGTTTAAAACGGTTCTAAAGTGCACAAGGTCTTTTTGAAATATGTAGTCAAAATCCTTTATCTCATCGAGCATGAGCTCTTCTTTTAATCTCATGTTTCGTAAAAATCCTTCAGAATTTGAGCGTGGCAAAATATCATCCGAAAGACCAATCAGATAAACCTTTTGATAATTAGAGCCCAGAACATCTTGAATGCTGAGAACATCAATGCCGCTTAAGATATTAATCGAAACGTCAACCATCTTCTGAGAAAGAATGGTTTTAAAAATATCCAGAAACTCTTCAAAAGTAAAATCAGAGTCAAATTCTTTAAAGTCTTCCTGGCCTTTTTTGAATATCTCATTCAAATGATAAAAAGCCTTTATAAATTCAATGTCATTTACAAATTCAGCATGTTTTGTTATTCCTAATCTCTCAAAAACTTTTCTAGTATTTTCAAGCCAGCTAACAAATGGCTTTGGCAATTTATCATATTCATTTTTTATTCTCTTTAGTCTATTGAAAACCCGCCGAACCTTTATAAGGTTTTCAATCACATCATCAAATGTATATAAATTTGCAAAAAACTCCAACTCTTCAAGCACAAATTCTATCTGCTCAAGCTCTAAAATACTCATATTTTTCATCTTTGAAAACAAAATCTCAAAGTCTGCCTTTTCTGTGTTCAAAAATTTATGCGATACTATCCTTTCAAAATTCTTTTTATCAAACTCTCCACCCAAAAACTCTAAAAGCTCTAAAACAAACCTGATAAATCCAAATTCTATAAGACTCTTCTGACAGCTAAGATTTACAGGTAACATCTCCTCAGAAAATGTCTGCACCAAAGCATCTTTATACCTTTCCACACTTGGCACAACAACTGCTATCCTGTCAAAACCTGCTTTTCTTTCAGAGATGTCTTTTTTAATCTCTTTTACAAGAGAATTTATCTCAAGGATTATGTTTGGATAGGAATAGACTTTAAGCTGACAAGAGGGTGAGTCTAAATTACCCAATGAATACTCTTTATTTGTACTAAACACTATGTCAAATCCAAGCGATTCTAAAAACTTGGCAGTTTCTATGCAGATCTCAATATCATCAAAAAATGGCATGAAAACTTCTATATCAGTTATTTCCTCTGCAATAAGTTTTAGTATTCTCTTTTGGTCGCATCTGAAATCTGTAAAAAATGCTATCTTTGCGCAACTGTAGTCTTTAAACTCAAGTCTGTTTTCTTCAAAAAGTTTTATTGCCAAATCCTGAAGGTATGAAAAGTTGACAAGGTTGTTTTGGTCAAGGTATTCCTTGTACTTTTCAAAAAGCTTTATTAAAAAACCATAATTTTCAGCTGACTCAAAATTGTTCTGAGAATAGTCCTTTGATTCTAAAAACATCAAATTCAAAAGGTATATTACCTGATTTGTAAACTCGTATGTCAAAACATTTTCAAAGTTTGTTTTCCCTTTGAAAATACTTTTGAGAAGTTGAAATACAACTAAAACCTCTTGTTCCCTTGTGATTACCTTCCGTGTCTTTAGCACCTCATTTTTGGCAGGGGTTATTAAATCATCAAATGTAAATATATCGGTATCAAAAAGAACTCGGTTTTTCTCAACAAGCCTTTCTTTGAGCTTATTTATAACAAAGCGTCGAGGAAGAATTATAAGTTCATTTGGTTGTGCATCATCAAGAAGGCTTAAATTAAGTTTTTGTAAAAGGTATGCTTTTTTCATCTTTGAGGTTTCTCCTCTCAAGGAAAAATTAAATGATAGTATGTTATATCGAGAAAATTATACTATATTTTCCTATTGAAAGTCAAAGAAAAATAAAAAGGCTGC
>Ga0272449_1001782_pt1 | contig 21314 bp, 18 predicted proteins | sample YNPCB0241_FD_198679 | JGI IMG/M metagenome (GOLD analysis project Ga0272449, IMG submission 198679) | Hot spring sediment microbial communities from Yellowstone National Park, WY, United States - YNP-CB-024-1 | ecosystem: Environmental > Aquatic > Thermal springs > Hot (42-90C) > Sediment... | reverse complement strand
AGTTAGGTTGAACTTCATGGGTTCACCTCCTTCATAGTGGAGGATGAGCCTATGAAGTATTTTTTTATTTTTCAAGTAATTTCATCCTATGCACACATTTTGGGACGCTTGTCACAGATTTGGACAGTATTGACAGCTTTGATAGCGATATTTATACTGAAGTTTTTACAATATCGATCAACCTTTGTGTGGTCGTTATCAAATCTTGTAGCGTTATTGAGATATAACCTATTTACATACAGGAATTTATGGGAATGGATAAATAATCCGTATGAAACGCCGCCAGCAGTTCCAGACTATGAACAATTGAGTTTGAGGGGGATATATATTGGACAGCAAGATGAAAGAGAGAAGAGGAAATGGAGATGAACCTTATTTATGAATTATGCGAATCTGAAATATTTTGGACAGCGGTGGAAAGTTTATAGAGTTAAGTTGAAAGGTTTGTCTCTATGGATGACTTCTGGCATTTATCTACAAATTGCTTTTTTAATTGCCAGCCCTCTATTAGAAGGAGATTAACACACCTCATCTGCCTCTGGCAGACACCCCTCTACGAGAGGGGAATTTTTACTTACCAACTTTTCACTTAATAACATATCCATTGCACCTGGCGAAAATACCACTGATAATTGAATTTTTACTGCAATTTCGATTTTACTGTTGAACCAACTACGCGGGTTTTGATATACTACTTTTCGATGAATCGATTCTTTCTTGCACTCCTTTTATCAGAACCATCAAAAATCAGGAGGTGAATTGCCGTGAGAGTAATAATCCCCCTAATGTTAATTTCGTTTCTGTTTCTTTCCTGTGAACGAGAGTGGATCTCAAATGAGTTCATCAAACCCGATGCATCCAATAATATCCCTGATAGCTCCACCTACAATGAAGAGCCTGCTAAGGAAGACCCGGTCGTTATAAAGAGCGTGGATGTAAAAAATTCAACCAGTTTTAGCCTTAAGGACAGACTCGTATTCGATATCGGCAATTCTGATACTAAGATCGGGCTACTCGAGGGTGGAGAGGATGAACTCCCATCCGGACCGATGAGCTTCTCTGTGAGTGAAGATGGGGAGGTATATATCCTCGACACCATTAACGCCGCAATAAAAGTATTCGATTCCTCCAGAGGCCTAAAGGGCCTCATCTCTATCTCGGAAAGGGCAAGAGATATCGTGGATATAGTCGTTACGCCGAATAAGGAGATCGCTGTATCGGATATGTCTCAGCAGATGGTCTTTTTATTGAAGAATACCGCAAAGAGCCTCTCTGAGTATTTCAAGAGTTATAAGATATCGGGCATAAATGATTTTAGTGGCCTTACTTCTACACTCAAGGGGAATATATTTGTGAGATACGGGGATCAACAGATGCTCAAACTAAATGAGAGTGGTCTGAATATACCCTTTATGTCTCTCATATCGAGGAACGAAGATATGTTCTTCAGATTAAAGAAGGTTTCGGGCTCACTTTCGATGCTATTTATGAGCAGTATGGATCAGAATTCCACCTTCAAGGGTAATGCGGAGAAGCAGATTGAACTCGCTCTGGGGATGCCTGTTTTGTCTATGTCATTTCTGGATACCGATGCAAAGGGCAGGCAATATCTACTCGTTGAGGTAGACGATGGTAGCAGCGAGGTCGTAAAGGTAAAGAGGTATGTAATCAGGACGGGCGCAAAGGCGGAGGACTGGTCCAAACCGATAGAGATACCACTCGATGTATACGCATTTCCATTCAAGGATATTGTAATTGGTTCGGATGGTTCCGTGTATGCGATGCTGGTCTATAAGGATAGAGTGGAGGTGGCAAGATGGAAAACAGAATAAGAATAATTAGCACAGTTCTTACTCTTTTGAGCCTTCCCATTGTAGTCAATGCGATAGATAGAGATACCGTAATGCAGATTGCAAAGAGTTATGCAGAGCACAAATGGACCTGCACCTCGGCAAATACTAAGGCAAGTTGTTCCTCTTCATATACGAGTGATTATTCCCCGGGGACTTATACAGGTGTTCCGTATGATTGGGGTGGTTATAAGACACTTGCAGAATTCGATGATGAGATAAAGCGGGGGTATGGTGCGGGTTCCCACTCCAGAGACGGTGTATTGTGGTGCACAACGGGAGTGGACTGCTCGGGCTATGTCTCCAAATGCTGGCAGGAGCAGAGATATACGACATCTAACATCTCGGAGATATCCTATGTGATTGACAAGAACTCCGTCAAGAAAGGTGATATATTCAATAAGGCGGGTAGCCATGTAGTGCTTTTCTCCCACTTCGACTCGGGCGGTAAGCCGATCTTCTATGAGGCCTCTGGTAGTGCCAGTAAGGTCAGGTTGAATACTACAGGCGGGTGGAGCTTCTTGAATGGATATACAGCCAGAAGATACAGGAATATCACAGATACCCAGAGTACGAATAATTGTACGAATCCCATCGTTATCAACTCATTCCCCTATCAGGATACAAGGAATACAGATGATTCGGATTGTAGAAGGTTCAACTATTATTCCTGTGCCCAATCCACCAACGAGAAGGGGGCGGAGTATGTCTATAAGTTCCAGGTGAATATATCGGGAGAGCTCAGCGCCTCTGTCTCCTGTGGGACGGGTGTTGATATAGATATTCATCTATTGTCTGACCTTGATGCAAACAAGTGCATAATCAGAAATGACAAATCCTTCAAGGTTCGGATAGGCCCGGGTGTGTACTACCTCGTGGCAGATACCTTTGTTGGTTCCTCGGGTGTTGAATATGGTGGTCCGTATACTCTGAATGTAAGTTTCAAACCCGATAGCATAATAGATGCTGGAAGCGATGTGACAGATTCGGGTGTAATACAGCAAAAACAGATAGTAAAGGGTGTGGTGTATGAAGATAAGGGTGTGGGTGAACAGGATATGTCCACGCGATTGAAGGGGGCTAATGTTACTGTGGCTGAGACGGGGGAGAAGACCACATCTGATTCTACAAACGGTATATTCCAGATTATGCTCTATCCCGATGTTTATACATTGAGGGCTGAATATAGTGGTTATTCGAGTGAGACCAGAAGGTGTGAGGTATTATCAGGCGTTGAGAACTGGTGTTCTATAGGACTCAAGAAGCTCGAGACCGATATAATCACAATACCTTCGCTCCCATATACCGACACAAGGGATACCAGGAATTCCAAACACGATAGTTTCAATTACTACTCCTGCGCCACATCGAAGGGAGAGAAGGGACCGGAGTACATCTACAAAATTACATTTACCCAGAGTGGAACGGTGACTGTGACAGTGACAGATGGAGTTGGTGTAGATATAGATGTACATCTGCTCAAGTCGCTTGATCCGAATACCTGTATAGCACGGGCTGATACTACATTCTCTGCAAATGTAAGTGCGACTACATATTATATCGTTGCGGACACCTATAGCGATTCTTCTGGCAAGGAATACCCGGGCGAATACACCATAAAGGTTACCTTTACTAAGTAAGTAACGCATTTCTTTTCCCTGATAGGATTGCCATCCCTCTATCAGGAGGGAATTAACACACCCCGTCTGCCCTCGGCATCCACCCCTCTTAAAAGCAGTGTCGGTGTCGGTGGACCGTGTCGGTCTTCGGAACAGTTCTCTATCGAAGGGAAGTTTTACTTACTTATTTCCCACTTTCCACTTATTCATTTTTATTCCGTGTCGGTTATCAGTGGTCGGTGGTCGGTTTGTTCTCTCAGAACACTCATCTATGAGAATGGAATTTTTCAACTTCTTACTTACTCATTTCCCATTTCCCAATTATCCATTTATATTCCGTGAACGGTGCCGGTGAACCGTGTCGGCATTCGAATAAATTCTTTGTTGGAATTGAACTTAATTTGCCTTTCCCCTTCAGAGTTTGAAGAATGTTGTCTTTTGATCCTATTTTTTTATGAGTAGGCCTTATCAGGATGTGATGCCTCTATGAAAAAAAAGATATCCCCCCAAAATATGTCCTTTAATATGGGTAAAAGATGTAGAAGATTGCAGATATGGAGAATAAAACCCACATACCAGAAGTGACCTCTCTTACTCTGCCTGAGAATATCTTGATTATGGGGTATATGACAAATCCTGCTGTCATCCCGATCCCGATATTGTATGTAAAGCACATAAGGGCTACGACTGTAAATGCAGGTATTACCTCGGTCAGGTCATCAAAGTTGAGTTTGACTATGGGAGAGAGCATAAGCATACCGACCACTATCAGAGCCGCTGAATAGGCACATGCAGGAACCGAGGAGAATAGAGGGGCAAAAAACAGACAGAGCAAGAATAAAAAGGCTGTGAATACACTGGAGAGCCCCGACCTGGCTCCGGCGGCAATCCCTGTGGCAGATTCGATATAGGCACCGCTTGTGGTAGTCCCGAAGAGGGATGCAAGGGTAGTTGCAATTGCATCAGCGAGCATTGGTTTTTCGATGTTATCAAGCTCTCCCTTTTCATTCAGCAGATTTGCTTTCATTGCCAGGGCGATAAGTGTTCCGATGGTGTCAATAAAAGCCATTACAAAGAGGGTCAAAATTACGGATATAAATCCAAAGTTCAGCGCCCCTATTATATCCAGTTTTAAGAATACATCAGAGATATTCGGCGGGAGTGAAAATATCCTCTCAGGTAGTGGTGCCACCTTCAATAAAAATGAAAGCCCTGTAATGATAAGAATGCTAATCAGGATCGACCCCGGTACACCCTTTATCATAAGGAGGGACATCATTAGAAAGCTCAGGATAGAGAGGATTACAGTCAGATTCTTCAGATTACCTATATGAACGGGGGCCCCGGGGACGCCCAGGGTTACTATCCCCGCATCGTTCAATCCAATAAATGCCATAAAAAGCCCAATACCCACCGAAAAACCTATCTTCAGAGAGAGGGGGATGGAGTTTGCAAGCCAGCTCCTGACACCAAGGAGTGTTATCAGGACAAACAGAACCCCGCTTATAAATACCGCACCTATAGCCGTCTGCCACGAATAACCCATAACCTTCACTACAGTGTATGCAATAAAAGCATTCTCTCCCATATATGGAGCAATGGCTATCGGCATCTTTGCATACACTCCCATAATCAGGGTTCCGAAGAAGGCGGAGAGGATCGTGGCGACCATCGATGGTCCAAAGGGGATACCAGCCGCCTCGAGTATCTTTGGATTAACTATGATTATGTAGACCATCGTGATAAATGTGGTGGCACCTCCTAATAGCTCCTTTGAAATCGTGGTGTTGAGCCTGTCGAGTTCAAAATATCTCCTTATCATCTTAAATTCTCCTTCGATCAATTACTGTGGACTATATATCTCAGACTGGTTAATTTCAAGTGTTAAATATAGTTTACTCGAAATCATTCAGTTATAGGTGGAAATTATTGGTGTTCATAAAGTTCGTAGTTTTGGGAACCCGGTAAGTTAATTGGTGGAAGATGTCAGTCTTAAGAAAATCCATCTACAAAAGAGGGATCAAAACACCCCGTCTGTCTCTGGCATACACCCCTCTATGAGAGGGGAATTTACTTTCCCATTTCTCCCTTCTCTCTTTGAGACTGTCGATAACATCGATAATAACTAAATTTTTACGCTCACTCACCTTCAGGCAACGGCTCAGGGCGTAAAGAAAAAATCTTACTTTGTATTGAGTTTTTTCTTGATTATCTCTTCTATCTCGTCCTTTTCCTCTGATGGACTGGGATTATTCTTCTCAGGAGTTTTTATCTGTAACTTTTCTGCAGTCCCTTTATTCCTATTAGACTTTATCTCCCTATCAGTCCCAATTATAGTAACCGAGGGTGACTTCTCTATCTCTGACCTGAAGAAGCCGAGTGTCCTTTCGTAGATTGTCCTATCATTGAACCTGTGGTAGAACAGGATGTATACAGCGGCTGCCACAAAGACTATCAAAAAGATGTATTTTATCACTGGTGAGCCGCTCTTCTTCTTACGGAGTATTCTTCTATTGAGGGGTGACATTTAAGTATACTTTCTCACAATACTGATGGACTCCTTTATGTCGGGGACTCCACTGAACCACTCCCTCCCTGTAATTTTGTTGGTGCAGTACCTATACAGATTAGCAATGGCCTCTCTTAAATCTGAAGGGAGCCTCTCGGGCTGCCTCTCACATATCTCCTTGAAGTGCTCTCTGTCCCTCTCCTTTGCTCTGTTGAGTGCCTCAAACCACTCTGTCTTCCTATAGTAGATACGAGCCGCCTCTTTTGAAACGGGGATCCCCTCATATGTAAATCTGCACTCATCGAGGGTACCGAATACATCAACGATGCAGATATCCCCGTTCTCATCCACAGCGAATTCAACCTTCCCGTCTTCATTTACGAGTCCTATCTTTGCAAACTCCCGGCTTATCAGGTCATTTAAGGATCTGAGTATACTCTTTAGCCTCTCTATCTGTGCCCTTGAAAGCCCGGAGATCCTCTCAGCCTCCTCCCACTTGATGTATCTGTCTATCCTCTCGAGTTTAGTAGAGACATCGAGAAATGGGGTGGAGAGTGTTGTATCCTCTTCAGGAATTGAGTTCAGACCGAGCTCCTGTGGTGTAATCTCTCCATTTCTCAGTCTTTTGAACACAGAGCTCCCCTTTGGTAACCTGTTTCTGTATATCACCTCCAGTGGTATCAGGAAGTTTCTGTCAACTCCTCTGTATGGGGAATAATCATAAGTTTGATCGTCGCGTAGGACTGGTCTTATCACATTGAATAGCCTTACCCGCATAGAATCAAGAGGGGTCTTGATATCTTTCAGCCTGAGAGTTCCGCCTGTGCCCTCCATCCCGAGATAGTGGGTCCTGAAACCACTCTCCTCAGCCCGCTCGAAGAAATGCGCACCGAGGATCGCTATAGCCTTCCCTTTGTCGGGTATGTGGTCGGGCATCTCTCCCCAGTCGAACACGGAATACCTGTCCGAGAACCTGAAGACACCAATCCCTGCTCTATTTTCTTCAGGGGGTCTTATGACTGTCAGATCTTTTACACTACCCATTCTTCAATTCCTCATCCGCTTCTATCAGTTTATTCCTCTGATTGAGTTGAAACTCCTCTACCCTCTTTCTCACATCAGCATCTCTGATTCCGAGGATCTTTGCCGCCGCGAGGGCCGCATTCTCTGGCGTTAGAACCAGTAGCGGAGCAATACCAGAGGGCATTCTGACTGTGGAGTACAGATCGTAAAGGATATTCTGTCCATCAAGGGGCGGGCAGGCAATCACAGGTTTTGGAGTACATCCATCGGTCAGCCCAGATAGGGCATTACTCCTCCCAGCAACGGTGATTATCAAATCGCAATCAGTCTCATTTATTATCCTGATTGTCCTCTCCGGGACCTTGTGGGCAGATGCAATCCTTAGAACAGAAGAGACAGAAAACTTCTCAAGTTCTGCCTGTATCTTCTTACACCACTCCTTATCGGAAGGAGAGCCCATCAGAATTAGTACATAAGGCCGATCCCTTCTGGTAGAATTACCCAAAGAACACCTCCGCCTCTTTATAGAAGTCCATATCCAGGGTCTTTGTCTTCCCGATATAATCCCCCCTCTTGTCGAGCTCTGCGATCTCCTTCACATCTACAGCAGTTATACTGCCACCTTTGATTGCCACCATCTTTCCAAACTCATTATTGGCCACCAGATCTACTGCCTTTATACCAAGTCTCGTGGCGAGGATCCTGTCTGTCGGGGTGGGTGCACCTCCTCTCTGAATATGTCCGAGTATGACATACCTGGTCTCATAACCAGTCCTCTTCTCAATCTCCTTTGAGAGGGCAACGGATATACCGCCCAGTATGGGGTGATCAAAGGCCGTATCCATCTTGTCAGTAGTACCTTTTATAGTACCGTCCTTCGAGACAGCCCCCTCAGCCACTACTACGATGGAGAAGGTCTTCCCCCTCCTCTGATGTCTCTTCTTCAGAATGGAGCAGACCTCTTCTATATCAAATGGCTTTTCTGGCACAAGTATTATATCGGCACCGCCTGCCATACCAGAATAGGCAGCAATCCAGCCTGCGTGTCTCCCCATAACCTCTATAACCATAACCCTATCGTGAGACTCTGCAGTGGTGTGGAGATTGTCAATCGCTTCTGTAGCAATCCTCACCGCCGTGTCGAATCCTATTGTATAGTCCGTACCAACCACATCATTATCTATCGTCTTTGGTATACAGACTATCGGGAAGTCATATTTGATATACAGATTGGCAGCAACTCCCAGCGTATCATTCCCGCCTATCGCAATAAGGGCATCCAGCCCGAACTTCTTTAAGTTATCCTTGATTTTCAAATATCCGTCCTCTATCTTTGCGGGGTTTGTGCGGGAGGTCCCGAGTATTGTACCGCCCTTGGGCAGTATTCCTGAGACAGCAAGCTTGGTGAGGGGCTCGACCAGACCCTCAATAGGCCCACTCCATCCCTTCTTGAATCCAACTACATCAAAGCCATAAGTATCGATTGCCCTTCTTACCACAGCCCTTATCGCTGCATTCAGACCCGGGCAATCACCGCCGCCTGTAAGTACACCTATCTTTTTCATACACACACTCCTTTGAAAAAGGACGCAACTAAATACATTAACGGATATGTTTTTGTCAACAGAATTTCTATCTTATTTCAATGCGAATGAGCGAGAGCCCGATCAGGAGTATGTCACCATTATTGAGTTTTTCAGTCCCTCTGATCCTTATATATGTACCATTAGAACTGCCAAGGTCCTTCAGATAGAACCTGCTCTCTCTCATCTCTATCTGAGCGTGTTTTGAGGACATAAATCCGTCATATGGATAGACAATATCCCCTACCTCCCTGCCAAATACTACAGGATTATTGACGAGTAGCCTCGTCTCTCCGATCCGGGCCCCTTCCAAAATCTGAACAACGCGCCCCCATATGTTCAAGACCGTGGAGCCAATCTGAAGGGAATCATCCCCTTCCATCCTCTGGAAGTTGACCTCCTCTATCTCCCTTACTGTGTCGAATCGCAGGAGTTGCTTCCCTATTCTGAAATAGTCCTGGGACCTCAACTCTACCTCGCCTGTCACCTTCTTATAGATTCCGTTTAGGGAGTTCTCATCGACTACATACAATTCATCATTTTCGAGTTTGAACCTGCCGTGAGTTGGAGATACATACTTATCCTCAGGGAGGAGTATTAGCCCCTTTGAACGTCCGAAGAGGGTCTCTCGGGTTGAAAGGGTGTATATGGGTCCACCAGTTCCATCGGCCTTTATTACCTGTGCCCTGAATATGGGTTTTGGCTTTTCTACAGGCATCACAGCCTGCATAAATACCGTTCTCCCCTTTGCCTGAGAGTCCATCTGCTCTGTGGATAGTTGATAGCCACAGAAGCCACAGAATCTGAATCCTGGCGGGACTATATTATTGCACTGTGGACACCTCCTCTCCTGCACAGGTGGGACCGAACCCGTGACCGGCGGCGGGTTGTATGCCGCTGGTGAGACATTCTGCGGGATGGGAGGGGGAACGGGCTCAACCTTTTGAGGTATAGTTGGCGCCTGAGATACCTTTGATGGTGAATCGGGGATGTTGGGTATTACCTGATCCCAGGGCATAACCTGAACGCCTGGTATGGATGGAGAGGATTGTGAAACAGGTGGTTTGGAAACTACATTGGTGAGAGGAATCGGTTCGTTTGCCGGTGTGGGTGGAACCGTCGGTTCTGTTCCTAATTTAGCCCCACAATAAAGGCAATACACATAATCATCTGCATTCTCCTGTTTGCAATTTGGACAAATAATCATATTCCTCTCCTTGTGAAAAAACCCGAGCAGCATTATTTTACTTTTTGATTCTATTGTCAAGCCAAAAATTAAGTTCCTATTTTGCCGTTAGAAATGTATAATACCTCCTCTTAAAATTTTTGATTTGAGAATAATATTACTCTTATCCTGTTGAGTGAATCCAAAAGGAGGCACTTGTATTATTAACAAAAAAATCAGTTAAAACTCAAATTAAAATTTAAGACTAAGGAGACCAGTCAAGGTTTTTCAGAGGGGGAGATATACTGTGTATGGATAGAGAATGGGGAGTTTGCCAGGAGAGCCGGAGGGTGTGAATAGACACTAATTGGAAGTAGATTTGCTGGTTGAATATTCGTCAGTTTTCAGGGCAGAGTGGAGGTCTACCACATACACTACATTGATTTAATAGAGTTTTTGAGCATAAATAGCATATAGTCCGTAAATATGGGGGCGTACTTCTCTGAGAGTGCCTGAGCCGCCTTCTCATCACTGTTTATGAGGGTCTGATTTACCTTTGTGTCTATCCTGGACAATGCCTTTTCAAAATACATCTTCGCCTCCTTTTGATTCCCCATCCCGTCGTTTGCAAGGGCTATACAGTAGTATTTGAGGGATGAGGAGAGGATGTTCTCCTGACACAGATAGGCAGCCTCTTTATACTCTCCGAGTTTTGCCTTCATTATACCCTGAAGTACCTGTGCGAGAAGATATCTAATCTTCAGGTTCGCATTCAGATAGAGATTTGAAGACTCAGAGAATCTGCTCAGGGCATCACTTATCTTATTATCGAAGAAGTAGATAATCCCCTCTGTAAAGAGCACATCGGAGAGGTCTATCATCCTGTTATTCTTCCTGTAATACTCCTCTGCCTCTTTGATGACCTTTATTGCCTCATCATACCGATTCATAGAGGCTATCACAACTCCCTTGTTTACAACGGCCTCCATTGCCCTCTCTATGTCGTAAGCAGATCTGTATAAGTTTATGGCGCCTTCATAGTCATTGAGGGCTGATTCATAATCCCCTTTCATATATTTGATTGCCGCCCTGTTAGAGTATATCCTCCCGAGGCTTTTGATATCAATCTTCTTCTGTGACCTGTACCAGTCCTCGTAGGTATTTAGCAGGTCCATAGCGTAGTTGTATCTGCTATTGAGAAGCTGATTTGCTATGCTGTCCATCATACATCTTTCATAAGAAGCACTATCGTTATTCTGACACACAGACTCAGCTATAACAATCGGGGCTATCAAAAGCCCAACTAACAACAAAAATAATCTCTTCATATCTACCTCCTTTGCCAATCATTCCAAAAAAATGAGCTCGATGCTCACCGGGGTGGGTACATATATATAAGGTTCTGCAAGATGGAGTATAGCCCTTATAGAGTTATCCATCTCAACAAGACCCGTTGATTTCAATATCCTGTGGCTCTCCACATACCCCTGCTTCTGAAGCACCACCTCTACAATGGCTGTCCTCTTTTTCTTCTCGAGAAGCCTCCTCTGGTATACGACGGGGACAAACCTGTTTGCCTTCTCCTGTATGAAAAGCCTTGCCAGTTCGTAGTCCTGCTTGAGGTTCTGCTCCGAGAAGGTGGGCAATACATCTGATTTGTGGAAATCCCTTGACTTCTGTATATCGGGGGAGGATTTCGAGACCTCACTCAAAGGAGACTTATCCTGAAACGAGAGATGGGCAAGTAATCTACCATCTGTAGGTTTTTTGATATCGGGTTTTGGGTCATCCCTGTATATTATTCTGGAGACTACGCTGGGGCTACTCCCCTGATTATCACCCTTCTGCCTTGCAATTTTGGTCTTGCTGGTAATGAACCCCTCGAAGATGTTGCTCTTTGTATTTATGTCGTCTGTTGCAATCTCTTTTATAGCCACAGATTTTTCCACTCTCTCATCTGGATCCTTCAAATTGCTGTCCCTGACCGTCACAAAAGTAGGCCTTTGAGTATTGTTTTCAATTATGGAATTCTTTGCGGGATTCTCAATCTTTATCAGCTCCACATCTATGACCTTATCCCTCACCTCATTTCTCTTGATTATATCGTCTATAAGAAGAAAGGATAAGAGATAAAAGATCCCCATATGAACCAGAATGGAGGCGAGAAAGAACGGTGATTTACTCAAGAAGTAGAGTCTCATACTATTTAGATTATAACCTTTGTAGAAGGATTCTACAAGCATCTTCTTTTGGATACACAACTTTACATATTGTAATTTTGGAAAATCGTGATAATATTTAAACTCTATGGAATGGAGACCCTATGTCTGAAGAGATGAGAGAGAGTACCATTGAAACTCCTTTTAATGAGCAGGAAGAGGCACTGGATCTGCGAGAACTCTGGATTGTGATCCTGAAGAGGAGATGGGCAATAACCGTCTTCTTTCTGCTTGTTATGACTATAGTGGTGATTTATACCTTAAAGCAACCGAAGGTGTATCAGGCAACGGCCTCCATTATCATAGAGCCAATGGCTCCCGAGGTCCTCTCAGGGGTGAGGGAGGTGGTGGACCTCGGCACAGGGGGATACTGGACTAATAAGGAGTTCTATGAGACTCAGTACAATATTATAAAGTCGAGGGCGATTGCAAAGAGGGTCGTTGACAAACTCGGTCTGGACAAGGACGCCCACTTCCTCGGTCTGGATACAATCAAGGACCCGCAGGAGCGAGAGAGGATGGCAAAGAAGGTTGACCCTGTTAAGAGGCTCATCTCCAAGATCACGGTCGAACCTGTGAAGAACTCCCGAATGGTATATATAAAGGTGGAGGATACAAACCCCGAATTCGCCGCCCTCCTTGCAAACACCATCGCATCTGCATATATGGAGGCAAATCTGGATACAAAACTGGATGCCACCAGAAGTGCCGGTGACTGGTTGAGCGACCAGTTGCAGGAACTGAAACAGAAACTCGAAAAATCTGAGATGGCCCTCCACAACTTCAAGAAGGAGCATAATATACTCTCTGTCTCACTCGAAGACAATCAGAATATGCTCTCCCAGAGGCTCAGGAGTCTCTCAGAGGCGCTCAATAAGATGGAGGTACAGAAGATAGAATTGAAGTCTATGAGAGACATCGTTATGAAGGTAAAAGAGGATCCATCCCGAATAGACTCCCTGGATCTCGTAAACCAGAACTCCCTGATTCAGAAGTTGAAAGAGGAGTATATCAAGGCAAGGACTACCTTTTTAGATATATCAGAAAAGTATGGTGAGAAGCATCAGAAGTATCAGGTGGCAAAGAAGCAGCTTGAACTGGTTGAGCAGAACATCAGGGATGAGATGAAGAAGATAATTGACTCCTTTGAAAATAAATATGAGGCAACTGTAAAGACAATAAATGAACTCAGGAAGGCGATTGAGGAGACAAAACAACAGGCGATGGATCTGAACAGGCTGGAGGCCGATTATATAAAACTTAAGAGGGATGCAGAGAACAACCTGAATCTGTATCAGATAGTCCTCAAGAGGCAGAAGGAGACCGACCTGACAGGGTTGCTCAAGGCAAACAATGTGAGGAAACTGGACAGTGCCCTTGTCCCCACGACACCCATTAAACCCAAAATAAACATAAATCTTTTGATAGGTGTTTTGATCGGGATGTTTGGTGGTATTGCCCTTGCCTTCTTCCTGGAGAGGATTGACAATACAATAAAGACTCAGGAGGATATTGAGAGGTATATCAAACTCCCATTTCTGGGGTTGATACCCCTTATTAAGGAGGACGATGTAAGGACCCTGGAGCAGAAGAATATACCAAAGGATCTGTTTATCCTCGAGTTCCCCAAGTCCTCTGTGGCTGAGAGCTGCAGGGCGATAAGGACAAATCTGATGTTTCTGAGCGCTGAGAAGAGGATTAAGGCGATAGTCATCACCAGTGCAGGTCCGCAGGATGGGAAGACGATTACGGCGGTCTCTTTAGCAATCTCGATGGCTCAGACAGGGAAGAAGACCTTAATCGTGGACACGGATATGAGGAAGCCGAGGATACACAAGGCATTCAATATCGAAAACTCAAACGGGATATCAAACTACCTCATAAGCGATGTCTCTCTATCAGAGGTTATTGTTCAGACCAGTATACCGAACCTGACGGTCTGTCCCTGTGGACCTATACCACCCAATCCCGCAGAGTTGATGTATACTCAGAGATTCAGGGAGTTCGTGAGGGATGCAAGGGATATGTTTGATATAGTCATCTTCGATTCACCACCTGTGGCGGCGGTCACCGACGGCGTGGTCATATCCAAGATTGTGGATGGCGTAATAATTGTGGCAAAGGCAAAGAAGACTACGAGGAATGCCCTTTTGCAGGTAAAGAAGCAACTTAAAGATGTAAATGCCCGCATACTCGGTATGATACTCAACGAGATAGACCTGGAGAGCAAGGAGTATAATTACTACTATTACTCCTATTATTACAGGCACTATGGATATTACTACGGTGCCGACAGGTACGAAAAGGAGAAGAAAAAGAAGATAATTGGTATATGACTCTTTGCTATAAACTCTTAAATCTTTACTTACGAAAATTTTATTCCATCACCTAAAGGAGGATATAAGTGGCAAGGTCTAAGAGTAAACACAGAAGGATGAAGATGAAGAGGAGAATAAAGTGGAAGAAGAAACTGAAACGACTCAAGAAGGCTGAGAAGGCACATAAACAATAGAAACAATCTCCATATACAACCTATACATTCTGCGTCTATATCTCGGGAGATCATTTACACAGATATTCTCACATAGATGGTCTTTTGTCCCTTGCGATAGGTGGAGGTACAGGTTGATTTTTTGAGATTTTATATTCAGGTATTTCATAAGAAGGAGTCGAGTTTTGAGCATAATAAAAAGAGATATCACCTCTTTAAGCTTTGAGGAGTTTGAGTCCCTTCCGATGGAGGAGAAGCTCACCATACTCCCCCTCCTGCCTCCGAAGAAGAGGTTCGATTATATGACTGACTCCCGTGATGGTGGCGAGATCGTGAGGAGTTCTCCTGTGGTTGACCTTATGGTAACCATCAAGGAGATAGGGATAGAGGGCGCGGGGGCACTTCTCTCCCTCTGTACGGGTGAACAGATTCAATACTTTTTAGATATGGACACCTGGGAGGGGTACACCTTCTCCAAAGACAGGATGCATCGGTACCTTATGGTGTTGAGAGATTGGAGTTATGAAACCCTTCTTGAGAAATATACACAGCTCGACTATGAACAGCAGTTGTTATATCTGCATAGCGATTTCAGAGTCTACCTTGCGAAGGAGGATTTCAATCCCGATGAGGGGGCCCCAGAGAATACATTTACAATCGACGGCGTGTATTACATTGAACCTCTCTGTGACGAAGAGAAATTCGCCCTTGTAAAGGATTTGCTCACAGGTATATTCTCAGAGGATCACAACCTCTATCTGAGGCTTGTGGAGGGTATGCGGCACGAACTCTACTCCAATCTCGAAGAGGATATGTACCGCTTCAAGTCCTCCCGTATAACTGAACTTGGCTTCTACGAATATGAGGAGGCAATAGGTGTATATTCTCAACCTACCAATATCAAACGGAGCTTGATACCTCAGAGAATAGACCCGATTACATACTCCCGTCTACCTGTGAAGTACATAAATGATATAGATCCTGTGAGAACTGGCTTTATGGATATGGAGGAGAGGCTGGCGCTGGAGATACTCTTTGAACTTCAGGTACTGATAAACAGGCTGATTGTGGCGGACAGGCTTGATATGTTTGAAATCGAATCGGTTGAGGAGGCATCTTCAAAGGTAAAGTCCTTATTGAGGCTCGGACTCGATGTTATGAGATCTGAACTCGGGGTAGAGCCTCTTGATGCCATAAAGGAATACTATGTCATTGATATATTCCGCTATGGATATACCAGAATAAAGAGGATCAGAGATGAGGCGAGACGGATCAGGTCCATTCATAAATACCTCCAGTATGTTGAACTACCTCAGTACTTCGAATCCCTCATCAACATAGCCAGCACAAACTTTGGGGAGATGAACTTAAAGGAGATATTTATTGAGGCAGAGAGCGAATATCCTCAGAATATAGACGAGGTAAACAAATGCTTAGATCTATTATATGAGATAGAAGCCTCCCTTGATATACTGATAAAATCCTTGAATGTGAGTATAGCAGATCTGGAGGGGATAGACTACAGCCACACAAATATACCCTCCGATTCAAAACCGAATATATTTAACCTCCTCTTGACCCCTGTTGCCAACCTATTACTGAGAAGGGGATCTGTATTCAGGCCTTTGAGCACTGAGGATGTAAAGAGCCTCTATCACCTCTCATTTGTAAGAGATGGGGAGAATGTAGCCCTTTCAGAGGAGTTCCTCAAGGCACTCGAGGAGAATATCTTCAGCAAAATAAAGGAGAATAATCCGCACTACCAGCATGCCAGAAGGTTATTCGGAAGGATCCTTGATGAATATATCGCCGAGCTGGGCAGTGTAGCTGATGTTGATAATCTGAACCCCGAATATATCTCCGTTCTGACTATACTCAAATAAACCAATCACTCAAGGGGGACATACTGACCATTCTTGATGGTCATTACAGGCTGTGCTCTTGGGCTTGAATTCCCCTTTATCATTGTATGTCTGCCATTTACACCATCAAAGATTGGTTCACTGGAGATCCCGCGGGCGATCTGATCGGAGGTAATACCGTATTTTTCAATTATGTAGGCGAGGTAGTGCATTATGTCATACCCTTCACCGACAAAGAGGTCAATCTGACTCTTTGTGACATTGAGTTTCACGACCCCGCTCCCCGTCTTATCAATAGATAGATCTGGGGCCAGAAATACGAGTTTGTCTGTATATTTCTGCATCTCCTGTACTACCTCGGTACCTGAGACCCCAGATACAATGATATGCTTTTTGACCCCTAACTGGGAAAGGGACTTGGTTATCAGGAGCATCTCGTCAAAATCCCCGATGATGTAAATCACATCCGGTTCGTGTCGCTTTATAGCCTCCGCATCTGCCTTGAAATTGTTCCTCTTGGGAGGGTAAAAATCGAAGCTCGCTATCTCTCCCCCTCTCTCCTGAAAGTTCTTCTTAAAAACCTGAGCCAGATTGATCGCAACAGGGATATTCGAATAGAGGATTGAGGCAGATTTTGCCCTGAGCTTCTCCCTCGCTACTATTGCGAGGTCTATTGCCTCCAGAGTACCGCTGGAGTATGCCTGAAAGAGGTATTCCCCTGCCTCGTTACCGACGGAGGTGATTGTACGGGAGGAGATGAATACGCATCTGTTCTCCTCAGCCTTCTTCCCTCCCAGTGAGAGGGCGGGTGGTGAGACAAAGGCAAGTATGGCATTCACCTTATCGAACTCCGTCAGTTTGGTTACAGACTCGAGAGCAGGCTCTCCGGAGGACCTGTCATCCTCAAGAAAGAGGGAGATCTTTTTACCCTTGATACCACCGTTCTTATTGATCTCCTCGATCGCCAGTTTGGTCCCCTCCAGTGCCCGCTTCCCGTAGGCTGAGAAGTTCCCTGTGAGAGAGCCGATAAATCCTATCTTTATCTCTTTTGGTTCACTCTTGCAGGAGATTATGCAAAGACAAATCGATGTCAGTACAATCAGGCCAGGCAGAATCCTCTTCATATGAATTACCTCCTTCATCATCCTAATATCAAAAAAACCATCCTTATTCAAGGGTATTGGTGATCGACAGAAGGGGCAGGTACTCCCTTATCTTTGCAAGGAGTCTATCTATCCCTTCACCTGTTAGGGCGGAGATGAAGATCCCATCAGAGCGCCTGCTCGGGGGCAGGGCACCATCAAGCCTGTCTACCTTATTGAACACCAGTATTCGAGGAATATGGTCCACCCCCAGTTCCACGAGTATCTCCTCTACCGCCTCGATATGTTGATTGATAGAGACATCTGATGCGTCCACAAGGTGCAAAATTAGAGATGCCTCTTTTATCTCCTCGAATGTAGACATAAATGCCTTCTTTAGCTCCTCTGGGAGGTTCTTTATGAAACCCACCGTATCCGTGAACAGTACGGGCTGTCCATCGGGATAGACATACTTTCTTATGGTGGTATCGAGTGTTGCAAACAATCTATCCTCCACATAGACATTGCTCTTTGTGATCCTGTTTAAGAGAGTAGACTTCCCTGCATTGGTATATCCCACGATCGCTACAACTGGAATTCCTGAGATCCTCCTCTTCTCCCTAATAAACTCCCTCCTCCTCTTTATCTCCATTATCTTCTCATTAGTCTTCGCTATCCTTTCTTTTATCTGTCTTTTCATCATCTCCAGTTTTGTCTCTCCAGGCCCTTTCGTCCTGTAACCTCCCACGAGTCTCGAGAGCCCCGCATCCTTTTCTGAGAGCCTCGGGAGTTCATATCTTAATCTGGCAAGTTCTACCTGCAATTTACCCTCATTGGAGACTGCCCGTTTTGCAAAGATGCTCAGTATTATCTGATTTCTGTCCAGTACCTGCGAGCCTATCTCATCCTCTATATTTCTCTTTTGCACAGGCGTGAGGGTGTTGAAGAAGACCAGCATATCGGCGCTGTAGATCTCTTTTATGTATCTCAACTCGGAGAGTTTTCCTCTGCCTATGAGGTACGAAGGGTCGGGCTCCCTCTTCTGCCACAGTGATCTGATCACATCAATATTCAGGGTCCTCAGAAGGGATGTGAGCTCGTCGAGATAGTATCTGATATCACCCTCTGACTCTATCCCGCAACCCACTATAATAGCCCTGCTATTACTGGACTGTCCGCTGATGTTCCTGCTGAACCTGTCTGCCTCCTCCTCATAACCCTCGATTATTTCATAGAATCCCCTGTCTGATTCAGAATTGAGAAGGGGTATGTAGTTGAACCTCTCCTCGGAGCCAGGGGGTAGACGCATTATTGCTGTCTTCTTCGCCACACCACCCAGATTGTGTATTACAACTAGGCAGTCGAGCCTGAACTTTCTCAGGAGCAACATGTCCCTATCTGTGATGGTGCTGCAGAATGAGGTCTTGATAATCCTGTATCTGCTATAATACCTGTTCTCGACTCCCGAGATGTCTATTTCAGAGATATCCGTACCATCGCGCCTCCCTGCAATGACATCAATGACCTCACCATCTCGATCAAGCAGCAGGTTTATCTCCCTGTTGAGTTCTATCGAGAGCTCCCTCAGTTCATTAAAGAGCTGGGAATTGATAAACTCATCCTTTGAGAGTTTTCGCCTGAAGAGGTGTTCCAGCCTCTTCCTCTGGGAAGGCTTAAGAGTTGATATATTTTTTACAGATATCCTTGCGATTGCGTATTCCTCAGAACTTCATAGTAGCCCTGCCCAGAATGTTGTACGAACCACCATCGAGTGGTCTCTGGACACTGGTACTCTCCTCTCGCATTATCAACACCTTGTACCCCACCTCCATCCCGAATGCTACATCCATAGGAAAGCCCCTGAAAAGATACTCAAGCCGCAATGAGAGTTCCGGGCCGTGCCCGTAGGCTACCTCCTCAGAACCGTAGTAGTAGACATCATCCCAATATACATCCCTCTCCATCCAGTATGCGTTGTATGCAACTTTTATGGATGGGTCGAAACCACCATTCAGATGTACACCTTTCAAGATATGATAGGCGAGCCCCATACCTGCACCATACAGATTAAAGGACTCCTTCTGGTTGGTGTAGAGATATCCATAGACCCCGCTACCCCAGAGATTAAAGACCAGTTCGAACTGCTCGAATAAAAATGAAAACTCGAAGAACGCGGCGATATCCCCCTGCAGGCTATTGTAAAGTAGATCCTTTGAGTCCTTTGAGGAATCCCTTATCTGCCCCGTCAACCCGTGTCCCCCTACACCAAAACCTATAGCAAAGACCCTCGGAGGGGGCATAAGTGGTTTCATTGGTATTCTACCCGGAGGTGGCGGCGGAGTCTGGGGTGAATAGTATATCTCCTTTGTGAATGCCGGAGGTGGCAGATCTATCCAGGGCTTGACCACAAATGCAGTATTGAGGAGAGTCTTCACGGCCTTTGCCTCAGGCCGATTTGGACCAATAGAATTCAGAACCTTGTGAGCATACTCCCTGTAACCAGCAAATTTGTATACAAATGCATATAGCACTCTCAACGGTGTGCTATCGGGTTTATTCGTAATCAGTCTACCCAGTCCATCTACCCTCTGCACGAATAATTTATAGTCTTTTACATAGTTCTTGAGTTCCTCCATCTCTCTTTCTACATCCACCAGAAGGGAAAGACCCTCAGTGATATCCATCGACGCCGCCTCAAAGTTTCCTATCATAAATAGGGCAAAACCATTCATTATCAATGCCCTCGGATAGTTGGGCATCATCTTCCTTGCCTCTGAGAGTATCTCAACTGCCCTATCGAGCCTTCCCGCCGATAGTTCAGAGAGCCCGTTTGATATAATGCCGTCTATATTTGGGGGTGGCATATTCATAGGCGGTGGTGATGCTGGTGGACCCGGGGGAATAGCCTCCTGTGCAAATGAACCAAACGAAACAACCGACAGAATACATACTAAAATTGAAATTCTCATAATAACACCTCGCATTGGGGGAATACTAACAGAATTGTAATCAAATTTCAAGTCCTACATAACAAATTGAGTAAAGATTTAGTTATTAGTGGTGATTTCGAAAGGCTCACAATAGGAAGTGGAAAAGTGGTAAGTAGAAACACTGATAAGTGGGAAATGGATAAACTTTCATGGGCTTTCGCCCACCCCCACAATATGAAAACTTCTTTCTAAAAAATTGAAATTCCGCAAATATTACGCTATGTTATCATTACATCGGGAGCAAGGTCGGTTCTCACTTTGAGGCAATTATCCTCGTTTAATAAACTGATCCTGACACTGAGGCACGAACCCCCGCATGTCTCGTCTCATGTCTGGAGATTGAACGAATAATAAGATGTCCTGCATCAATATCTTTGATGCAAGTAGAAACTCAGGGTCATCCCGATTTGAAATTTAATATAGAAAGGAGGTGATAAAGGAATGATAGAGCCGATAGTAAAGAGTGTGGGTGGAATCGATGTCCACAAGGGCGTTGTGGTAGTTACGGTGTTAAAGGAGGATGATGAAGGTGGTATAGGTAAGGAGACGAAGGAGTACAGGACATACTGGAAGGAGATCAGGGAGATGGCTGGATGGTTGAAGAAGGAGGATGTGGAGTTGGTGGTAATGGAGGAGACCTGTCAAGATTTTTGTGTCTGAAATCTAAAATTGAACATCTGCATTATTTCATACCTCGATGATTTTATCGCTGGTATCCCTTTACTCCATTTGTTATTCTTTAGCTTCTTCGTTATTACATATATACTCACCATCGCTGTATCTATGCTCTCTAGTCCTCCTTATCGTCTCAAGTATGGAGTTCACACTCTCTACCGTGTTCGTATTGTTTAAATACCTCCTTATCTCCATCGGATATTTTATGTATGCAAAATAATGTTTCTTCTTCTCCTTTAGCATCTT
>Ga0272449_1001781_pt1 | contig 21321 bp, 18 predicted proteins | sample YNPCB0241_FD_198679 | JGI IMG/M metagenome (GOLD analysis project Ga0272449, IMG submission 198679) | Hot spring sediment microbial communities from Yellowstone National Park, WY, United States - YNP-CB-024-1 | ecosystem: Environmental > Aquatic > Thermal springs > Hot (42-90C) > Sediment... | reverse complement strand
GGATTGCATTTCTTATTGCCTCGTTGACAAAGACCTTTGCAGTCATGACTGCATGGGGCACATCCAGACCAAGTGCCAGGCATGCGCAAATCGCAGACGAATAGACACATCCAGTTCCATGCACTGCCCGCCCACTTTGCCTTTCTGTCGAGATTTCAAACACATGACGCTTGCTCACAAGGATGTCACATGCCTCTGTCCCTTCCAGATGTCCACCTTTTACAAGGACGAAGCGGGGTCCAAGTTTTAGAAGTGCCCTTCCTGCCTCGATTGCCTTTGCCCTTGACGAAATTTTGATTCGAGAGATGAAGGATGCCTCTTCTGCATTCGGCGTCAGAACTGTTGCCAGTGGAAAAATATCCCTGACTAGGCTCTCGATAGCATTGTTGTTCAAAAGTTTCTTGCCATTTTTCGCACGAAGCACAGGGTCAACAACTATCCTCGAAATGCCCTTCGAGCGCAATGTCCTTGCAACCACCTCTACGCCGTCTTTGTCCCATAGCATCCCTATCTTCACCGCACATGGGGAAAGGTCGTCCAAAACTTTCTCAAGTTGCACCTCGATAGTTCTTGGCCTGACCTTAGACACATGGTGCACGCCCAAACTGTCCTGTGCGGTAATGCAGGTCACGACGCTTGCCCCAAGAACGCCGAAACAAGAAAAAACCTCGAGGTCTTTTTGGATCCCTGCCCCGCCACTACTGTCAGAACCCGCAATTGTAAGCGCAAATGGCATGGTTCTACATAGACTTAGCAGTGTTCTTTATCTTGGCTTGCATATCTTGACTAGGGTATAGCTATCTGGCTTTTTTGGCTGCGAGAAAGGTTGACCAAGGTAATCGCTTACAAGCGGCCATGCAGCAATATCGCATCTCATGAAAGAAGGACAATCCTGGTCGTTACCACAGAATGTGGTGCAATAAGATTTTGAGCCATCAAAGTAACACTTACGGTAAGTGCATTCACCTGGGTTCAAGGTATCGCATGGGTCACCGAGCCCTTTATAACCTTTGACCGCTGTAAAACAACCAAGCACGCTTTCATAAAATCTTAGTGAATCGCCTTCTTTCAGTTGAGAGGCTGTATCTGAAGAAGCATCTGCATATCTGATTATGTCACAGATGCGTCCCTGAGGACACTGGGAGTCTGTCCTACATAGATTCATACATTTTCTTGCACCTCCACTAAGGTCACAATGCCCTGAAAGGCATAAAGATGGGTTGAAGGTTTGCCCTCCGTCTTTCGTGCAGGTTTCCCCGAGTGGAAGACCACCTGGATAAGTGGAATCTGGCGCACAAGCACCATAGACATCGGTTGGATTGCCCGTTGCAACATAGCAGGTTCCAAGACTGCACACAGAAGCGTCAGCGCAAAAGTGTGCGCAAATGCCACGCTCGCACATGTTGCTTTGACAGGTGTCTTTGTCAGTGCATGGTGCGCCAAGCGAAGCGCCATAGGGGTGGAGGGCTGACTGGCAAAAGCCAACCGCACTAGCACCATCAAGCTTGGAACATATTTGATTCGGGGCACAGCCTGTCGAGCCAACGCATGTAGAAGCGCAATGTTTCTGCCCGTCAATCTCCCAAAAAGCGCACACTTGCCCTGGGCAATCGGAATGATACGAGCATGTTTTTGGAAGACAGATGTTTGGACCAGGCATACACACGCCATCGTGGCATTCGTCTGGAAAGGTGCAAGGATCTTGATCATTGCACTTAAAGCCGTCTGCGTTCGACCATGCAGTCTTCGAGGTCTCGGGCAAACAATAGAGGCACGGATTGGCAATATTTAGATCAAGCCTTTTGTAACATCTACCCTCAATAAGGCAGGCGTCTTCCTCGACCTCGAACAGGCACTGCCCGTCTTTGCAAAAGTCTTTTGTGCACTCCACCCCGTCATTGCAAGGGACTGGCATGCCTATGCATTCTCCATTTTTGCACTGGTCATTGTAGGTACAGGGGTCACTGTCATCACATGGCTGCCCATCGAACGAGCAAACAAATGCGGTTTCGGCCATATCAGCGTCTGTTTCCATGTCATTTTGAATCTCTTCCCGCTCGCCTTTGTCCGCTTCTATTTCGCTGTTCTCGACTCCCTCTTCCCCCCCTGTCGCTACATCCAAAGGCTCAGCCCAATCATGCGTCGTGTCTTCTTGACCCTCGTCACCTGGTAAATCTTGACCTATGATCACCACCTCTGCTCGAGGATCTGGCTTATCGCCCACCAGAGAAGGGGCTTTAGAAGTGCCATTGCATCCCAAACTAACCATCAAGACAAGCATGCTCAAGACAATCTCTATTCTCATCATGCAACCTCTTGCGCTGAGATACAAAGTTCTTCCTTCCCTTTGAAGGGTGTCTGGATCATGTGCTCCCAATCTAACCCGAAGACCTTTCTTTTGCCAAAGCCACGCATCGAATCCATTGTAACATCTGCAATCCAGTCTTGCAACGCAAAGGCTTGAAAAACCCAAACTCATAACAAAGCCTTTGCCCTCATACCACTGTGCCCACATCGTTTTCGGGGAAGTTCGGCTCGATAAATATTGTTACAATGATATTGTAAAGGTTGTGGACAGTCATAGCGACAAGAGGAAAGACGAGTGAGGGCTTTTTTTCCGATTTCTCCACAAAGTAGGCGATGTTTTTCAATATCGAGAAAGAATAAGTCGTAGAGCACACAATATGTAATAAAGTGCAATAGCGCCATCTGAAATGAGCGAGCTCAGGGGGATGTTTTGGAAAGTAAAAATGCAGATATACATAGTTTTCGATTGAGGCAAAAAGAAGGGCACTGATGATAGAAAATACAACCACGAGGAAAGACTTCCTGGGGATATTAGGTAGAAAGATGACCGCAACATAGACCCCTAAAGGCTTCAATGCCTCTTCCACAGGACCAGCAGCCAGAAACCCATAGAAATAGCCAAGATTTTGCTCGAGCAGGAAAGCCCAGAAGACCGCTGGCAAGACCCCCGCAAGCGAAAGCGCCAAGCCTAACAAGACTGAAATTAGAGGGCTGGAAGTAATCTTGTAATCCATGTTACGACAACAACTAGCGAAGAAAGAAGTCCAAAAAGGCTTAGCATCTTTGACGTAGGGCGTGGCATATCTGCTATGATGGAGAGGGAGGCATAGCAGAAGACAAGAAACGAAGCGGTGAGGACGAATGGACTCAAGGGATTTTGTAGCATGGCCTCGTGAAACTCGAACCTCATGGTGTGCAATATCCCCATCGTCATGCCACAGGAAGGGCAGGGATGGTGGAACAGGTTATAGAAAGGGCAAATCGTGTAGTGCGAGTTTTGGAGATCATGAAAGATGGTGCTTCTTGCGATGGCAAAGCCAAGCAAATGAAGTATTCCAAGTGTGAAGGCGAGCCTTTTTGCTTTGTTTTTTTTGCCCACGGCGCCTGTCCTTGCTTCCTAAAGTCCCTTCAAATTCGCAAGAAGAACGTCTTCGGCTCTGGCGTGCTCGTCGAAATGCCTGTTCCCATCCTCTATGAGCACATAGTACCAGTAAAGTCCGAAGAGCCCACATGTTACGAGCGTAAGGACAAGATAAAGCCAGAAGTTGCGGTCAGGCGTCCTTGGTTCGTAAACCACAAGGGGCTTCTGGAGCTTGCCAAACGCCTGGTTCAAGGCGTCGAAAAACGCCTTTTCTTGTTTCTCGTGCAGCCTTAAATCTTTGTGGAGGAAATAGTAGACATAAAGACCAGCAAAAGGGACAAAGAGTGTCAAGACAGTCCACAACACTGCTTCCTTCTTCTCGATGCGATCCCTTATAGCGATCTCGATGCGGACTACCTCGTCTTTGACTGGGAAACCCTTTGCATCCGCCCCTTCCTTCAAAATATTCCTTGTGTCTTCGAACAGTTTGTAAGAGCGGTCGAGGTGTTGTTCGTTTCGACGAATCAGGCAGTAGAGGACATAGATGCTATAAAGCCCGCATGTGATTATCCCAAGAAATAGGGCGAGCCAGAAGTTGAGCCTCTTGTCCTTCTCTTCCCTCGATGCAACATTTGCCTCGATCATCAAGAGATACTGGTTCATAAATTTGCTCCAGGAAAGACCGTGTTATAATAGCACGACTCGCAAAAAAATGTTTTTCTAGGGACTTTGTGTCGTCCAAGCAAGCAAAGGAAGCACCAGGTAGTTCCAAGACCGACATGCCCCAAAAAACTTCTATCGTCAACCTTTGGGTCTCAATAGAATGTCCAGCCGAGGATAAGGCGACCAAGAAAGCCTAAAGCATCAGGTTTCGTTCTATTTCCTTCAAATCTTTGATTCGAGGTGAAGGCGTAAATGCCAGCAGTATTCAGTTTCAGAAAGATGTGCTTGGTAGCGACTATTGCGAATGTGGGTCCAAAAATCGTCTTGGCACCACCTTCAAACTCCTCGCTTTCGAAAAATCCCTCGATGTCTTCGAACCCGGTTTCCCATCCAATGCGGAGCCAATCCTTGAATGCATAAGAAAATGCGAGGGTTGTCACCACATCCGCCTCGTCCCTACCTGCATTCCCAACTGGTATCTCCACAAGACTGCCCAGAGCGATGTCGAACTTCTTGTGTGACCAACCCAGTGTCAGTCTCACCCTTGGCACATGGTCACCCCTGTAATCGTAAATATAGCCACCCCCAAGGTCAAGGTTTATGTGATGCTTGTTCTGATTCAACAGCCTTCCGATGACTTCGAACGACCCTGCATATCCCTTTGTCTCGGTTCTTCTGGCATCAACGACAAGCCCCCCAAAGCCTTCAATAGCCAGCCAGTCCAATATCTGGAAGCGCCCCCGCACCCCTTGTTCAATCCCTTCTTGCGTAAAGTTTCTGCTTTCCCTAGACCCATAACCGAGCTCGTATTGCACAGAAAAAGACGGACCCACCCCATGCCCTGTATTTTGATATACGAAAGGCGTGGAATACAACGGGTCGAGTGCCTCGTTTGCATCGCCTGGTTTCGCGTTCTCGCAAAATCCTGGTCTAGATAGACTCGAGGCAATAAACACCAAAAGGATGCCTAACTGCAACTGGCGCATAAAACACCTACAGCGTAAAAGCACTTCATTTTAGCATTTTTCGCAAATATCGCAACTGGCAAGCAGGACAAAGTGCAAGCAACAACTCGTGCTCTACGACATTCTTATTTTTCGTTATCGAGAAGCCATTCTCTTATCTTTTCAACTACTCGCGACGCGTTTTCAAGCCCCCCAAGCACCACTTTACTTTCGACCTTGTACCCCCCAAGGTGCTTTCTGAACTTGATTATCATGACCTTTTTCTCTGTGAAAGCGCCTGTTTTCTTGTCTTTGTCAGCGAACAAAAACACACCTAGCGCCATCGGTCCATCGAAGAAGAAATCCTTGTCGATCTCTTTTCTTATCACCTCGCCATCTGCCTCTGTCTCGACCGAAAAATCCCTCACATCCTCAATCCACATCCTTCCCTCCTATGTTTGGACGAATGCCAAGACCACCAAGCACCTCCTCAATCATCTTTACAGGTCTTTGCCTCTTTCCCTCGACAAAGACCTCTGGTTTGGCAATGGCACCTGGCGATGAAACCTCTTCTGTGCTTTCTTTGTATTCTATGTTCAAGGTTGCCCTCTGTCCCAAAGCCACTGCCTCCCCCGCAATCCTGAAGCTTAGCCTTTTTGCAGTCCCAGCCCCTTGCTCTTCCTCCCCTTCGAGCGAGCTTACACTGAGCACCCAATCATCCTTTTGCCACTTTGTCTCGCACGGCGTTTTTGCAAGAAAAATCCTAAGCTTTTCGCCATCACTGCTCCTTCCCACGCACTCCCCAAGCGCCAGAATGAACCTCTTGCCTTCCCCAAGCACATCTTGCAAAAGTTTTTCAGGTTCGTCAGAAAATGATGGCCACCTTACAAAATCGCCGAACTGCCCCTTTGTAAAATATTCGTTTCCTATCTTTTTTGCCTCAAAAGACCTTTCGACCTCCGTCTCACCTTTCACTTTTCTGTTTATTTTCATTTCAAAGTCCTGCCCACCAGATGTCCTGACACTCCTTTGATCTTCGATGGTCACCTCGGAGAACCCCTTTGCAATGGTTGCCTTCATGGTTGACATAAAGACAAAATCTTTTTTTGATTCTGGACGCACCTCCTCTTTGGCAATATGGGTCACGACCTTTTGCCTTTCGTGGCATGAAACCACAAAGAATAACAAAACCCAGATGTGCCTACTTTTTTTGAAACACCTCATCAGCCCTTATTTGCCTTCCTATCAGCAACTCCTTTGGAGTCATTGCCTTTTTCCCTTCTTTTTGCACAGTCTTCACCAAAAGTGCCCCTCTTCCACATCTAACAAGCATCCCCTCGTCGTCTATCCTAAGCACTTTCCCAGCCTTCTTGTGCTCGGATACAAACTCTTCTTCAACGACAAAAGTCTTTGGCAAGATTTTTAGCATCTGTCCGTCCTGAAGGAATGTGTAAGCGCTAGGCCACGGGAACATGCCTCGCACGAACCTTTCGATTGCCTCTGCATCCTGTTGCCAGTCTATCACTCCGTCCTCCTTATTAATAATCGGTGCGAAACTCGCAAGTGTTTCATCCTGAGGAACTGGTTTCACCTCGCCTTTCAGCACACCTTCGAGATTTCTCATAAGCACAGACGCAGCAACTTCAGCAAGCTTCAAAAGCAAACTCTCGCTTGTGTCTTCTTCGCTTATGATGACCTTTTCTTGTGCAAGGATAGGTCCAGTATCGAGCCCTTCGTCCATTGCCATCAAGGTAACCCCTGTTTCTTTCTCGCCTTTTATTATCGCCCATTGCACGGGTGCTGCCCCCCTGAGCTTTGGCAACAGCGAGCCGTGAAGGTTCAGGCATCCATAGTGCCCGGATGGAAGCCTTGGCGGGATTTCAAGCACCTCTTTTGGCAAGATGCGCCCATACGAAGCCACGACTATGACATCTGGGGCAACAGATTTGACAACATTTTGGGCTTCTTCATTCTTCAAAGTCTTTGGTTGAAACACCCTGAGCCCCGTCTGGACTGCGAACTCCTTCACTGGCGTTTGTGATACCTTTAGCCCCCTCCCTTTTGGCTTGTCTTCCCTTGTCACTACAAGCGCAACCTCATAGGAACTTTCCACAAGCGCCTTCAGGCTTGGAACTGCAAACTCTGAAGAACCCATGAAAACGACCCGTTTCATGGCACTAAGATAGAACAACCCTTGAAAATTTGCAACAAATGCAAATCATTGTTTGGAGCTTGGAGGCGCAAATGAAGCCAAGATGCTTTGTCACAAGAGTCATCCCCGAGGCTGGGATGGAACTGGTCATGAAACATCTGGATGCTGATGTGTGGGAAGGGGAGCTTCCACCCCCAAGGGATGTTTTTCTTCAAAGAGTTCGAGGGGTTCAGGGCATCCTTTGCCTCCTTTCGGACAGGATTGACAAAGAGGTGATGGATGCTGCAGGCGATAGTCTTAGGGTCATAAGCGTGATGGCTGTCGGATATGACAATGTGGATGTCGGGGAGGCAACAAGGCGAGGGATCTTGGTCACAAATACGCCAGGTGCACTTACCGAGACGACCGCAGATTTGACATTTGCCTTGATTTTGGCGATTGCGAGGAGGGTGGTTGAAGCCGCACAGTTCGTAAAGGAAGGAAAATGGAAGGCATGGAGCCCTACATTGTTGCTCGGGGAGGATGTTCATGGGAAAACCATAGGCATAATCGGATTTGGACGCATCGGGCAGGCGGTCGCTAAGCGGGCAAGGGGATTCGATATGGAAGTGCTTTATTATGACCATAAGGGAAGGGTCTTCGATGGGGGCAAAAGGTGCGACACGCTTGATGAACTTTTGTCTAGGGCTGATTTTGTGTCGCTTCACATTCCGTCAAGACCAGAAAACAGGAAACTTGTGGACAAAGGATTCTTTGAAAAGATGAAGCCAACAGCATTTTTCATAAATGTTGCACGGGGCGACCTTGTGGATACAGATGCATTGGTTGAAGCATTGCGTGAAAAAAGGATAAAGGGCGCTGCGCTTGACTGCACAGACCCAGAACCATTGCCCAAAGACCATCCATTGCTAGGTCTAGATAACTGCATTGTCCTGCCTCATATTGGTTCCGCAAGCGATAAAACCAGAAACGAGATAGCGAAACTTGCTGCAATAAACCTGATAAAGGCACTTAGTGGAGAGATGCCTCCTCATCCTGTAAACCCCGAGGTTTTTGGAAGATGACAAAACTTTTGGCACAGATTCTGGTCTCGATAGGTTGCACAGCGGTGATAATGTTCGTTTTGTATCATTTCGGATTGCCACTGGGCAATCTACCAGGCGATTTCAAATCCGAAAAGGGAGGGGGCTTTTTCTTTTTTCCACTTACAACATCACTTATTGCAAGTGCTGTTCTGACGATTGTATTCAATATCCTTCTGCGCTTCTGGAGATAGTTTTTGCTAGATTCAGATTTTTTGTCAACAGAACAAAAAAACTGCAAAATATTTTTGGGCTTTGTTGCTTTGCCCTGGTTATGGGCGAGGTGAAAGGGGGTAAAGATTAGATGAGCAACCCACTGCTCGGGATTTGCCCAAACTGTGAGATGAAAGAGGGACCCGTAGGGGAGTTGTGTTCTTCCGAGGTGTGTGCTTCGAAGGGCTATAGGTTCATCCCAAAGCCGTGGTTCGAGGCTGCAAAGGAGTTCGCAAAGAAAAAGGGGCGCCCCATTGACCCGCTTTTAGGGCGCAAGCTGGATAGGTATCTTTTGGCTGGGAAGCTCGGCGAAGGAGGGATGGGTGCGGTTTATATGGCGTATCAGCAGCCTTTGTTCAGGGAGGTCGCACTAAAACTCATTTCGGGTTTAGAACTGAACGAGCAGACTGTTGCCAGGTTTGAGCGGGAGGCTCGGGCAATATCAGCCCTTGACCATCCAAACATAGTCAAACTTTACGACTACGGGATTGGTCGTTTGGAAGAGACTCAAGTGTCCCAGTCAGACATACAGTTGCCGTTCATGGCTTTGGAATATGTGAAACAGGGGCGCTCTTTAAGAAAGGCTTTGAACGAGGTTCGGAAGAAGGAAGGTGGGAGGATCCCGCAGGAGGTCGTGATAAATGTGTTTGACCAGATCCTGAACGCCCTCGGGGCTGCACATGACATGGGGATTGTGCACAGGGACATGAAGCCCGAGAATGTGATGGTTACAGCGGTGCGCGGCAATCCCATGTTCGTGAAGGTTCTGGATTTCGGGCTTGCCAAGGCAGTGCATGATGTGACAGGGTTCGATGGAAATGTCTCCAAGACAGGGCAGTTTCTTGGCACGCCTTATTACATGGCTCCAGAACAAGCGCCACGGAAGGGGAAACCTCAGGTTGATGGGCGTGCAGACCTCTATGCAGTGGCAGTAATGCTTTTCGAGGTGTTCACTGGGGTGTTGCCTTTCGATGGCGAGACAGCACTGGAAGTTTTGACGAAGAAGGTTGACCCTTCATACGACCCTATGGAACTGCCACAAGCGAAAGAGTTGCCACAGGCCTTGAGGGAGTTTCTGGCAAAGGGGCTAAAGGCAGAGCCAGAGCAAAGATTTGCGAATGCACAAGAGATGGCTCAGACCTTGAAGGCGGCGCTTGCCACAAGGCGCATCACTGCTGCTGGCTTGCGGATGGCAGACATATCCTCTTCCACAGACAGACCTATTTTGCCTAGCGGTGTGGATAGCGCATCAGGACAAAGACTTGAGCAGGCAGCAGGGGCAGGGACATCACAGGGCAAAAGTGTATCCCAAGCCCCTTCAGCCCCGCAGGCAGTGATTACGCAACAAGGTGGTGAAGACGAGTTGAGGCTTTCCAAGATGCAGGAGGCTAGGGGCAAAAAGGGGATATTCGTTGCCCTTGGTTTGCTTGTTGCGCTTGGAGTAGGTGGGGGGGTGTATTTCGGGGTTCTTAAAGGTAGCGAAGGGGGCGAAGAGTCTGTGGCGAAGCAGACAACCTCTGCAGAAACATTAGAACAAAAGCCTCAAGCAACTGTGACCATACCTGTCGAAGAAAAAAAGGCGCACGAAACGAAGGCGGGGCAGGAAGTGGCGGGGGTTGCATCCCAAGAAAAGAAGCTGAAAAAGATTTCTATCACGATAAAAACAGAGCCTCCTCAGGCGGTCGTGCTGGTAGATGGGCATGAACTTGGGAAGTCACCTGCGAAATACGAATTCGAAGCGGACGAGAAAGAACTTCAAAACAAGAAGGCTCGTGTGGTGGCAAGGCTCGAAGGCTTTGAAGAGTTGAGCAAGGAGTTGAGCGGGTCAGATTTGACTCAGGATGAGGTGGTTCTTGTCCTGAAGAAGAAGCCACGGACACAACCAAAGATTGTTCAGCCCAAAGCGCGGGAGAGAAGAGGCGGATTTCAACTGAAATAAGGAGGGATTTATGAGAAAGGTATCCATTGTCTACTTTGTGTCCTTGCCTTTGTTGGTTGGGGCATTGTGGGTGCGACCTGTCTTCTCGCAGGAGACAAAAAAGAAGGCGGAAGCCCTTGCAAAGGCAGGGGAGCTTTTGTTCGATGCCAAGAAGTTCAAGGATGCCTTGAAACAGTTCATGGATGCTTATGCCCTGTTCGAGCCACCCAAGTTTGTCATCCCCGAGGTTATATGGAACATCGGTAGGTGCTACGAGGAGATGGGGGATGATGTAAACGCCCTGAAGTTCTTCGAGGAATTCGAGAGATACGCCAAAGACCCTCAGTATAAAGGCGCTGCACAGGCAAAAATCAAAGAAGTCAAGGGAAGGATCAGGGCGTTTATCGAGATCACTGTTGATGAGGAAGGCGCAGAAGTCATCCTAGATGGGGAAAAGATCGGGTTGTCCCCGCTCGAGGCACCACTCAAGGTGACGCCTGGCAAGCATGTCTTGGTCGTGAAGAAAACGGGTTTCCCGCAGTTCGAGAGCACAGTTGATGTTGCAATAGGCGAGAAGAAGAGGGTAGATGTTGTGCTGGCAGAGGTAGATGGGTTTGTAAGGATTATCGCTTCTGGTAACCTTACAGGTCAGGCAAGGGTCTTTGTTGACGAGAAACAAGTATATGAAGGGGTGCTTCCGACATCTGTGAAGGTTCAGCCAGGTTCGCACCGTGTGCGGGTAGAGGGGCTTCAGAATGCGGAGGTGGTGGACAAGGTTATAGAAGTGGGAAAAGGGGAAACGGTCGAGGTTGTCGTCATTGCGAAGAAGGAGGTGTTACCGCCTCCGACCGGGATTGCGAAGAAGCCCGAAGAATCGAAGCCGCTTCCTGGACCCGCTGTGACTAAAAAGGTCGAGGTGAAGAAGAAGTTTCCATGGCACTTTGTGGTGATGGGTGGTGGTGGCGCTCTGGTCATCGTTAGTGGTGTAATGAATGCCCTTGCCAAGAAGGATGCATCGAAGGTCGACAGTGCCAATAAAGCGCCCGATGGCACGGTCATTGGGATGACAAGGCAGGAAGCACTTGACCTTCAGGCTTCAGCTGACACAAAGAAAAAGACTGCGTATGCCCTTTATGGGATAGGTGCTGCAACGATTGCAGGTGGCACTGCATGGTGGCTTGTGACCTATTTCAAGGGCAAGAAACACGCCTCGATGCCAGTCATGCTTTCCTTCGAGCCAACCCCAGGCGGGGGTCTTTTTGGCGCCCAAGGCGAGTTCTAGCGTTTGCGAGTGGTTGCCTGACTCGCCCCCGTTCGTAGCGTTGTTGCGAAACAACTGAGCTGTTCTAGGTTGGGAAAAAAGTTTTCTCAACTTTGACATTGTCGGGCTGGTTCTAGTAGAATTTTTTCGAGTGTGCTGGAAGAGATACGATTGAGCGCTCGTTGCAGACCCAAAGAATAGCGGCGGGTGGGGCTTCGATGGGAAAGGACCTAAAGGCAGAGAGCGCAAACATCGCCAAGGTAGTCGAAGACCTGCAACAAAAGGCACTGAGGGCGCTGGAACGAAACGATAGGCATACTGCTCGCAAATACTTGCGCAAGGGGCTTAGGATAGTAGAAAAAACCAAAGACGCACAAAAAGAAGCAGAGTTCCATCTTGCGCTTGGGCTTAGTTACCTTAGGATGGAGGGCATGGATTGCAGGCGTATGGCTTTTGAAGAGATTATGAAGGCTGGAAAGATAGCCCTTGAGCTTTGTCTAGAGCCCTTACTCGTAAAGAGCCTCAGATATTTGAGCGAGGCGATAGATTCTTTCGAAGACCTGAGGGCGATGGAGAACCTCGTTGAAGACGCTTCAAAGATACTGTCTAGAGATGGGCAGAGTGAAGCATGGCGCGCTTTGGCAATGGCAAAGATGTTTCTATGGTTCAAGGGTTCTGTTGAGGGCGCCGTGCAGGGGGATGTGGACATGTTGGGTGCCGAAGAATCTGTGAGAAAACTTGTCGAGCAAGGACTTTTGCCCGAGAGCTACCTTCACCTTTTATATGCTGGTCAGGCACAGGCAAAAGGCGATTTAGCCACGGCAGAGCTGGAGGCTCAAGGAGCTAGGCAGGCAGCGCTTGATGCTGTTGACCCATTTTTGTACTTGCTTGCTTGTGGGTCTATTGCAAGGATTCGAGATGAAGCGGGTGACCGTGTAGGTGCGCTTTCAATCCTGTTTACATGTAAGGCGAGCATCGAGGACCTTTTGGGTCCAACGGCTGGGGGATTTGTGGTTTTGATGATCGATGCGTTAGAAAAAAGATGGGGTAAAGAGGTCTTTTATGAGACCTTAGCATTGTATCGCAATCAGTTCAGGGAGGCCGAGCCGTGCAAGAAGCCATGAAAACTAAAACGGTAACAAGGGAGAAGAAGAAAAAAGAAGTGGGACACGCCAAAAGGGACAGAGGTGTTGACCCTGCACTGGTCCGCAGTATGGTGCGTGCGCAATTTGAGGAAGCTCGTGCGAAGGGACTGGACATTGCTGTGTTGAGAGACTCTCTTTGCAGGCGGTTCACTGACCCAGCGGTTTTGGCGGTTATCGAGGAGGAGTATAGGTCTTGTGCGAAAAAAGATGGGGAGGACGAGGAAAAACGAAGCCCCGCCGTTGAACGATACCAGTTACAGGGAACTGGCGCTGCTGATGTTTCTTCTGCAGAAAAGGACACAAAGCACAACAAACCAGAAGAGACAGGTTCAGAGATAGAGTCTCGAGCTGAGTCCGATGCAAAAAAGGCAAGTGAGCAGAAGCCAAGCGAGGGGAGAGAGCAAGGAAAAAAGGAAGATGTTGTAAACGGCGAGGGTAAAGATTTGAAACCCAAAAAGGGGGTAAAAGGCGATACAAAGAAGGGTTCGAAGGTAGAGCCTTTGGCTTTGCAGGACATCAAACTCGCCTCGCTCCCGGTTGGCGGGAAATTGCCTGGTTTTGCCGAATCGTTGCATATAGATCTGCAGAAGTATGCACAGGAAAAAGCGTATCATGACGCTTGGAACCTGAAGCCAGCGGCACAACTAAGCACAGGGGAACGGCTCGGCTTGGTTGGAAAGGCTATCGGTAGAGGCGCTATCACTGGGCTTGCTCAAGGGTTTGGCGATGCCCTGCTGGACTTTGCAATCAACCAGGGGGCTAAACGTATCCCGTATGTCTCTGGGGTTGCAGAGATAGCCGCAGTGATGTTTGACCCCAAGGCGTGGTTACAGGGGAACATTGAGGGGACTTGGGGCAAAATGAAAAAAGGTTGGGGCGACTTGTTCGGTGAGGGGAGCGATTGGGTGACTCGAGTGGAAGGCCTAATCAACCTGCTGGATGGTATTGCAAACGCCCTCGGTTTGCTAGGCTCAATATGCCAGGTGGTCGCAGGCGTGCTTTTTGCGGGTGGGCTCATTTTGTCCCTAACTGGTGTGGGCGCCGGATTGATAGCAGCAGCCCCATGGTTCCTTAAGGCTGGATTAGTCTTGGGTGAGGTTTCAACGCTCATGAAAATCGGGACTACGGCGCTAAGAACAGTTGTTATAGCTGGTAGGACATACCAGATTCTTACTGACAAAAGTTCAGACCCCGAAACGCTACAAAAACGAATCGAAAGCCTCGAAAAGGCTACGAGGGAGTATGCGAGCACTTTTGCCAAAGCCAAAACAAAAAAACTTGCGGACAAGTGGGACAAAGGCTCAAGTTCGGGCAAGACTGCAAAAGGAAAGCGGAAGACGCGAAAGGATTCGAGCAATAAAAGCAAGCCTAAGGTTAGTCAGCAAGCGATGCCAGACAAGCCCAAGAGGTTTTTTGAGCGTGCGAAGAATCTTGGGGCTGGGTTTGCTAAAGAAGCATTGACTGGCGGACAATGGGAGAAGGTGCAGGACTTCAAGCAACGAGGTCTCAGGGGCACGTTTATGCCCGAAAAAAGACGAAAAGAGCTGGAGGATGAGCTCAAAAAGACGAAAGAAAAACTTAGGGGGGCGCGCATCAGCCGTACTAAGCGTGAACAAGGGATAGCCAGAATCGAAAGCGAGCTAAAAAGCCAAAAAGAGCGATACAACAACCTTCAGCAAGACCCTGGGAGGGGAAAGGAGCTTAGTAAGCTTGAACGAGACATACAAAAGAATGAACGGGATTTAGCGCAAAAGCGTGAGGAACTCGACCTAGTGGTATCCAGTGTTCAAGGCTTGGAAAAGAAAGAAGACAGACTGCGAGCGGAGCTAGCGAGCGTCAAGGGGTGGTTAGACAAGATTGCCAAGGCACAGGAAGAGACAGCAACAGGGGAGAAGTCAACACAAGAGTTGAATAAGATTCTACTTTCTGGTCTTTCGAAGGAAGCGAAAAGTTATATGAAGCAAGGCGCTAACTGGCTCGTAGACCAAGTTATCGCTATCCCTCGCAAACTCCCAGAGCCTCCAGTTCAAGACGAATTGGAGGTTGACAGACAGGCAGAGATTTATGCGGAGCTTTGCGAGCAGATAGGGCAGATAGAGTTTCAGAAAAAGACACTACAAGAGATGCAGAAGGATGCAGAGATAGAAAAGACGGGGCTTGATGTGCTGAACAAACTTGCTCAGGCAAACCTTGCTCAAGCACAAACCTTGAAAAAAGAAACGAAGGAAACAGGGTTTGTGCTCAACGAAAAGGAAAAGCAAGTTAGAAGTATGGAGGATGCAAACTCGAATATGAGGTCAGGACCGGGTGCCAGGACAGGCGAGTACACTTCATTCCTTGCAAGGCTTGCAAACCTTCTTGGCATGGTGCCATCAAAGATCGCCCCCAAAGCGCAAGAAGGTGCACAAAGAGCAAAACAAGGGACTCAGGCGGTACAACAGTTCGAACAGACGAGGGAAACAACCGGTTCATTCGCTCAGGGGACAAAGGCACAAGTCCAACAAGACAAAAAGACTTTGAGTGTGTCTAATCAAAAAGTTGAAGGGACGGAGGCTTCGCTTGCAAAGCTGGAGGCAGAGATTCTTGCAAAAGAGGCAGGGCTTGTTGAGGGGAAAACTTTTATCCTTCAGGGGCTAAAGTTAGCAGACCAGAAGAAGGCAGAAAAGGAACTTGAAAGGAAAAAGGCGGAGGAGGAGTATCTTTCTGCCAAAAAACGGTTGCTTGCGTGGGCGATCTTACACGAAGACATCCGCAAAGGTGAGGAAGCAAGTTTAGAGTCATCATTGGAAGAGGCAGAAAGAATGCTTGCGGACCGAAAGTAGTTGTGCCGCTTATGCTGAAACGGGGTCGTAAAACAAAAGAAGCGAGCTACGATGCTCAGGAGGGTAAAAAAGCGAAAAATGTGACAAGAAAAAGGTCAGGGCAAAAGGCAGAAAAGGATAAGAAGAGGACGCAAGATGTGACCTCTGATGTGGTTAGCGAAACATCCGAACTGGAGACAAGATTAGCGTCTTCCATGTTACTCCGAAGACTTATAGCCGTCGACGCGAAAGAGAAGGCTTATCGCCAACGCTACCTAAATGTTTTTTGGTCTTATTGTTTCGCCATCTTTCAGGGTTTTGTGGCACTTCTAGAGTTCATAGCGCCATTGCCCGAAGGGTGGAATACTTCCGGGTATGTAGTGATATGGGCAAATCCTTCGGGTCCTTTGTGGGCTTTGACCATGGGAGCGATTGTTTTGTCTACTGGCATTGCGGGCACTGTGTTAGTCAAGGACATGCCGTTTGACTTCGGTAGGGGAGCTCCCATTATGGCTCCTATCCTTCTCCCAGTCATGCTTGTGTTTTACCATACCTCCTGGTCGCTTCTCCTTCAAAAGTATGACTGGATGGACGACACTCACCCCCTCCTCCTTGCACTAATCATTGCCATAGGCGTGGCGGTCGGTGGAAAAGTACTCTTGTTCAAGATATTTCGAAGAGACAAGACACGCGACATCAGTCTTAGGCATTGGATTGGTCTTTTGCTTTTGCTTATCTGCGCCGCGGCGGAATGGCATTTTATCTGGGGCACATTGACCTGCATGGGGGCAGAGGACACGCTTCGCTCAGTGGTTGTCACTATTACTGACGAAACTCCGGGCCTTTTGGAAAACTTAAAAGTACTCCTCACTGAATATCAAAACAAACTAGCAACTCACCCGGTTTCAACAATGCTCGAACTCATCTTCCTTATTCCAATGTACGCTCTTGCCCTGATTTCGTTTCTGTTTTTGGTTATTGCGTGTCTCATAACTGCAAGTGGCCTTGCTCTTTTGTTAGTTCACCTCGTGTTGCCGACACTGGCCTTGCTTCTAGGTTGGAGGTTTCTTGTTCGAGGGGGCGACGAAAAGTTTGCGAGAGAGCAGCTATTTGAGCTTACTCAGTTGGGGCTTATTCCATTGGTCGTGACTTTGGTCAAGATCTGGGCGGAGCTAACTCATCAAGGTGTTTTTTCAGAGCTTGTAGTGACCGTCGCATCATTACTCTTGTTGGACTTCGCAGTCGTTTGGCCTTTTAGGAAGTTCATGGAAGCCCTGAGCGGTGAGGGTTAGCGCTAGCCCCGCTCACACCTAACCAAAATACCAGCCTCTTTTGCCTCTACCTTTGCAGCCTCTACTAAGTCAGTTTGAGTAACTCCTCTGTCTTCAGACGCTGCCCTGAAACACGCCCGCAATATAGCGTTTTTTATTTGCGCCCCCGAAAACTCGAATGCATGGCCAAGATAAGAAAAATCAAAGTTCCCGCTTCGTGGGACCCTTGAAGGGATTAGTGTCTGCCACATCGTGGCTCGAAGGGATGCATCAGGAAATGGGAAAGCGACCTTGAAGCGTATCCGCCTTTTGAAAGCAGGATCGATATTTTCAGGGAAGTTGGTGGTAAGGACGGCCACACCATCAAAGTCTTCAAGTTTCTGCAAGAGATAGTTCACCTCAAGATTTGAATACCGGTCAACTGCGGTTCGCACTTCTGTCCTTTTCCCGAAAAGGCTGTCCGCCTCGTCAAACAGGATCAAAGCCTTTGAACGGGAAGCAGCCTCGAAAATCCGGGCGAGATTCTTTTCTGTTTCTCCTACCCACTTGCTTACGACCTGCGCGAGGTCAACACGATACACTTCCACCCCTAGCTCGTTTGCGAGCACACAGGCTGCAAGTGTTTTACCAGTGCCAGGTGGCCCATGAAACAACGCAGACAAGGACCGTCCGTAGGGCATCTTCTCTTTAAACCCCCATTCGACCATTACTCTTTCCCTGTATCTTGCGAAAGTAATGATTTCGTTTAGGGTCACGAGCACATCTTCAGGTAGAACCAGGTCTTCCCAGTGGACATTTGGCGTCCATCGTTCTGCAAAGCCCATAAACTCAGCACTCGCTCTAGAGCGCACTACCCCGAGCAAAGTCGCATCATCCATTATACCGAACCTGGACAGCGCCTTTATCTCTCGCACTATTTCATCGATTGTGTCTTCGTCAATGTTTTCTGACGAAAGGACTTTGGACCTAATGCCTGCACTGAGTCTAGAGAATCCCTCCTTCCTTAGGGCTTTGTCTAGATATGCCTGAAGCCTCTTAGGCGACGAGCGACCGTAGGTGCATACATAAAGCGGTTCAACATGGCGACACAAATCGCCTTCTATCTCTTTCGGCGCAACAATCACAACCCCTTCCCCATAAAGCTCCAATGAAGCCGCAAAAGACTTTATCCAGCTCACGATGTCAGGCGATAAAGCTCGTCCTTCCTCTTGCTCACGCCCATCAGTTGCGTAAGGCTTTGCTAAAACTACCACTGGTATAGCCCCAGCAAGTTTTGCTGCTAAAAGCCCCTGCACGAGTGCGCCAGTCGGACGAATCTTCTCGCCCACAGCGAAGTCGATCCGCAAAAATCTTTTGTCTTTTGCACAAGCAACAAGGTCCTCTAACGGCTCCTTCGTGGCTGCACCGCTAGATAAAAGCAAAAAACCATCCATGGCAGCATCACGAAGCCACCTGTTAATCAAGTGCCTATTCCGCCCTTCCATCGGTTCCAGCGGTTCAACTTTGATGTCTTTTACATTTGCGCAACTCAAAAACGCGTCTTGGGGCGCTTTTTCAAGGAACAAGGAGGCAACAATACCAAGCCGCACGAAACCCGCCTGCCCGGTTTCACTTACTTCACCCATATTGTTCACCAACTCCAAGATACCCCATCTCACAAGTATTGAGTCTTTTTGAAACCTTCTAGCCCAGTCCCATTCCACCCTTCCATTACCAGAAAGAAAACGACTAACTAGCTTCACGCTTGGGGCTGGCAAAAACTCTTCACGACCGAGGCTCTTTAGAGAACGGTCCCACCTCGAGTCTGTTTCTACGCGATGCAAAAGCAAGACAACCTCGACATCTTCTGGTTCTAATTTGAAAAGCCGAGCTAGCACACAAGCCCTCGGTCCCTGAACCTCGCTTGAAATCGTGTTGCGAAGCCGTTCCCTGAACACCTCCCTTTCTGGAATTAAGGGCCGTTGCTCGTAAGAATCCTCTTCCACGGTCTCCCCGCACCATTTTTTAGCCCTACCCATCAGAGCCCGCGCCACCCTATCAAATGCCACCTCGACATCCCACTCATCCTGAAATGGAGGACAAACCTTCTTCCCAAGGTCTTTAGCAACCACCTCACACTCCCTGACCTGATCTTGGGCCCCACATTCCGCATAATGCTGCGCAGCCTCCCTATACGCAAGCCACGCCTCTTCGAGCCTTCCTGATCCATGATGAAGCCTTGCTATGGCAAGGTATCCTGCGGCAAGTTCCCTTTTGTTCGATGCACTCTCAACGAAAGCGACCACTTCCTCTAATCGGCTTTGGATCTCCCCAAACTCCATCTTTTCTATCTCATGTACTCGCATTGCAAACCTCCTAATGCACACATGAAATCCCTTGCATCACAGATCTGTATGTCTCCTACCCACCCATCATAAGATGAAGTGTGCCCAAGGCTCTGGTGGTTGTCAAGTACATTGCCAGAACTGAAAGTTTTTATGTTTATTGTGCCTGAAATGGCCTTTTCGGTGTTTTGCCCATCCAAAATGGACAAAACCCGCATTTCAGTATAATATTGCTTTGTATGGCGTTCGTGGAATACAGCGATGCTGAAGGGAATGTGAAGAAGGTTGAGATCTTGAAAGGGGACACCCCAACCGTTATTGGCAGAAGCCCTTCATGCCATGTCGTGCTAAAAAGCCCCTCGGTTGGTAGGAATCATGGGAAAATAGTGTATCGGAACGGGAGATACTTCTATGTCGATTTGGGAAGTATAAACGGCTCTTTTGTAAACGGAAGAAGGGTTTTGGACGAAATAGAGCTTTTGGGAGGGGAAACGATAAAGTGCGGGGATCAAGAGATAAGATTCTTTCTTGGAAAGGATGAGGTCCGAAGAGAGCAAGCCAAAAAAGAACCGAGCCAGAGGGAGGTGGAAAAACCTCACGAGGCTTTGATGTATGTGGAGCTCGATAGGCTTCGCAGGGAGAATGCCGCTTTGAGGGCAGAGGTCCTGACCCTAAGAAAGGCAAAAGGAGGGTCGCAAGAAATAGATTCTTTGAAAGCAGAGCTCAAAGAGGCGCTCGAGAGGGCAAAAAGGGAAGAGGCAAGGGCAGCGGAGGCAGAAAAACAGGTTCAGACATTGACAGCGAGCCTCGAGGGGATGCACGCAAAGTATCTTGACCTAAGGGGACAACTCGTAGAGATGCAAAGAAGGATGGATGCATTAAGCCTCCAGACAAGGGGGGCTGACGAAGAGCGGATGGAACAGGAAGCAAGGATTCAGAAACTCGAGGCTCAAGCAATGCAGGCAAGCGAAGCGCTCGAATCCGCAAGACAGGAAGTGGCTTCATTGAAGGTGAAACTTACAGAGAAGGAGAGGGAACTCGAACGGGTGCGAAGGGAACTTGATGCTAAGGAATACGATTTGAAGACGCTAAGGGAGGAAAACGCAAGGCTTCAGGAATACTGCGAGGCAGACACGGGAAGGCAAAAGGATTTAGAAAGACGGGCAAAGCACCTTGAGGCGATCATCGAAGAGCACAAGGATGTGATAGCGGGGCTGAAAAGAAACCTTGAAGAAAAGGACAGGGAGATTAGAAGCCTCAGAATGGGGAAAGGTGTTGTTGACCTGGAAGAAGAAAAGAGGAGGCTTTTGGATGACTTCCACAAGAAGAGCAGGGAGGCAGATGAGCTGAGAGACAAACTCAAGGAGATGGAGAGGAAGATCGCGGAGCTAGAGGGCGAAATGGAGATTCTGAGGCAAAAAAACAAAACCCTCGAAGAGGCGATGAGGGTGCGCAAGTCTGATAGGGAGGACATCTCGGACCACCCGCTCTATAAGGCTAAGGAAAGGGAGGTGCTAAGACTTGCGCAGGAGCTCGAAGAGGTGAAGAAGGAGATGCAGAGGATCATCGAGCAAAAGGGCGTGGGGAAAGAAAAGCTTGAAAGCGCACAAAGGCATGCGGAAAACTGCTTTTTGACTCTATCAGCATTCAAGTCGGAGGCTAAAGGCTTACTTAGGGCGTTTTCAAGGGTCGAAGACCTTGAGGCGCTTCCAAATCCTTTGAAGCAAAGTCTAACAGGGATAAGCCCTAATGAAATCGCCTCCTCACTTCTTGAAACCCTTGACCTACTGGAAAAAGAGTTTGCGTTATTGTTAGAATATTTAGGAGTGGCGCCAAAGAAGGACGACTTATGAGCGATAAGCCCGCTTCGCCATCCCACGGTATCAAGGTTCGAAGCGTTCAAGAGATATATGACCTGATAAAGGCGCTTTATCCGCTTATATATGTGGTCTCTCCAGAGGAGGACAGGGTCGAGAGGGCAATATACGAGATTTGCGAAGACAGAGGAAGAAGGTTCGTTGTCTGGAGCATTACAGAAGGGTTTCGTGACAAGGAATACACCGATGGAAAACGGATGTTCGTGCCAAAGACAAGGGAACAGCCAGTTAGAGAGCAAAAGCAGCCGCTCCCAACAGACCCCAAACATCCCGGGTCAGGCT